>ERZ842401.2916-NODE-2916-length-21977-cov-4.995666_pt1 | contig 21977 bp, 15 predicted proteins | sample MGYA00521270_ERZ842401 | MGnify/ENA primary metagenome ERZ842401 (study PRJEB31892, sample SAMEA3878208) | bioreactor metagenome | biome: Moose rumen | place: Sweden | collected 2011-10 | study: EMG produced TPA metagenomics assembly of the PRJEB12797 data set...
CGTCAGCAGCTCCTCATGGTGAGCCCGCAACGCCTTTACTTTCTCTTGAAAATCCATAGTTATTATTTATTAATGATTTCTTTCAGGAACAGCGTGTTCTCTGCCTCATACAGTTTCTTGAAGTCGGCAGCACAGGGCAGGTCAGGTGATGGACCAAAGTACTCCTCCTTATAGTTACGCCACAGCAGGAAGTAGCAGAGTGCGTGTTGGTCCATGATGGGCTTCAGCACCCGCGTCCACCAAGTCGAGTCGGGCATGTTCTTCATGCCGCATTCCGTCATGGCCAACAGTTTGCCGTTCTGCTTGGCAAAATTATCGAGAAATTCCAAGTCGGCCGTCAAATCGCGCTTGAAGTCCTCCTCCGTGCCCCACTGATAGGCATCCTCGCCTATCAGTGCCACACGCTCATTGCCGGGATAACGTGCCATAAAACGTTCCTCTGTCCAGTGTCCGTCCAGATTGGGCGAGTAGCTCCATAGCAGGTTGCTGAGTCCACGGCTGCGCAATCCGTCCTGCAACAAGGCCCATAGTCCCAGGAACTCATTGTCTGAGCAGAGGTCTTGCCCCCACCAGAACCAAGAACCGTTGTTCTCATGCCAAGGACGGAAGATGATGGGTACGGGCTGCCCGTCCTTCGTCTTCAGCGTCAGCAGAAAATCCCCTACCCGCTTTATCCAGTCTTCAAACTTATCTGCCTGACTGCCGCCCGGTAGCACACTGGCCACCACCGTCGAGTCGCTGACGTCCCACGCTGTGCCGCCTGTCAGCGGGTTGCGCGGATGCCATGACACCGTGACGATGCCGCCACGCTCGTGGTGGGCTATCAGTTCGTCGTGTATGCGCTGGAAGGGCACACTGTCCAAATTCTTTGCATCGCCCATCTCTATGCCACCCAAGTCGAAGCCCATCACGGCCGGATAGTCGCCCACGGTCAGGAGTACGTCACTCTTGCCAAGCTCTGGCTGTTCCGGGTCTGCTATGCCCGACCACGTCACGCCATAGAACGGGTCGTCCTGATGGCCCATCATGATGCCTCGCTGCTGCAATGCCTGCAGGCGCTCGGCCAGTTTCTCACCAATGGTTTTCTCACGAGGAGGCTCCCCACAAGCTGTCAGCAACACTGTTGCCAATGGTAAAAAAAACAAAAGGTAAAAAGGTAACAAACTGTTTACCGCTTTTTTGCCTTTACAGCCTACAACTCCATTCTTCATCTTCTATTTTTATCGTTTTACTTTCTTACTTTTTAATCTTTAACTGTTGGCAAAGCCATGCCTGCCATTCGTCCCACTGCTCCTGATACCAGAAGTGGGCCGTCTGCTGATAGATGCTCAGTGTCTTCGGACAAGTCAGTGTGTTATAGGTGGCATATGCCGTCGTGGGGGGCACCACATCATCGTTGTAGCCAAACGACACCCAAGTCGGACACTGGATGCGGCGCACGAAGTTGACACCGTCATAGTAGCGCGAGGTCTCCACCTGTTTCTCCATACCCTTGCCCTTGTTCCAGTAGAAGTAGTGAGGCCAGCCACAAGCTATGCCTTTCAACGAGGCTGTGTGGTCGCAAAGGGCTGGATGCACGGCAGCCACAAAGGTGATGCGCTTGTCTAGTGCCGCTGTGGCATAGGAGAGGAAACCGCCTTGGCTGGCTCCCGTCACGCCAATGGTCTTACCGTCCCACTCTGGCAATGAGGCTATATAGTCAACACTGCGCACACAGCCCACGACGACGCGCTTGTAGTACGACAGGTCACGGTCGTCCATGCCAAAGTTCCAGTAGCAGTTCAGGGCCCCGTTCATCAGATTGTCATAGAAGCCCTGCGACTGGGTGACATCCACGCCATGAATGCCTATTTCTAATACAATGGCCTGCGTGGGAGCCGTATAGGTGTCGCCATTATAGGGACGTACGCCAGCACCTGGCACGCGCAACAGGGCTGGATATTTGCCAGGCTTTGCAGGGACCGACAGAATGCCATAGGTGCGCGAACCCCAGCGAATATTCTGGAATGACACCTGATAGACGTTCACCTCCTCTGTCGAGCGGTCGGGCAGCAATTCACGCTGGGGATTCAGCGCCGTCCAGCGAGCCTCCTCCAGTGTCTTCGTCCAGAATTGGTCAAAATCCTTGGGCTCTACGGTCGTTGGCTGCAACTTTTCTGGCGAGAAGGCAGCGGTGCAGGAGCCCTTATACTCCTTATCTCCCACATGAGCCGTAACGGTCAACCGATAGAATCCCGGCTTCGTCATCTTGCCCTTCCACGTCATGGTACCGTCTTTCAGCACCACACCCTGTTTTTTCGTGTCAGGATACATCTCCGGTCCTGCCTCATAGTCCACCGTCACATGGTCAACCAAGGTTGACGAACGCGTGACACTAACCTTGAACACAGCGGTCTGCCCCACTTCGTAGTTCCAGTCCTGATGGTCGGGAACCACCTGGACATTGATGCTGTTGCCACGTATCTGAGCCATTACGGGCAAGAGCCCTAACAGCAGCATCAGCAACACTGTAAACCCAAACTTTTTCATGCTTTCTATTTTAGTTTTTAGTTCATGCGTTATTGTCGTTGCAAAGTTAACACTATTTTCCATAAATCTGCTATACTATTTTGATAATATCACGTACTTTTTCATTACGCATTTTATAAAAAAACTTAAAACATCTATGGAACGGAGTGACGAGTATGCACCTTTGGAAATGCCAAACATCATCCTTGAGGATACGAAGTATCATTCTTGATGCTCTCAAGGAGAAAGATACCGCCTTCGGTCCTCAAAGATACATTTTTCACCCCAAGGAACAAAAAAAGGTACGTCAGTAACCCTATATAAAAATTAATGTACGCGCGCGCAAAGAAGTAGCCCATGATAACAGAAAATAACATGTTTGCAAAAAAGTATCAAATATTATCAAGAAAAAATTCTCGTATTAGCGGAAATTGTACTATCTTTGCATCGTCAACTACACGAATTCGAGATTATCAAATATTATTAACTAACAAACAACGTATGAATCTAAATTGCAGTAAAAACTCTCTGCTGGCAGGATTATGCTCCATAATGCTGCTGGGCTACTCGCCCGTGATGTACGCCAGTGGGGGCAGTTCACCACTGCCCGCCGTACAACAGGCGAAGAAGATTACTGGTACCGTGAGCGATGCCATGGGGCCCGTTATCGGTGCAAGTGTACTCATCAAGGGAACGTCAACCGGTGTGGCTACCGACTTCGACGGAAACTTTGTGCTGAACGCCAGTCAGGGCCAGACGCTTGTGATTTCCTACATCGGCTACATTACGAAGGAAATCAAGATCGGCGTACAAGACAACTACCAGATTACCCTCGAGGAAGACAAGAAGGTGCTTGACGAAGTGGTGGTCGTCGGTTATGGTACGATGAAAAAGTCAGACATCTCCGGCGCCAGCGTCTCACTGGGCGAGAAAGCCGTCAAAGGTTCTATTATCACTTCACTCGACCAGTCGCTGCAGGGCCGTGCCGCTGGTGTGACCGCAGTCTCTACGTCGGGTGCCCCAGGCTCATCATCTTCTATACGCGTGCGTGGTACCGCTACTATTAATGCCGGTGCTGAGCCTCTCTACGTTATTGACGGTGTCATCGTGCAGAGCGGTGGTGCTACAGCTTACGACTACGGTTTGGGCGATGCGCTGGGCAACGGCTCCGTATCCACCATTTCGCCATTGTCTACCATTGACCCCTCAGACATTGTCTCAATGGAGATTCTGAAGGACGCTTCGGCTACGGCCATCTATGGTGCACAGGGTGCCAATGGTGTGGTGCTCATCACCACCAAGCATGGTAAGGCCGGCGATGCCAAGTTCTCCTACAACGGTATGGTTGCTGTCAACCGTCAGACCAAGCGTTTGGACATGATGAACCTGCGCGAATATGCCAACTACTACAATGGATTCGTAGCACAGGGCGAGGTGCTGAACCCCAGTGCTTCCATGTCTGACCCCTCTATCCTTGGCAAGGGTACCAACTGGCAGGATGCTATCTTCCAGACAGCCTTGCAGCACTCACACCAAGTGAGCGTACAGGGTGGTACCGACAAGGTGCAGTACTACGTGTCAGGTGGCTACATGAACCAGGAAGGAACCATCATTGGTTCTGAGTTCGACCGTCTGAACTTCCGCGCCAACTTGGACGCACAGCTCAAGTCATGGCTGAAGATGGGTGCCAGCGTCAGCTACTCAGACACCAACGATAACCTGAAGCTGGCCGACGGTGACGAGGGTCTGATTGGCTACTCACTGACCACAACGCCCAACATTCCCATCTACGATGTCAACGGTGAATATACCTCTGTGTCATCAGAAGGTTCCAGCAACCCCAACCCCATCGCCATGGCCAAGATGAAGGATATCCTGCTGAACCGTCAGAAGCTGAACGGCAACATTTTCTTCGAGGTTACCCCCATCCAGCACTTAGTGTGGCACACCGAGGTGGGCTTTGACCTGAACTGGAGCAAGGGTGAGCGCTGGGAGCCCACCGTATCACTGCCCAACTACTACGTACAGATGATCAGCAGCTCGCTACAGAAGAACAGCAGCACTTTCTTGCAGTTCAAGAACTACATTACCTATAGCAACTCATTCGGCAAGCACAACGTGACGGCCATGTTCGGTCAGGAGTGCTGGGAGTCAAAGTACGACTACGTGTCGGCAGCCAACACAGGTCTGCCCTCCAACGAGGTGCACAACCCCAAGCTGGGTGCTGACGTGCCGACCATCAATGCCGGTTACGGTTCTTCGGCTATGGCATCTTTCTTCACCCGTTGGACCTATAGCTATGACAACCGCTATAACCTGACCTACACCTACCGTTACGACGGCTCGTCAAACTTCGGTCCGGAGAAGCGCTGGGCAGGTTTCCACTCGCTGGCAGCATCGTGGCGCTTCAGCAACGAGAAGTTCTTTGAGAAGTCACCACTCAGCAAGATTGTCAGCAATGGTAAGCTGCGCGTGGGCTGGGGACAGACGGGTAACTCCAACATTGGTGGCTACAAGTGGGGCGTTGCCCTCAGCGTCATGACCAGTGACCTGGGCAAGGGCTATCGTCCGGCTAACATTGCCAACACCTCCATCCAGTGGGAGAGCCAGGAACAGGTCAACGTCGGTCTGGACCTCGGTTTCCTCCACGACCGCATCAACCTCGTTATCGACTGGTATCGCAAGGAATCGCAAGACATGCTGATGGAGCTGAAGCTCCCCTCCACCATGGGTACACAGGGTAATGCTTCTTCGAAGCTGGAAGCACCTTGGGGCAACTATGGTACCATCCGCAACACGGGTCTGGAAATCTCGCTGAACACCCATCCGTTGGTGGGCAAGTTCGAGTGGGATTCAGAATTCCAGATTTCGTTCAATAAGAACAAACTCATCAAGCTCACCGGCAACAGTGCCAGCGACGTCCCCCTGCCCGGCTACGGCCAGTGGAGCGACCTGGTATCTCTGACGCAGGTTGGCGAGAGTCTGTTCAACTTCTACGGCTACGTCACCGACGGCATCTATGAGGATTTGGAAGACGTTGAGACATCAGCCAAGCCCTCCAACTATCCTTCTAACGGTGTGTTTGCCAAGAACAGTAACGTATGGGTGGGCGATATCAAGTACAAGGACCTGAATGGTGACGGTGTCATCGACGAGAACGACCGTACCAACATCGGTTCGCCGCTGCCTAAGTTCACCTTTGGTTTCAACAACACGTTCCGCTATAAGGACTTCGACCTGACCATCTTCATCAATGGCCAGTATGGCAACAAGATTGGCAACTACACCAAGATGAAGCTGACCCACATGAACTCATCGTGGACCAATCAGTTGACGGATGTCAACGGCCGCACCATCCTGCAGCCCATCAACCCCAACAAGGACTACTCCGCAGGTGTTGACCGCGGCGACGGACAATTGGTATGGAACTGGTACGACGACATCACCAACATCAACGTTCAGAATCCAGGTGCATCGCTGCCGCGTCTGACCTTAGGCGACCCGAACGACAACGACCGCTGGAGCGACCGCTACATCGAGGATGGAAGCTACATCCGTCTGAAGAACATCTCGCTGGGCTACAACGTTCCGAAGAAATGGATCAAGAAGTGGGGCCTGGAGACCCTCAGAGTCTACACCAACATCCAGAACCTGCTCACCATTACCAAGTATGACGGCTATGACCCCGAAATCGGTGCGTCTACGCAGTCTGCCAACGTGTTCGGACTTGACAACGGACGCTATCCGTCGCCGACCACCTACTCATTTGGTCTGAATGTGTCATTCTAAGAGTCTAACTATAAATATAATAGCATTATGAAACTATCCAATATAAAATATCTGGCTGCCGCTGCTATTCTCTCCCTGACGGCTGTGTCGTGTGACAAATACCTCGACAAGCCTACAGAGGACAACTACGTGGCTGACGGCTACTATAAGACTGACGCTGAGTGTCTGGCTGGCACAGCCTACCTGTACAGCTCGCCTTGGTACGATTTCCAGCGCGGCTTCATCAAGGTTGGTGAGGTTTTCTCAGGCAACTACTACTGGGGTTCGTCTCCCTACATGAACTTTACACTGAACGGTTCCGACCAGGACCTTATCAACATGTCGTACGCACTATGGGCAGCCATTGCACATACCAACACTGTCTACAACTACGTGGCTGGCGGCGGTGCATCACAGGCCACCAAGGACCAGTGCATGGGTGAGTGTCTGGTCTGGAAGGCTATGGCCTACTTCTTCCTGGTACGCTCATTTGGTGAAATACCTATTGTCCACGACACTTCGGCAGAACTCGCTTCTGGTGGCTACAGCACTGCCCCCAAGGTGAAGAAGGCTGATGTCTATGAGTACATCATCATGACATTGGAGAAAGCCATGGAGATTTTACCGAAGACTCCGTTAGAGAAGGGCCGCTTCGACTATTACTGTGCAGAAGGCCTGCTGGCCAAGGTTTATCTGACCAAGGCCGGTGTGTCTGGCTCGCTCAATGCTGACGACCTGCAGAAGGCAGCCCAGTATGCAAAGGATGTCATCGACAATTCGGGACGCCATCTGCTGAGCAACTACGCCGATGTCTTCCGTCTGCAAAACAACAAGAGCGAGGAGAGCCTGATAGCCTTCCGCTGGAGCTGCATCAACGGCGAGTGGACGGCACAGAACACGCTGCAGAGCGACCTCTTTGCCAACGGCTTCGATGAGTTCGGTGACCTCTGGGGCGGCTGGAACGGCATTTCTGTTGACTTGCAGAATGCTTTCGGTGTTGACCTGACCACACAACAGCCGGATGCCTGGATCAACAATGTTGATACCCGTCTGAAGGCAACCATGATGCTGCCGGGCTTCAAGTACGACTACTTCTGGCAGGACCACGACATGGGTGGCGGCCAAAAAGGCTTTGACTACCTGAAGTTCATCTTCGACGATGCCTACAATCCCTCTGTACAGGTAACCGACGGTCAGATTGTCTGTCAGTCAGCGACAGGCTCCAACACGGTGAAGCACCTCTATGGCGACGACTACGACCACGTGACCGGCACAGGCCACAACGCAGCTCGCATGTCATATAGTCTTGCTACCCACATTCTCCGCCTCTCTGATGTCTACCTCGTCTATGCCGAAGCTATGTTGGGCGCCAATCGCGGCAGCACCAGCAACAGCGATGCCATCGATGCATTCTATGCCGTTCACCATCGTGCCATCCCCAACTACGAGCGCCCAGCATCTATCTCGTGGAGCGACATCTGGAAGGAGCGCCGTCTGGAGCTGGCCATGGAGGGTGACCGCTGGTATGACTACGTACGCGTCAGCTACTACGATCCCGACTTCTGTGTCAACGAACTCAACAACCAGAAGCGCAATGCCCTCTGGAACATCAGCGACTGCTATCGCACCTACTATGAGACAGGCTCATGGCCCGGTGGCATCGTCTACGATGAGCAGACCGCCAGACCCAATATCAGTTCGCTCATGAAGCGCGACCCTGACAGCGGCAAGATGAACTTCTACATGCCATTCCCCAGCGAGGACGTCATCTTCAACCTGAACTTGGGTTCAAGTGTTGACGGCGTACATGTTGACGTACGCAGCACATACAGCTATTAATCCTAACACACACGAATTATGAACAAATACATGAACAAAATACTTCTCCTGTCGCTGGCCGTCGCCACCATGGGTCTGACCTCATGCAAAGACGAGCCCGACAAGTACGAGATATCAGGAGGTACGCCGGCTGTGTACTATATTCGCTGCCTAAGCAGTGAGGTTGTCGGCAACCAAGATGACGAGACCACCAAATATACTAACGGTGAGCTCGTGGAGAGCGCTTATCCTGCCAGCACCCTCTGCTTGGTGGGAGACAACCTGCGCAGTGTTACTGAGATTTACTTCAATGACCTGAAGGCCAATCTGAATACCAGCTACATCACGGACAACACGCTCATCGTCAACGTGCCCAACTCAGTGCCTAACGAGGTGAGTGACAAGATGTACCTCATTACTTCTGGCAAGGACACCGTGGCCATTGACTTCCAAGTCATCATCTCGGCTCCTACCATCGTTTCCATGTCGTGCGAGTATGCTCCTGTGGGCAGCACTGCCACTATCTATGGCAGCTACATCATCGACGACCCGAACCAGCCGCTGACCATTACCTTCAAGGATGCAGCAGGCCAAGACGTGATTGCACAGGATGTGGTGGTGGCCGACAACTACTCGTCGGTATCGTTCACCGTTCCTGAGGGTGCTGCAGAAGGCCCCATCACGGTCAAGTCCGTCTATGGCACGACCAAGGCTCCGTTCCAGTATTGCGACACCCGCGGCATGATGTTCGACTTCGACGGTGCTACCGGCTTAGGCAACCACGGATGGCACCCACGTGACATTCTCAGTGACGAGACCTCCATCACGGGCAACTTCGTCCGCTTGGGTGACGGCAATGTCACATTAGACGAGAAGGCCCTCTGGAACGACGGTGACTTCTCATTCGAGTACTGGTGCGGTTCGTGGGACAGCCCGCAGAACATCACCTCCGGTGACGGTATCGCCCTGTATAACCTCGTTGACTTCACAGACTATGCCAACATGTCGCTGAAGTTCGAGATGTACATTCCGTCTGCAAGTCCCTGGATGGCTGGTGCTATGCAAATCAGCTTCGAGGGCATTGACAAGGTGACGATTTCCGGCAACCCCGTCGATGGCTATACCACCGTGGGCGGTGCTAACGCCTATGCCTTCAATGGCGAGCAGTTTGGTCTGGGCAAGTGGGGTCGTGCACTCTATCGCCCCTGGACGGAAACCGGTTCATTCGACACCAACAACGAGTGGATTACCGTAACCATTCCTTTGACCAGCTTCACCTTCGACAAGGATGGCGGACAAGCCGACAACGTGCCAAACAAGCCGACAGACTTTGCCAGCCTGACCATCTTCGTGCTGGGCGGTGGCATCACGGGTACAGAATGTACTCCTTACATTAAGCTGGACAATATCCGTGTCGTACCTAACAAGTAAAACTTAAACACTACTGAGATATGAAAAATATAAAGAATATATTCGCCCTGTTAGTGGTAGCCCTCACCGGGCTATCGCTGACGGCGTGCAGCAGTGACGACGACCTGAGCTCCAACCAGTATCAGGGTGGAGTCAGTCTCAATGCCTACGGACCTAACCCCGTGATGCGCGGCGGTACGTTGCGCTTCGTGGGCAGCAACCTCGACCAGATTGCCTCCATCAACATTCCTGGCGTCGGCGAGGTAACCAACTATAATGTCATTCAGGCTGGCGTACCCAGTGAAATCCGCGTGGGCGTTCCCAAAGACGGTCCCGTCGAAGGCTACATCACACTGAAGACCAAAGGCGACCAGACCATCACCACCCAGTCCCAATTGACCTTCATCGAGGGCATTGAGATTACGGGCATGACAGCTTCGGCCATGCCGGGCGATGTCATCAAGATTCAGGGTGACTACCTGAACCTGATTCACTCGTTGGCTTTTGCCGATGAGGTTATCATCAGCGAGAACGACTTTGTCACCCACGACCGCTATACCATTGAGGTCACCGTGCCAGAGGATGCCAAGACGGGCAAGATTGAACTTTACGATGCCGACCTCACCGTGATTGACAAGACCAAGGTGGAGTATCAGATCATTGAGACTGAGGATGCCATTGAGATTGGCACTCCGGCCATCAGCAAACTGCAGGGCCGCAACCAAGCTGACGCTTTAGGCAGCATCACTGCCAAGGCTGGTGAGACGATTACCATCACCGGTACCTACTTCAATGTCGTGGCCGACGTCACCATCGGTGGTGTCAGTGCTGCCGATCTGGCTATTTCCAACGATGCCAAGGGCATTACGTTCACCCTGCCTGCCGAGGCTCCTGATGGTGACATCCTGCTCGTCTGCAAGTCAGGCGTGGAAGTTCCCGTCGGTACATTGGAGACTGTGAAGCCCTCCAACGGTGTTGCTACTCCGAATCCCGTCAAGGCTGGTCAGGAGCTGACCATCAACGGTGCCGACATGGATGTCGTGACCGCAGTCACCTTCCCCACGACTGATGCTACGGTCGATGGTGGTGAGATTGAGGTTGCTGCCGACAAGGTGGTTGTCAAGGCTGTTCCTGCAACTGCCGTTGACGGAAACCTTGCACTGGTGATGGCTAATGGCGAGAGCGTGGAGGTTGCCTTCACATTAGTGAAGCCCACCGTCACGGGCTATGACAACTCGACCGTCAGTGCCGGTGGTGCCCTGACCATTCAGGGTACAGACCTTGACTTAGTGAAGACCGTACAGTTTGGCGAGGGCTCTGACGTGGTCAACGTTGAAGGCTCCGCTGATGCTATCGTCCTCTCTGTTCCGATGAATGCGCTCACTGGCAGCCCCACGCTGACATTGGCTAACGGAACATCCATCGAGAATGTTCCTTCGATTAACATTGAGGAGGCTGTATTCTGCTATGCTACGGCTCTGCCTGGCGAAGACGCTGAAATCAAAGCTGGAGAGGCACTGACACTGACTGTTGCCAACGGCGACAAGCTGACGGGGGTTCAGATTGACGGCAATGACTGCCAATTCGTACTGGTAAAGAACAACACTGAGTTGATTGTCGGTGTTCCTGAGAAAGCCAAGAAGGGTTCGAAAGTCCGTCTGATATCTTCTAATGGTGAAATCACTTACACCATCGACTTCATCCCCAACACCGAGGTGACTACCGTATTGTGGACAGGTGCCGTAGATTTGAACGCATGGGCTATTAACTGGCAGATTGGCGACGGCACAGGTGGTGCTTCTAATCCTACGATGTTTGCCGATATGGACCTGCAGGAAGGTGATGTCATCCGCATCTACGCAACCAACTACAACGACTGGTGGCAGGTTCAGTTCTTTGATGGCCACTGGGGCAATCAGGCTGAGATTGGCAATGCCACGGGCTTAGACAATGGCAACAACATCAACTCCGGCATCTACAACCTGGCTGAGCACAACGGAGCCATTGAGATCACTGTTACCGCTACGCTCAAGGAGCAGCTGACCACGCTGACCGACTGGGGCTACTGCTGGATTCTTCAGGGCGAGGGTGTCGTCATCACCAAGATTGCCGTCACACACTATACTGTATTAGAACAAACACTATGGTCGGGCGATCTTGATTTCAACGGTTGGGGCATCAACTGGCAGATTGGCGATGGTACCGCCGGTGCCTCTAATCCGCAGATGTTCGTAGATGCTGGTCTGAAGGCCGGAATGGTTATCCGCCTGTATATAGATGCTTACAACGACTGGTGGCAGGTTCAGTTCTTCGATGGCCACTGGGGCGGACAGGCAGAGATTGGCAACGCTACAGGTCTGGACAATGGCAACAATGTCAATGCTGGCATCTACAACCTTGCTGAGCATAACAATGCTATCGAGATTCCTGTCACAGCTACACTTGCTGAGCAACTCACTACGCTCACCGACTGGGGTTACTGCTGGATTTTGCAAGGCGAAGGTTGCCGTGCCACTAAGATCACTGTTGAGTAAAACAACTTAAACTAATATATAATTATGAAACTGAATAAAGTATTTAACATGCTGTCTCTCGCAGCTGTGGCGCTTGTCGCCACAGCCTGCGCCGACACAGATGCACAGTATAGCATTCCCAACGTAGACGCACCTGCGCTTGTAGGCCAGACCCCCTCGGTTGAAAGCGAGGTGCTGCTCTACGGTGAGAAAATCATTACCGTGAAGTTCGACAAAAACATCGGCTTTGCCACCAAGAACACAGACAAGATTACGCTGAACGGCACTCCTGTGAAGAAAGCTTTGGTGCTGGGTGTCAGCGACGAGCTGACCGTCACGGCCGATGTCAACTTCGACAAGACGCAGACGCTGGTCATCCCCGCCGGCCTCATCGTAGGTCCGGAGGGCAAGGTCTACGATCAGGACATCACCCTGACCTGGAGCATCAAGGACCTGCCTAACAACGACGCCACCGCCATGACTCAGAAGTTAGGCTGGGGCTGGAACCTTGGTAACCACTTCGACACCAGCGACATGACCTGGGGCTATTGGGACGGTGCCACACCCAGTGCTGCCCTGTTCCAGTCACTGGCCGCTGCCGGTGCCAAGACGGTGCGCATCCCGACGACGTGGACTAACCACATGACTAATGGTGTCATCGACGATGCCTACCTGACAGAGGTAGCCGGTGTCGTAGACTTAGCCATCGCCGCAGGCCTGAACGTAGTGCTGAACACTCACCACGACTCGTTCGAGACCGACTTAGGCAATGCTGCCGATGATGCAGCAGTGGCTCAGGCTGACTCTGCACTGATCGTTGACCTGTGGACGCAGGTAGCCACCAAGTTCGCCAGCTATGGCGAGCAGCTGATATTCGAGACCTTCAACGAGGTACATGCCGGCGACGACTGGGGCACAGGCTCTGACGCCCAGTTTGCCCTGCTGAACACTTGGAACCAGTATGCCGTGGATGCCATCCGCGCTACAGGCGGCAACAATGCCACACGCTGGATTGGCGTGAGTGGCTATGCAGCCAACATCGACCTGACACTGGCTCACCTCGTGTTGCCCGAAGACCCTGCAAAACGCATCATGGTAGGCGTCCACTGCTACGACCCGTATGCCTTCTGCCTGCATCCCATGAACGACGACGGTTCTGTAGCTGTCAACAGCTGGGGTCACAATGCTGACCCGGCCAAGTCGGTGGCTGGTGCCAACGAGGAGTATGTCATTGCACAGCTCTACAAGCTCCGCACCGCCTATATCGAGAAGGGCATCCCCTGCTACCTCGGCGAGTATGGCTGCGTCATCCAGACCACAGACAAGGCCAATGCCTTCCGCAAGTACTACCTTGAGTTCTTCTGCCGCGCAGCCAATCTGGCCGGTCTGCCCATGTTCATCTGGGACAACAATGTCAGCACTGGCGGCAACGAGTCCAACGGCTATGTAGACCACAGCACCGGCAACCTCATTGGCGATGCCGACCTTGTGCCGATGATGGTCAAGGCCTGCACAAGCACTGACAATTCGTACTTCTTCCCGACTATCTGGAACAACTCTCCTGCAGCCGAGTAAGACAACAGTACCCCAAAGAAGGCAGACACATGCGGGTCTGCCTTCTTTTATTCAATCGCTACACATGAAGAAAACGCTATTCCTGACCTTAGTTACCCTGCTCGTGACAGCCTGCGGTGGAGACGATGACGGCACGCCTGTGGTGCCGACGCCCACGCCTACCCCAACCCCTGATGCCAGCATCACCTTAGTGAGCCAGAGCATCACCAACGGGGCTGAGGTGGATCCAGCCACCACACGACAGTTGACCCTGACCTACAGCACATCGGTCAGGGTAGTCAGCAATGCTGACATCACCCTCAACGGCTCGCAACTAATGGCAACCCTCAACACGGCCGATGACAAAACGGTCATCATCCCCCTCAGCTTGCAGGGCGGCACCGACTACACCCTGAAGATTGGCAAAGGGGCCATCTTGGCCGCAGCCAACACCTTGGTCAGTGCCCCTGAGCTTACCCTGAACTTCAAGACCACAGGGGAACAGCCGTCCGTAACGCCCACACCCGGCATCTCGCAAACCCCGCTGACGGCCTCCACGGCCAGCGCCCAGCGTCTCTATCGCTACATGTTAGAACAGTATGGCCATAAGACCCTGTCCAGCGTGATGGCCAATGTGAACTGGAACAACGACTGTGCAGAGAAGGTGAACAAGCTCACCGGCAAATATCCCGCCATGAACTGCTACGACTTCATCCACATCTGCTTCTCGCCAGCCAACTGGATAGACTATACCAAGATAGACCCTGTCAAGGAATGGGTTGATGCAGGCGGCATCGTACAGCTGATGTGGCACTTCAATGTGCCCAAGAGCGAAGGCTCGACTGATGTCACCTGCACTCCCAGCGAGACTACCTTCCGTGCCAAGAATGTATTCACCGAGGGCTCGTGGGAGAACAAGTGGTTCTACGGCCAGATGGACAAGGTGGCACAGACGATGCTGAAGTTGCAGGAGGCTGGCATTGCCGCCACGTGGCGCCCGTTCCACGAGGCTGCCGGCAATGCCACCCATAAGCAGCAGGCTAACTGGACCACCGCCTGGTTCTGGTGGGGCTACGACGGTGCCGAGACCTACAAGCGGCTGTGGCGCACCATGTTTGAATACTTCAAGCAAAAGGGCATCAACAATCTTATCTGGGTGTGGACCACACAGAACTTCAACGGCAACAGCAGCCAGTACAACGTGGATGCCAACTGGTATCCCGGCGACCAGTATGTTGACATGGTGGCCCGCGACCTCTACGGCTATAATGCCAGCCAGAACCTGCAGGAGTTCACCGAGATACAAACCCGCTATCCTCACAAGATGGTGGTGCTGGGCGAGTGCGGACGTGACGCTAACACCGATCCGGCACGCCCTGCCGACAGTTGGGCTGCCGGAGCACTATGGGGCCACTTCATGGTATGGTATGATGGCGGCCAAGGCTCCACCGACACCATGTGCAGCGACGCGTGGTGGCAGGCAGCCATGAGTGCCGACTGCGTCATCACCCGCGACCAACTGCCTCATCTGAAATAACCATTACGACAATGAAGAAACTATTCACAATGACCTTAGCCGCCCTGCTCATGGCAGCCTGCGGCGACAAACAGCCCAAAGCGGACGACCCGCTGGCTGAGAGCGGGCGCACCCAGCGCACGGAGAACCTGTTAGCCAACCTGAAAGCATGGGGCGACAGCACCGTCTACATGTTCGGCCACCACGACGACACGGTGTACGGCATCGGATGGGAGGCTGACTATACCGCCGACTCCACCGTCCATCAGCGCAGCGACGTGGAGAGTGTCTGCAACGACTACCCTGCCCTGCTGAGCTTCGACCTCGGCCACTTGGAACTGGGCAACGAGCGCAACCTGGACGGTGTGCCCTTCAGCCGCATCCGTCAGGAAATCATTGCCCACTACGACCGTGGCGGCATGGTGACACTCTCATGGCACCTCGACAACCCGCTGAGCGGCGGCTCCGCATGGGTGGCCGACTCGCTGAAGGACGTAGAGACTAAGACCGTGGCTACCGTGCTGGAGGGTGGCTCCAAGCACGACGTATTCCTCTCATGGTTAGACCGCGTGGCCGATTTTCTCAACTCTTTGGAGACGCCCTACGGGGTGCGGGTGCCCGTGCTGTTCCGCCCGTGGCATGAGCATACCGGCTCATGGTTCTGGTGGGGACAGGCACACTGCACCGCCGATGAGTACAAGGCACTTTGGCAGCTCACGGCCAGTAGGCTGAAAGAGAAAGGAGTGACCAATGCGCTTTATGCCTACTCACCGGGCACGGAAGCCAACGGCGACGAGACCAAGTATATGGAGCGCTACCCCGGCGATGACATCATCGACCTGCTGGGTCTGGACTGCTATTGCTCTGCCCCCGATGCCGACACCACGGCCATTGCCGCATACGCTGACAAACTGGACAAAAACCTGACCATGGTGTGCGCACTGGCCCGACAGCACCATAAGGCTGCTGCCCTGACAGAGACAGGCTACGAGTGTCTGAAGACCAGCGACTGGTGGACTCACACTCTGGCTCCTGTCTTGGAGCGTCACCCCATCAGCTATGTGCTAGTATGGCGCAATGCCTACAACCGGCCCAACCACTTCTTTGCGCCCTACCCCGGCCAGCAGTCCACGTCCGACTTCGTCCGCTTCTATAACGACAAGCACACCTTGTTCCTCCGCGATCTCAACGGGCTGTATCTATAAATCTTTTCAGACATAGGAACATAAGGAAGAGAAAATATGTCCTTATGTTCCTATGTCTGAAAAAATATCCTATACTTATTTGTCCAAGTGGCGCATCCGCTCCACCTGCTCGCGCACCACTGACAACGTAGTTGTGTCGGAGGCGAAGACCGAGTTCAGTCCCTGTGCTTCCTGAGCGGGGTCGTTGGTGTACGGGTCGCCCACCTGCCACTGCTCATGCTGCGGCACAGCAAATCCACCCCATCCCCAGAAGTTGCAACCGGCAAAGTGACCACCCTGTTCGGCATTGTCGGCCACCAGCGAGAACACATAGCGATAGTATCCGTCGCGCCCCTTGGTGGGAGTTGCAAGGTCAAATTTAAAGCCGTCGCGCGGATAGCCGAACTCCTCCATGACGAGCGGTTTGTTCAGCTTCTGGCAAATGGCCAAGTGGCGGTCTATGTAGTCCTTGGTGTTCTCGCAGGCTCTTGGCAGATGTTCAATGAGCGAATCGCGCTTGGCCCACCCCCAGTTGTAGGGCCACAGGTGCACGTTGCAATAGTCCACATTCGGGTCAGCGCAGATGCGCTCATACGAGCCGTAGTCGTTCTCGCAGCCCCACGAACCCTCGCTGCCTACAGAGATGAGGTGGTTGGGGTCCAGACTGCGGATGAGTGCCGACGCCTCGCCCAGCCATTTCTCAAAGGCAGGCAGTGCCTCCTTGCTGAAGGCTCTTGGCTCGTTGCCTATCTGCCACGACATGATGGCAGGGTCGTCCATATACTTCACACCCGTATAGCGGTTGGTGCGGCTGATGATGAAGCGCACATAGTCGTAAAACAGCTGATGGGCTTTCTCGTTGGTGGCATACTGCGCCATGGCGGCCATGAAGGTAGGATAGCCTACATCGTCAGGACGCGGCTGCCCGCCCCTGCATGCTCTAAGTAGAAGCCGTAGCCACCGCTCCACTCCCAAGAGTTGTTCAGGTAGAGCACTGCCACCATCTGCCGTTTACCCATCTCTTGCAGCAGATAGTCCAGTCCGGCCAAGATGGTGTCGTTATAGACACCGGGGGCCTCCTGTAGCGTCGGTTCCACTTTCGTCTTCACTCCACGCTCACCGTCGCTGCCCACCAGGATGCGCAGGTTGTCAATGCCCATGCGCTTCATCTCGTCCAACTCACGCCCCAGCCGCTGGCGGTCACCCCCCTGCCCTTCTGAACCGAGGATGGCCCCATACCAGAAATTGGTGCCTACATAATAATAAGGTTTGCCCGCACGCATGAAATGTCCGTTCTCCACACGCACAAAGTCTGTTGTCTCTGTCTGTTTCTGCTGACAGCCTGCCACGGCCAAGGCTGCTGCCACGAGTAGTAATAGCTTCTTCATTGATCGTTCTGGTTAGTTTGTTACTTCTGCTTACAAAGGTAGCGAATATGGCGGCAATCTCCAAATTTTTCCACGACTTTCTTGCCTACTTGATGTCTAAAGTCATCACTCTGCATGCCTAAGAATAGCCCATGACATGCATAAGAATGGGGCTTAGCCATGCCAAAAATAAGGCTTGGCAACGCCAACAATATGCTTTGAGACAGGAAATCAATAACAATTGAAAAACAAATCAATTTGATTTAGTCAGGAAATCAAGTTGATTTGCTGATGAAATCAAGTTGATTTGTTAAGTAAATCAAATTGATTTGCAGAGGAAATCAAATTGATTTGGTATCTCAAACATCATCGTTAAAGGTACCAAGTGCCATGATTTCAGTTGCTATTCATGGGGATTGCACCAAAAAACAGTGGCTGCTCTCACACGGAGAGCAGCCACTGTTTCATATAAATGTGTAGTGCTAACGCTAAGTGTCTTACCAGCTTTACTTCACCACAACCTTCTTGCCATTCACGATAACCACGCCCTTGTAACCAGCATCCACCTTCTGGCCAGCCAGATTGTAGCGCACACCATTCTGCTGAGCAGCAGCATTGATGGTGCTGATGGCGGTGGAAGGAGTAACAACATGGGTTATCTCATGAGTCTCTACATTGAAGGTGATTACCACTGTCGAGCCATCGGCATCTACAGAGAACTTATAATTGGAACCAGGATATGAAGGACTCCAGTCATGATCCACCTTAACCTTGAACTCATAGCTACCAGCTTTCACATCTGCAAATTCTGCCTTATAGTTTCCATCATCGCCCTTGGTCATATCGGTATCTACATCCCAATTACCATTGATGGTACCGCATACAGAATAAGTATGCTCCTGCTCTTGAGCTGCACCTGTCTTCACAGCTGTTGCATTAACGATATGTGTCTGAGAATCAAAAGTAAAGGTCACTGTATAAACAGCTGTTTCATCTACATTCAAAATGATATCCTTACCACCCAGTTCACCATTAGCACCATAATTCACTTTCCAATTTGAATCATGGCCTTTCAGCACTTTATATGCATAATCGGTACCTTTCTCCAATGTCAGATTCTCTTTCACCAAAGTATAAGTAACGCCATCCTCTGTTGTCAGTTCATTGTCTTTACTCTCAACATCCCAACTTGTGCCAAAAAGTGCAGGACTACCTAACACAGACCACACACCGAAACTGGCAATCACATTGTCAATATCAAGGACAACCTCTGCTCCCTCTGTTGTATTTTGAATAGAAATCTGCTTGAAAGGCTTCTCTATGTAGACCGTTGCAACTTTTGCACCAGACGGTATTGCAGGATGAGCTTCTGTATCATCTGAATACTTCACTTTAAATTGCAAACCGGCAGGAATATCTGCATTAGCATTAATTGTTATGTCTTGTCCTGCCTTGCCTTCTGCACCTTTTAGCATTAACTCTGCCCACTGTTGCGTAGCTGAATATGGAAGCTTCAACGATACACCCCAGTTAGTAGAATAAGTTGTTTGACTATCGTTAATAGTAAATGACAAAACGTGCAATGCTGTACCTGCTACTGTGCCTTGAAGCTCAATATTAGTAGTATTGGCGGGAATCGTACCTGTAATCTCGGCGCTATTAACAGGAATATGAGCAACGTCAGCATCAGAAGTCTTATTGATACGAAGGTTTACGTCAGGATTGGCTTCTTCTACCACCAATTTGTAGGTTGCACCCTCTGTCAAGCCCTCGGTGGCAAGTTTAAACTCACCCCACTGGCTGTCAAACGTCAAAGTGACATTAGCCCCCAGGGTCTGACTCCAGCCCCAGCTCCAGCCATCATCACCACCTTGTCCTCCGATAGTCAAAACAGTCTGTGCATGAGCACCCACTGCCATCAATGCCATGGCAATTAGAGTAAAAAATTTCTTCATAAGCATTAAAAGTTTTAGTTAATAAATTAATAGTTCTGATTGTAAAAGATGGTGCAAAATTACGAAATATATTTGGAAAAGACATCACTTTTTCTTGATAAAAACTGATACTTTGTTGCTTTTTCTTTTTTTATACTCATTATTTGGTAGTACCAAGGAAAAAGCGTACCTTTGCCATCATTATGGATTGGGAACAATACAAGCAGCACAAAGCGTTTGCAGGAGAGAAAAAGCCATCCATGCACCGACGGCGCGTCGGCCACGACTACGGGTCAAGGCGCATATACCTCATCACCATGACCGTGGAGGGACGGCAGCCGCTGTTAGGACAGTTGGTGGGCAACTGCGAGGCACCCGACGACAGCAGTGAGGCCCCACAGGTCACACTGTCGCCATTGGGTGAGCGCGTCCGCCAGTGTTGGATGAACATCCCGCACTACCACTCCGAAATCAGTGTAGTGAAACTGCAGGTCATGCCCGACCATCTGCATGGCATCCTGTTTGTGAAAGAACAGATGGGGGTGCACTTAGGGCAGGTCATCAAGGGCTTTAAAGCAGGGTGCAACAAGGCGTATAGGGAGCTGAGCGGGGCAGTTGGCTGTGCTGCGACACTGTCGCAGCATAGAGAACCGCAGGGGCAACAGGGAGAACCGCAGGGCCAGCCCGCCAAGCGGGACAGGAGCAAGGACGACCGGGAACATGGACTGCTGTGGGCACTGGGCTACAACGACCACATCTTGGAAGGACCCAACGAACTGGAACACTGGGTGCAGTACCTGCACGACAACCCACGACGGTTAGCCATGAAACGGGCACACCCGGAACTGTTCCGCGTACGCTTCGGCATCACGGTGGGCACACAGACGTACTCGGCCATTGGCAACGAGAGCCTGCTGCACTACCCGCATAAGGTGCAAGTGCAACTGACACGCCGACTGACGGAGGAGCAAATCCAGGAACAGGTGGAGCTGTACATGGAACAGGCAGAAGCGGGGGTGATACCCGTTTCACCGGCCATCTCCAAAGGGGAACAGGCGGTGATGCGGGCTGTGCTCAACGCTGGGCTGCCGCTGATTTTCCTCACGCCATGGGGCTTTAACATGTTTTCAAAACCGGGGCACCAGTATTTCGAAGCCTGCGCAAGAGGACAGCTGCTGCTGTTAGCACCTTGGCCGCACCAGAACGAGCGAATACCGCTGACGCGCAGCATGTGCTTAGCGCTGAACGGAATGGCCAAAGAGCTGTGCCAGTGGCACTGAGCACGGCGGTTCGCTGTGCTGCGACACTGTCGCAGCATAGGAGACCACAAAGGCGAAGGGGGCGAAAGACCACGAAAGCCACGAGGGCGAAGGGGGCGAAAGGCCACAAAGGCGAAGGGACTGCCAAGGGCTGGCGCTACTGCCGGTGGAAGGCGGAGAGGCCGGAAAGGGGGCTTTTAAGCACACGGCCGACGGTGAAACCCTCGGCGTGGGCAGCCTCCTCTAAGCAAGAGCAGTAGTGATGGGCCATGGAACCGACAAAATGAACGGGCAGGTCGGGCCGCTGGTAAGGGACGATGTTACGCAGGAAGAACTGGCGGAAATTGCCAACCACCAAAGCGCGCAACAGCGGGTTGTCCAAGTGCTGCCCTATATATAAAGAGGTGGAGGCCAGGAAGCGGTTGGCCATCGGCTCACGGTAGACACGCTGGATGATGTCGGCCATGGTGAGCTGGTGGGTGGCGAGGAAGTCGTCACGGACCTCAGCAAGGCGCGGGTCTTTGAAGACGGCGTTTAAGAACAGACGGCCCAACACGGCTCCACTACCCTCGTCGCCAAGGATATAGCCCAGAGCGGGGGTGTTTTGTGTGATGTCAGTGCCGTCGTAAAGGCAGCTGTTGGCCCCAGTGCCGAGGATACAGGCCACACCGGGCGCACGGCCACAGAGCGCACGGGCAGCCCCAAGCAGGTCGCTGTTTACCTCGACGGTGGCGGCGGGGAAGCACTCGCACAACAGGTCGGCCATCATGGGGGCGTGGGCGGAGGTGCAGCCTGCACCGTAGAAATGGACGGCGGTGACGGTGGAGGGGGGAAGCTGGGGCAGCAGTTCCGTTGACAGGATGTGGCGGATGGTGGCGGGAGACTGGTGAACAGGGGTAATGCCCTGGGTGTGGAAGGGAGACGAGGGAGCGGCGACGGTGTCGCCGCACAGAAGACCAGAGGGGGCACCGGAGGCAGGAGCGGAGGGGGCACCGGAGGAGCCGGAGGCGGGGGCGGCAGGGAGAAGGGCCCAATCGGTCTTGGTGCTGCCGCTGTCGGCTATAAGGACGTGGGGTGTTGGGGTATGGGTCATGTGAATTAACGAATTTCTGTGCAAAGGTACTAAATATTTCTAATTCACATGAC
>ERZ842401.2917-NODE-2917-length-21973-cov-13.116480_pt1 | contig 21973 bp, 23 predicted proteins | sample MGYA00521270_ERZ842401 | MGnify/ENA primary metagenome ERZ842401 (study PRJEB31892, sample SAMEA3878208) | bioreactor metagenome | biome: Moose rumen | place: Sweden | collected 2011-10 | study: EMG produced TPA metagenomics assembly of the PRJEB12797 data set...
ATTAAGTCCTGTTTGCGGCATAGATTGATAGTTGTTTTGTGCATAACTATCAATCACAGCAATAAAAAGCGTGAGCCTCTTATCACTTACCAAGGTAACCCGCCAAGGAGACCTCTCAACTACTAAGAAACTCACACAAAGAGTATGAGCACCTACTATCGTAGTTGATAAGGCATCCTATATACGGAAACCTTTACTAATTATTTGCTGTTTATCTCCTTAAAACTTGGCGGGTTTTCGGTAAACGCGAAATAATAGTAATGCTTTGTTAATTTTTATTTTTATGTTATCGCGCGACGCTTCGCGCGGATTATGTCGGTTGGTGTTGCCGGAGGGTCCGGATGGGGCCGGAGGGGCCGGATTTTCCGGAGGAGCCGGATGGGGCGGATGTTCCGGGGAGACCGGGGGAGCCGGATGGACCGGAGGAACCGGATGGACCGGATTTCCGAAGAGACCGGGGGAGCCGGATTTCCGGAGAGACCGGATGGACCGGATTTCCGGAGAGACCGGATGGACCGGATTTCCGGAGAGACCGGAGGGTCCGGATTTCCGGTTTTTCCGGGACTTGCCGGAGCTCCTGTTTTATTCGGCGTTTCCGCCGAGAGAGCGGATAATCGTTTTCAGGCGGAGTATCTCTTTTTTAATGCTTTCGTTTTCTTTTATTATATTTTCGTATTCTTTTATTAAGTTTTCGTATTCCTTTATTATATTTTTGTTTTCTTTTATTATGTTCTCGTTTTCTTTTATTATGTTTTCGTTTTCTTTTATTATGTTTTCGTTTTCTTTTTTCAAGTCTTCGTTTTCGTGGCGGAGGGTGTCAATTATCTCTTTTTGGTTGTTGCGGTAGCCGAGTCGGGCGGCGGTCATACGCTCGCGGATACCTCCCTGCTCAACAAACTCCTTATCTTTGTTTTTGATGTATGTCTCAAGTGCCTTGTCTATCATGTGGCAGAGGCATATTGCGCAGTTGGTCATCTCCTCGTCGGTCCACTTATGCAGGTAGGGCTGATAATCCTCCACGGCTGTATGTTCTTTGCAGAAGCGATACAATGCCTCAAATCGCGGGTTACGTCCGTGCCACTCCTGCAGATGGTGTTTCTTGAGGTAATCGGTATAATCTTCCAATAGTTCTTTGTTCGATCCGCGGGCAATGCCGAGCAGTTTCAGCTCTGTTTCCGAAGATGTCTGTCCGTCGATGCTGCCTTCCACTATGTTCTGTTTGGTGGAGCGTGCCGCCTGTACCATTTGATCGACGGTTCGGTCGCCGTATTTGGGAAGGAACCGTTCACAGAACGCAGTGGTCATTTGATAAAGGATGTCGCTGCGTTTGTAGAAGTTCAGTCCTTCGTACAGGACTGTTTTCTTCAACACGCTCGGTGTTCCGTCTGCATTATGTTTTAGTTCGGGTGTAGGCATTGATTTGTAGTCGGTTGCGGATGGGGCCGGATTTTCCGGATTTTCCGGAGGGGCCGGAGATTCCGGATTTCCGGAGAGACCGGATGTTACGGGTTATTTGGTATTATTGTCGGGAGAGGGGATAATCGTCTTCGGGCAGAGTGCTTTTTAACTTAATGATTTTTTTATTACTTAATGAATTTATTGCTTAATGATTTTTTTGCTTAATGATTTATTTACTTAATGAATTTTTAACTTAATAAATTTTTTACTTGATGATTTTTTTAAGTCTAATGAATTATGGGGCAAAGTTACACAAAATACTTGATTTGACAAAAAAGGTTGTGTTTTTTTATTTGCTGAAGATGTTCTGTGGTAGTTTGAGGTGATGATGAAAGGTGCTGAATCTAACGTTTATCTATCGTATATCTATCGTGTATCTATCGTATATCTATCGTGTATCTATCGTGTTTGGGTACATGAAAGGAGTAGGTAAGGGGGTGGTTGTGGTATGCAAGAGTCGGGTAATCTCAAGTGAAAGAGTCAGAAAACTAAAATCAAAAGCCAGGTATCCCGAAATAAAAGAGTCAGGAAATTAAAATCAAGAGTCAGGTGATTTCAAATGAAAGAGTCAGGAAACTAAAATTAAAAGTCAGGTAATCCGAAATAACAGAGTCAGGAAACTATAATCAAAAGTCGTGTAAAATAAAATAAAAAGTCGGGGTGGTGTAGATTTCGTTATGTAATTTCAAGAAAATGTTGTATCTTTGCGGGCTATTTGGAATGCAAAGTCAGGCATTCAGGCAGTTTATAGATGAAACGTTATTTACCCTATTTAGCAGTGATAGCCGCCATGGTGTTGTGGTCGTTTTCTCCTATCATGACGAAGTTGGCATTGGGAGTGTTGCGGCCTTTGACACTTATCGTACTGCGTTTCAGTATGGCGGTGTTGCTGATGCTGTGCGTGGGCTTGCTATGTGGCAGGTTGGGCATGAAGCGGATGGCGTTGCAGAAGGTAGAGAAGAAAGACATTCCGTTGTTTTTGGCTTGCGGATTTGTGGAGCCGTTTATGTACTATATGTTTGAGACATACGGTTTGCGTCTGAGTGCTTCTCCATCCGTGAGTGAGGTGTTGCTTTCGACGTCTCCGATTTTTGCCCCGTTGTTTGCTTTTGTTCTTCTTCGAGAGAAGATAAAGATAAGTAACATAGTGGGTATATTGATTTCGACGGGTGGTGTTGTGTTGATGGTATTGGCGGGGAATGATAGTTTTGAGATGGGTAATCCCTGGGGTTTGCCGTTGCTTTTTTGTGCTGTATTTTCGGCGGTGATGTACACTATCATCTTACGTAAGATACCGACGCGATATAATGGTTTGAGTGTTGTTTTCTGGGGAGAGTTGGCGAGTTTGTTGTTCTTTTATCCTTGTTTTTGCGTAGTTGATTTGCCTAAACTTATGGAAACGGGTGTGCCTCAGGACCATCTCGGCTCGGCGGTGATGGCAGTTGTATATTTGGCAGTGTGTGCTTCGGTGATTGCTTTTATATTGTTTTGCTATACTATTCGTGAGATAGGCGTGACGCGTGCCAATGCGTTTAATAATATCCGTCCGGTGTTTACGGCATTGTTTATGTTGCTTTTGTTTGACGAGCATTTGCCGTTGTTGAAGTGGGTTGGTATAGCAATTGTAATAGTAGGATTGTTTATATGTCAGCGAAAAGCGGATTGATTTGAGAAGGTATTTTATCATAGTATTGCTATTTGTTTGGTTTGGTAGTGCGTTGTATGGTGCAGCTATCAAGCGTGAGATGCGTGCGACGTGGATAGCAACGGTGGCTAATATAGATTGGCCTTCTGCAGAAGCCGTAGGTCATTCTAAGATGCAGAAGGATGAGATGCTTATGATGTTGGATAGTCTGCATCGCTTACACTTCAATGCCGTTATTTTCCAGATACGTCCTACTGCTGATGCCTTTTACTATAGTGAACTGGAACCTCTTTCATCGTGGTTGACGGGGAAGCAGGGTGTGGACAATGACGAGCCTTATGACCCGCTGGAGTTTGTTGTGGAAGAGGCACATCGCCGTTGTTTGGATGTGCATGTGTGGCTTAATCCTTATCGTATGACTCACACGTTTACGATTGAAGAATTGGATTCGCTTCATATTTTCCGTCAGCACCCCGAGTGGTTTTGGCAGTATGGTGACAAGTGGTATTTTGACCCCGGGCTGGATGAGACCCGTCTTTGGTTAAATCATGTAGTAGCCGATATAGTGAGTCGCTATGATATAGATGCGATTCATTTCGATGACTATTTTTATCCGTATAAGATACGTGCGCAGACTCCGGAACGTAGAGCGGTGAGTGTGTGGGAGGACTTTCCTGATGACAGTACTTTTATTCGCAACCCTCGTGGGATAGAAGACAAAGATGCCTGGCGTCGCAACAACGTGGACCTTGTTATCATGGAGTTGCAGCAGACGATTAAGCAACTGAAGCCGTGGGTGGAGTTTGGTATTTCTCCTTTCGGTGTGTGGCGCAACCAGTCGTCTGACCCCGAGCGCGGCAGTAAGACTAAGGCGGGTGTTCAGAACTATGATGACTTGTATGCCGACATATTGTTATGGTTAGAGCGTGGCTGGATTGATTATGTGGCACCTCAACTCTATTGGGAGATAGGCAAGCGTGTGGCGGACTATGAGATATTGCTGCATTGGTGGGCAGAGCATAGTTATGGAAAGAACTTGTATATAGGTCAGTATGTGAGTCAGTTGGAGAACCCTCGCGCCGCTGCTCCATGGCAGGTGCCCAATGAGATATGCAGGCAGTTGACGTTAAATGAGACATTGCCGGGGGTGGATGGCAGTATTCTCTACTCCTGCAAGCCGATGCTACGCAATCCGCAAGGAATATGTGACAGTTTGTTGCATCACTACTATAGTTATCCCGCTTTTCCGCCCATCAACAGAAACATAGAGAGCAAGATGCCGCTGCCGGTGCATGACTTGCATATTGACGGACATTTGCTGCAATGGCAAGTCTCTCAGGCTCTAACAGCAGATTCCGCTGTTGTTGACGGCTCTAATGCCTATCGCTTTGTGGTGTATGCCTTCGAACATGGCGAGGCGGTTGACTTTGATGACCCCCGCCACATACAAGCCATTGTGTCAGATACCTGTTGTTTGCTTGATGAGCCTGATCGCTATCATACGCTATGTGTTACTGCCGTCAATCGGTATAAACAAGAAAGTCTGCCATGTATCTTAAGCAACTGAACATATTGAACTATAAGAATATCGCCGAGGCAGATCTTTGTTTTGCACCTAAAATCAACTGTCTGATAGGCATGAACGGCATGGGCAAAACCAACGTGCTTGATGCGGTCTATTACCTATCGTTTTGCAAGTCAGCCTTTAATTCTATAGACTCGCAGAATATCCGGCACGAGGCTCCCTTCTGTATGATACAGGGCGAGTATGTGGGACAAGAAGAGCCTTTTATGGTGAGTTGCGGCATCAAGCATGGTCAGAAGAAACAGTTTCGTTTGGGCAAAAAAGACTACAAACGTCTTATTGACCATATCGGACTGATACCGCTGGTGATGGTCTCACCTCGCGACAGCGAGTTGGTGCAGGAGGGGTCTGACGAGCGGCGCCGTTTCATGGATGGCATTCTCTCCCAAAGCGACAAACTCTATTTGGAGCATCTGACCGACTACAATGCTTTGCTTAAACAACGCAATGCACTGCTGAAGCAGGCGGAGGAGAATGCCGAAGCACTGAACGCAGACCTGATGGAGGTGATAGAGGAGCAGATGACCGTGCATGCCGACTATATCTTTGCTCAGCGCACTGCCTTTATTGAGGCTTTTATTCCTCTTTTTCAAGAGGTGTATGATTTTGTGGCTCAGCAGAAAGAGACCGTTTCGCTTTTGTATGTGTCGCAACTTCAGAACCGCCATCTGCGTGACGCTTTTCGTCAGACCCGCAACAGGGATGTGATTTTAGGTTGGACTTCCCAAGGTATTCATAAAGACGACTTGGATATGCAACTTGCTGCCTATCCTCTGCGTCGTGTAGGAAGTCAGGGACAGCAAAAGACGTACCTCATTGCCTTGAAGTTGGCACAGGCCCTTTGGCTTACAGAGCATCATCCGCATCGGCAGAAACCGATTCTGCTGTTGGACGATATATTCGACAAACTGGACGCTGAACGCGTGGAACGCATTGTCAGTCTGCTCGGCACCGACCGTTTCGGACAGATTTTTATAACCGACACAGACCGTCAGCACTTGGTCAGTCTGCTTCAACCGCAAGCAGAAAGCAGTAAGATATTCGTAGTGACAGACGGCCAAGTAGAAGAATTATAATCAGGAATCAGCAATCAATCTATGAACGAATTTTTGCAAAAAGAAGAAGAGATAGTGCGTATGCTCAAGACCGTTTTCGATCCTGAGATACCGGTTAATATTTATGATCTTGGGCTTATTTATAAAGTGGATCTTCAGGATGACGGTGTGCTGAATGTAGATATGACACTCACTGCGCCTTCCTGTCCGGCTGCCGATTTTCTGGTGGAAGATATCCGTCAGAAACTGGGAGCAATAGATGGTGTTACAAGCGTGAATGTAAACCTTGTATTTGAACCTGAATGGTCGAAAGATATGATGTCGGAAGAAGCCAAACTGGAATTGGGAATGATGTGACAACAGTGGACGGCTGCTTTCCTGCACTCTTAATATTTTCTTAACCCCTAATCGTTATGATATATTTTCTGAGCGATGCACATATAGGTTCCCGAGCGATGGACAATCGCAAAGAGCATGAGGCGCAGGTTTGTGACTTCTTGCTCCGCTTGGGTGAAGATGCCACAGAGATATATCTGCTGGGTGATATGTTTGACTTCTGGTATGAGTATGTGTGGCGTAAGCCCGAAGAATATCGTTTGACTTTAGACACCTTGCGCCGGTTGACAGATAAGGGCATTACCGTGCATTTCTTTATTGGGAACCATGATATATGGACCTTTGGTTGGTTGGAGCGACAGACAGGGGTGTTGGTACATCGCTCGCCCGAAACGTTTACTATTGCCGGCAAACGTTGTTTTCTGGCTCATGGTGACGGTCTGGGACCCGCCGATATCTTAAGCCATTATCCCAAGCCGATTCAGCGTAAGATTCGCCGATTCATGTGGTTAAGACGGATTTTCCATAATCCTGTTTTGCAACGACTCTTTGCTCTTATTCCCCCCAATTGGGGAGACCATTTGGGCTATGAGTGGGCACGCCGCAGCAGAATGAAGGAGTTGGCAAATCCGGTGGGGTATAAAGGCGAGAACCAAGAGGAACTGGTACTTTTTGCCAAGGAAAGGGAGCAAGCCGAACATTTCGACTACTATATCTTCGGTCATCGACATATAGAGCTTGATTTGCAATTGGCAACGGAAGCCCGCGTCATCATCCTGGGTGACATGTTTCGCCAATTCACTTATGCCGCCATGGATGAGAATGGTAATTTGTCGTTGTGTAATATGGAAATATAATAAACTATGAATAACAGAGAACAGCAACTGAAGGCATTTAATCGCCTATTGGACATACAAGAAGAACTTCGTGAGAAATGTCCGTGGGACCACGAGCAAACCATGGAGTCGCTCCGTTCTTATACTATAGAGGAAGTCTATGAGTTGGCCTCGGCTATTATGGGAGGCAATCCGCAGGAGGTAATGAAAGAACTGGGAGACGTGCTGGAGCATGTTGTGTTCTATGCCATCATCGGCAGTGAAAAAGGCTGGTTCGATATGGCAGATGTGTGCAACAGCCTGTGCGACAAACTCATCTTCCGCCATCCGCATATCTATGGCAATGCGGCACAACTGCAGAACTCCGAGCAGGTGGAGCAGCAATGGGAACAAGTGAAACTGAAGGAGAAAGGAGGCAACAAGACTGTTTTGGCGGGTGTGCCTGAATCTTTGCCCTCCGTGGTGAAAGCCCATCGCATACAAGACAAAGCCCGCCGCGTCGGTTTCGACTGGGATAAACGTGAGCAGGTGTGGGACAAAGTGAAGGAAGAAGTGGGGGAACTGCAGACCGAAATCGACCGCATGGATGCTGACCGTATGGAGGCGGAGTTTGGCGATTTGTTTTTCTCGCTTATCAATGCCGCCCGACTGTATGACGTGCAACCCGACAATGCTTTGGAACGCACCAATCGTAAGTTTATTCGTCGCTTCAATTATTTGGAACAGAAAGCCAAAGAACAAGGCCGTTCGCTCAAAAAAATGACGCTTGACGAGATGGAACAAATTTGGCAGGAAGCCAAACAAATAGCACAATGATAATGAAAAGAACAACTGCAATATTTATATTACTTTTAGCATGTTTGTCGCTTATGGCACAGAGTCATCTCTATCGTGGTAATTCCACCTATTCGGGCAATATGCTCTACACTTTTGACGGGAAGTATCTTTACAATGGTAACTCCACCTATTCCGGCAATATTTTGCTGACCTATGACGGTCAGTATGTCTATCGTGGCAACTCCACCTATTCTGGTGATATTCTTTACACTTTCGATGGCAGGTGTCTCTACAAAGGCAACTCCACTTATTCGGGTAATATACTCTACACTTTTGATGGCAGGTACCTCTACAAAGGCAATTCCACTTACTCGGGGAATATCCTTTATACTTTTGACGGAAGGTATATTTATCGAGGCAATTCCACCTATTCCGGCAACATCCTCTATACCTTGGACGGAAGTATTCCTTTGCCGATATTGTTGATGATATTGTAAAGCAACAGCGGGGTGGTTCTCCCACTCCGCTGTTATGTTCTTTATTCTTTGCTTTTATAGTTTTGTCTATTTGCTTTTAAGCCATTTCTCGGCTTCAATGGCGGCTTTGCATCCTGAGGCAGCAGCGGTGATGGCCTGACGATAATGCGGGTCGGCAACATCACCGGCGGCAAACACTCCTTCTATATTGGTGATAGGCGTGCCGGGTTGCGTGATGATATAGCCTTGGTCGTCCAATTCAAGATAATCTTTGAACACATCGCTGTTGGGGTGATGACCGATGGCAAGGAAGAAACCGTCAATGTCGATATGCCGTTCTTCTTCATCGCTCTCACCTTTCCGATATACAAGGTCTGCTCCTTGCACTTTGTCTTCTCCTGTTAGACGCAGGGTGTTATGCTCAAACAATACCTCTATGTTCTCACTTTCAAACACGCGCTTCTGCATAATGTCTGAGGCGCGAAGGAAGGGTTTGCGAACAATCAGATATACTTTTCTGCATAGACCTGCCAAGTAGAGTGCTTCCTCGCAAGCGGTATCGCCACCGCCTACTACCGCTACTGTCTTCTTGCGATAGAAGAAACCGTCGCAGGTGGCGCAAGCACTCACACCCCTGCCTCTGAATTCACGTTCGGAGGGCAACCCCAAGTATTTGACAGAAGCGCCGGTAGCAACGATAATGGCATCGGCTGTCACCTCCTCCGTATCTTCTATCCACACATGCTTAGGCGAAACTGAAAAGTCCACCTTTGTCACAATGCCGCTCCTGATTTCCGTTCCGAACCGTTCTGCTTGCCGACGCATGTCGTCCATCATCTGAAACGGCTCCACACCGTCAGGATAGCCGGGAAAGTTTTCCACTTCAGTGGTGGTGGTAAGTTGACCTCCTGCCTGCGGACCCTCATAGAGTACAGGGCTAAGGTTGGCACGTGAAGCGTAAATGGCGGCGGTGTAGCCGGCAGGACCACTGCCGATGATAAGACATTTGATGTGTTGCATATATTTGATGGATTGAATTGTTATCAGTTTCTGATGGGTCAACGTAAATCATTGATATAAGCCCCTTCTTTTCTAATGCTGTAGGAGGGTGCTTCGGTGACGAATTGCGGATTGAGCAGTTTGAGGGTGGTCTGTTTGCTGACCGTCTCTTTCATAATGGCAGAAAGAGGCATCAAATCTGACTTGCGAAGCATTAGTACAAAACTTTGCACACCGGCGCTCTTTTCGTAGGGGACAAGCGTGATTTTATAAGTGTCACCTTGGTCGTTGACAGTTCGCTCAGAATTATACATAATGGCTCTGGCAAACAATAGCGGGTTGACTTCGGTCAGTTCATCAAAGGTGGGTTGTGAAAGAGTCAGTTCGTTGTTGCTTTCGTCATAGGTGTATAGTGTCTTACCATCGTAAGCCACCTCCATATCCATGATACTGACCACGAACTTGTCGCCTTGCATGGTGATGGAGCCGCTATATGTCATAGGCTGTGTGGCATCGGCCTGTGCCGTCACGGCAAAGTCTGTCCGTAGTGTGCGCTTTTCCAATTGTGCAAAACAATCGGTCAGCGCATCCGCAAACAGCAGGGTGGGGCAGAGCAAAAACAATATATAAAGCAAGCGTTTCATTATTATATGTAGCTATAGTGCACTCTCTTACCCTATACTCATCAAAATCTGTTCCAAAGTGCCTTCGTCTTGCACCAACACGGCTCTGCCTTTGGGGCCATTGTTGGGTCCTACGATGCCTGCCGCCTCCAACTGGTCGGTCAGTTTGCCGGCGCGGTTGTAACCTATCTGGAACTTGCGCTGCAACACGGAGGTGGAACCCTGCTGATTGGCTACCACAAATCGTGCTACATCGGTAAACATCGGGTCTAAGTGTTTCAAGTCCACGCTGCCAGGAGCCGCCTCGCCTCCTTCGCCTTGTTCACCCACGTATTCAGGCAATTCGTACGGAGCTCCATACGATTGTTGTTCGCTGATATGTTTCACAATAGATTCCACTTCGGGCGTGTCCACAAAGGCGCACTGAATACGTAGTGTCTCTGTTCCGCCGCTGTAGAGCATATCGCCTTTGCCCACCAAACCTTCGGCGCCCTTCGCATCAAGCACAGTGCGGCTGTCCACCACCGATTGTGTGCGGAAAGCGATGCGCGTCGGTATATTGGCTTTGATGGTACCCGTGATGATGTTCACAGACGGACGCTGCGTGGCGAGAATCATGTGCATACCCACAGCACGCGCTTTCTGGGCGATACGTGCTATCGGACGCTCCACTTCCTTGCCTGCCACCATGATAAAGTCGCCAAACTCGTCAATGATTATCACCAAATAGGGCAAGAAACGATGGTGCTGAGGTTTTCCGGTGCTGTCCAATACATCCTTTTGCGGATTCAGTCTGCGGTTGACAAACTTCTCGTTGTATTCTTCCAAGGTGCGGCAGCGGGCGTCTTTCAAAAGCAGATAGCGGTTCTCCATCTCTATGACGAGAGAGTTGAGCGTATTGATGACCTTTGTACTTTCTGTAATAATGATATTCTCATATTCAGGCATGGCTGCCATATAATACTTCTCCAACGGCTCATATATGCTGAATTCCACCATCTTCGGATCCACCAAAACAAACTTCAGCTCTGACGGGTGTTTTTTGTAGAGCAATGAAGTGATGATGGCATTCAGTCCAACCGACTTACCTTGACCCGTTGCACCTGCCACAAGCAAGTGCGGCGTCTTGGCAAGGTCGAACATGAATATCTCGTTGGTGATGGTCTTACCCATCACTACCGGAAGTTTCATTTTCTGTTCTTCCTGGAACTTGCGTGAGGCTATCACCGAGTGCATCGATACCACCTGCGGTTTCTTGTTGGGAACCTCTATTCCAACTGTTCCTTTACCTGGCATCGGGGCTATCATACGGATACCTTTGGCGGACAGCGACATCATAATATCGTTCTCCAAACTGGTGATACGGCTGATTTTTACGCCTTCTTTGGGTACTATCTCATAGAGTGTTACCGTAGGACCTACGGTGGCAGAAATACTCTTTATCTCTATGCCAAAGTTGCGGAACGCCTGAACAATATTGTCTTTATTGGCATTCTGCTCGTCCATATCCACTACTGGCGAGGTTTCGTTGTCATACACCTTCAGCAGACTGCTGCTCGGGAACTTGTAATGATTGAGATCTAAACGCGGGTCGTATGGGCCCAATTTCTTGAGCCAATAGTCGGGGTCGTCCTCTTTGAGTTCATCCTCCTTGCCTTTGTTGATTGTCAAGTCAGGAACATCGGGTGTGTCCTTGCCGTTTTCCTCGTTTTGCCGGTCTTTCTCCTCCACAATTTCGTTTCCTTCTTCTCCGCCTGCATTCACTTCAAAACCGCCATTTCCTTCAGGGAGCAGAGGAAGAGTATCTTCCCCGTCATCATCGCCGAAACGGATAATAGTGCCGTTCTGATCTTCTGTTTCATCATCGCCATTGCCCCATTCGCCGTCCTGCCCGTCATCTTCGCCCTTATTGTCTTCGTCTCCCTCACCATCATCGGGGGCTTCAATGGGTTGCTGCTTCTTCTTAAAGAGGGATACAAACCAATGTCCGAAACGCTTGAGGTTGGGGATAGTGTTGCGGTCGATGCAGATAAAGAAGATAAAAAGTGAGGCAATAAGTAGAATGGTCACTCCCGCTATCTGGATATAGGACGTGAGCCACAGACTCACGGTCTCGCCGTGAACGCCGCCCCAACGGAAGAATGAGTTGGCTTTCGTCAGTTGCTGAACAAAACCTAACGTAATACTGCTCCAAAAAAGCCAGAAGGCAGAACAGAAAAGCACGCGCCAGCCGCGAATGGAAGAAACGGCATGCATCAGCCTCAGCGAATAGATGATGCTGAGTACAAACAACGCAACGGACGCCAGTCCGAAAGTCTTGTCAATCAGGAAGTCGGCAATGTAGGCTCCTTCCAAACCGCCCCAGTTGCGTATGCCGTGACGCAACGCGCCTGCATCTTCGCGAGGCTGTTGCATCAAAGAGAAGTCAGACTTGCCCGTGAAGAAAAAACTGACAAAGGCAATGAGAAAATACAGCGTCAAAGCAGCGAGCACAATGCCGATGACGAGTTGCACGCGCTCGTTTTGAAAAAATGACTTTATCTCATTCCAATGAGGGAGGGCAAAACGCTTCTTCTCTTCAGGGGTGTTCGTTACCTCAAATTCGGGTTGACGGGTGTTGCGTGATGTGCGGTGTACTGCCATAAGTGTGGAATGTTTAGGTGAAAATCAAACACATGGGTATTTTACGCCATATTAAGGATACTTCTATAAAGTGCTTTATATATCGGACGGCAAAGATATAAAAATAATCCGAATTAAAAAAATGGATTGTAAGAGATAATGCAGATTGTCAATTTTAACCCGTTGCCGAAATTAATATAAACCTCTTGCGGAAGGCAGGGTACTCTGGAGCGCTATCACTCGCGCCTGTCGAAAAAACTAATGTCAAACTATATCAAACCGTTATCCGACCCTATCCAACCAATATATATACGTAACCGTCCTGTAGTAGCTCTGTAGCCGACTTGAAGCACATAAACACGATAGATACACGATAGATATACGATAGATACACGATAGATATACGTTAGATAAACGATACATTCTGCGGACTTCATAACCCTGTCACCTATATGTCACGGCAACCGAAGAAAACGGACTCGGAAAAAAGAGAGGACTGCTGGCTGCTGCTATTTTGCCAAAAAGTGTGTAAAAAAACAGAAAAACTTGTTTTTATAAGGTGGCTGTTGGCTATTTCGAAAAAATGTTGTACTTTTGCACCCTGTTATAAGGGTGGTATGAAAGAGACTATTACTCATGCAGGTGTTGTTCAGTCTGTTGCTGACGGTGTGGCGCATGTCCGCATCGAGCCGGCATCGGCTTGTGCTTCATGCCAAGTAAAGAGCCATTGCATGGCGGCTGATGCGCAGGAGAAGTTCATTGATTGCCGGATGACAGAGCCGCTTGAAGCGGGCGATGAGGTGATAGTCGAGATAGAGCAACACTTAGGTTGGCTTGCCGTGCTTCTCGCTTTTGTACTTCCTTTTCTGCTGCTGATGTCGGTGCTGTGGATAGGTAATCTTTATTGGAGTGAGGAGATAGCCGGAACTGTGGCCCTTGGCAGTCTGCTGCCATATTACGGAGTGTTGGCACTGTTCAAAAAACGACTGAAGAAACGCTTCGATTTTGTAGCACACAAAAAGTAGTGGATTATTTCTATTAAGACCAAAGACTAAAAATACTATAAAACAATGAATCTGATTTTAATTGCGTTAATCACCTTAGGTGTTACGGGGTTGCTGGCTGCGCTCATCCTGTACTTCGTAGCGCAACGCTTTAAGGTGGAAGAAGATCCTCGCATCGATTTGGTGCAGGAAGTGTTGCCCGGAGCCAACTGCGGAGGTTGCGGTTTCGCAGGTTGCCGGGCTTTGGCTGAAGCCTGCTGCAAGGCTGATTCGTTAGACGGCTTGCTCTGCCCTGTGGGGGGACCCGAAGTAATGAAACAAGTGGGCGACATCCTTGGTATGGCGCCTGCTGCTACTGAACCGATGGTGGCGGTAGTACGTTGCAACGGTACGTGCGAAGCCCGACCGCGTACAAGCGAATATGATGGCACTCGTAGCTGCAAAGTGATAAATAGCCTCTATGTAGGTGAGACAGCCTGTGCTTTTGGTTGCCTTGGTTGCGGCGACTGTGTGGCTGCTTGTCAGTTCGGCGCTATCCGCATGAATCCTGAAACGGGCTTGCCCGAGGTGGATGACGAGAAGTGTACTTCTTGCGGCGCTTGCGTGAAGGCTTGTCCCCGTCATATCATCGAACTCCGGAAGAAAGGGCCGAAGAACCGCCGTATCTGGGTGGATTGCGTGAATAAAGACAAGGGTGCCATCGCACGCAAAGCCTGCCTCAATGCTTGCATCGGTTGCGGCAAATGTATGAAAGAGTGTCAGTTTGAGGCTATCACCGTTGAGAATAATCTCGCATATATCGATTGGAGCAAATGTCGTATGTGCCGCAAGTGCGTCGCTGCATGTCCCACAGGGGCTATCCATGAGATAAACTTCCCCCCTAAACCGGCTCCCAAACCGGCAGATACAACTCCCGCAGAAGCAAAAAAAGAGGTGAAGGTTGAAGAAGTGAAACCTAATGTTGAACCCCAAAAAGAAGAGGAGGCAAAACAATGAAGACGTTTCGTATAGGCGGTGTGCATCCGCAAGACAATAAAGTGTATTCTGCTCACAAAGAGATAGTGGCGGTTCCCCTTCCTAAGAAGGCGGTCATCCCCTTGGTGCAACATATAGGTGCTCCCGCCAAACCCGTTGTGCAGAAAGGCGACAAAGTGCTGGTTGGTCAACTCATTGCTGAAGCAGGTGGCTTCGTCAGTGCTAATATCCACTCGCCGGTCAGCGGAACGGTCAGCAAGATTGATGCTGCCAAAGACGCATGGGGACTTGCCATGCCTGCTATCTTTATTGACGTGGAAGGCGACGAGTGGCTGCCCGAAATAGACCGTTCTGACATCATCAACAACCTCTGCAAACTGGAGCCCAAAGAAATTGTGGAGAAAATCAAACAAGCCGGTATCGTAGGCTTGGGTGGCGCCTGCTTCCCTACACATGTAAAACTTATGCCCCCTCCCGGGAAAAAAGCAGAGGTGCTGATTGTAAACGGCGTGGAGTGTGAACCCTATCTCACTTGCGACCATCAGCTTATGCTCGAACATGGTGAGGAAATCATGATAGGTATCCAGATACTGATGAAGGCACTGAATGTTGAGCGTACTATAATTGGCATCGAAAAGAATAAACCCGATGCCATTGAGCACATGAAGAAACTCGCATCGCGCTTCTTGGGCGTCAGCGTGCAACCCCTCAACCTGCGATATCCGCAAGGTGGCGAAAAACAACTCATTGACGCTTGTATCCGCCGCCAAGTGCCGAGTGGCGCACTGCCAATCGAGGTAGGTGCCGTGGTGGATAATGTGGCAACTATCTATGCCGTCTATGAAGCCGTGCAGAAAAACAAACCACTGATATCACGCGTCATGACCGTAACAGGTAAAGACGTCCAGAAACCTGGCAACTACTTGGTTCGTTTCGGTACACCGCTCAGCGAGGTGCTCGAGTTTGCAGGTGGCGTGCCTGAGACAACGGGTAAAATTATAGGTGGCGGACCGATGATGGGTCGCGCTATGAATAATACGGATATGCCTTGCAACAAACGTATGTCGGGTGCACTCTTGATGACAAAGGCGGAGGCACATCGCTTGGAACCGGAAAACTGCATCCGTTGCGGAAAGTGCGTTCAGGCTTGCCCGATGGGCTTGGAACCCTATCTGCTCAGCCGCCTCTCCGACTTGCAACGATGGGACGATATGGAGAAACATAATGTGATGGACTGCATCGACTGCGGCTGCTGCCAGTTCACCTGCCCGAGCAACCGACCGCTACTCGACTATATACGCGTCGGAAAGGCTACCGTCGGTGGTATCATCCGTGCACGTGCACAAAAATAAGTTGTATGAGAGAAATCATCAATCCGTGGGTGGGTATGAACGGATATTGCTGCTTCGGATGCAGTCCGCAAAACCCCTTGGGCACGCAGATGCGTTTTTATGAAGAAGGTGTGGGCGATGAGTATGCCGATATCATCAGTGTATGGCAACCCTCACAGCAGCACCAGAGTTGGATTAACACTCTGCATGGTGGTATTCAAGCCACACTCTTGGACGAGGTTTGCGGTTGGGTGGTGTTCAAAAAACTCCGTACCAGCGGCGTGACAGCCAAGATGGAACTGCGTTACAAAAATGCTGTCTCCACAGTGAACGGACCGCTTGTGCTCAAAGCACGCCTCAAAAGCAATAATCACCACGTGGCATTGGTGGAAGGAGAAATTTGTGATACAGAAGGCAAATTGCTGACACAATGCGAGTGTACCTATTTCTCTTTCTCCGAAGATAAAGCCCGAGAGATGGGATATGTAGAAGCCGCATTGGGCAACGAAGATATATCCATTGAAGAGGCGATAAAACGAGCCATAGAATATAAACCCTTACGATTAGGTGCCTTATGAAAACTAAATTCTTCAATCGGGTAAATGTGCTGATTGCATCCTTGTTGGCAATGCTGGGATTCAGCAGTTGTGAACCGCAGGTGAAATACGGACCCGCACCGGATGTAATTGAAAAATATGGTGTTCCTTATGCCGAAGAGGTGGAGGAAGCAGACTCAGACTCTGACTCTACTGTCGTGGAGCCGTCTGCAGAGAATGAATAAATGAACGTGGAATAACAAATAAAAAACTATATTTATGGACAAACTTATTGTTTCGGCAGCACCGCATGTCCACTCCAAGGACAGTGTGCGCCGCAATATGCTGAATGTAATCATCGCCTTGATACCCGCCTTTGTGGTGTCATTGGTGGCATTCGGTTGGGGAGCACTGATAGTGACAGCCACCTCAGTCGCTGCCTGCGTATGTTTTGAATGGCTGATAGCCAAATTTATCCTGAAGCAAAAACCCACCATCGGCGACTGCTCCGCTATCCTGACGGGTCTGCTGTTAGCATTCAACCTGCCCAGCAACCTCCCCTTGTGGATCGTGCTGATAGGTGCGTTAGTGGCTATCGGAGTAGGTAAAATGACCTTCGGCGGCTTGGGGCAGAACCCCTTCAACCCTGCACTTGTAGGTCGCGTGTTCCTGCTCATCAGTTTCCCTGTGCAGATGACCACCTGGCCCCGTCCCTTAGGCTTCAACAGTGCTATGCCCTTTGTCGATGCAGAGACAGGGGCTACCCCTCTCGCTATCATGAAGAACGCCATCAAAGCCGGCGACAGTTCGCTCCTGAACGAACTGCCCTCCTATTGGGATATGGCGCGCGGCTTCATCGGCGGTTCATTTGGTGAAATAAGCGCTATCGCACTGCTCATCGGCGGTGTATATCTGCTCTGCACCAAGACCATCACGTGGCATATACCCGTTAGCATCCTGGCTACCGTGGCTGCTTTCTCCGCTATCCTCTATTGGACCATACCGGGGGCTGCCGCTCCGCAATACCATTTGCTGACAGGCGGGTTGATGCTCGGTGCCATCTTTATGGCTACCGACTACGTTACCTCGCCTATGACCGGCTGGGGACAGATTGTCTATGGCATAGGCATCGGTCTCATCGTAGTCATCATCCGTACTTGGGGAGCTTATCCCGAAGGTATGTCGTTTGCCATCCTCATTATGAATGCAGTCACTCCGTTGTTGAACATGTACATCCGTCCCAAACGGTTTGGTGAGAAAAAGAAAGGATAAAACTATGAAACGATTAGAAAGTAACTTGCTTAATATGTTGCTGTCCCTTACGATAGTAACACTCGCTGCCGCTGCTTTGCTCGGAGGATTGTATGTTCTCACCGAAGAACCCATTGCCAAGCAGAAGGCTGACAAACAGGAAAAAGCCATCACCTCCGTATTGCCCCAAGTGGAAGGAATGCAGATAGCCGAGGCGGAAGAGACAGACAACGGCATCATCATCTATCGTGCTTACGATGCCGAACATAATTATATAGGTGCCGCCGTTCAAACTTCCGAAAACGGTTTCGGGGGTAAGTTCAAACTGATGGTCGGCTTCGACCGCGATGGCAATATCGTCAACTACGAAGTGCTTGAGCATCAAGAGACACCAGGCTTGGGCGACCACATGACCGATTGGTTTAAGACCGATAAAAATCGTCAGTCCGTCATCGGCAAGAATACCGCTACCACCAACTTCACCGTTTCCAAAGATGGCGGTGACGTGGATGCCATCACGGCTGCCACCATTTCCTCACGCGCTTTCTTGAAAGCAGTAGTGGGTGCATACGATGTGCTGAAAGAACCTGAAGTGCAGGCTTCCACCGGTGCCACCGCTCTCCAGGAGGAGACAGAACAACCTGCCGACTCCCTTCAGACAGCTGAACCTGTAGCATCTGCCGACACGATTATAACAGTGGAGGAGGTAAAACAAGAAAAACCTGCTGAACCCGTGAAGAAGAGCAAGAAGAAAAAGACTGCCAAAGTAGCGGCAGCTGAGCCCGTAGCAGTGCCCGTAGCCGAACCCAAACCCGTTGCGGAGTCCGTGCCGGCTCAAGAAACGGCTCAACCCGCAGAGAATGTAGTATCCAACCCCGAAACAACTCAGAATCATGAATAAGCCACTCAAAACTTTCACTAATGGACTCCTACGGGAGAATCCTACCTTCGGACTGGTGCTCGGTATGTGTCCTACACTTGCCACTACCACCTCCGCTATCAATGGTATGTCGATGGGTCTTGCCACTTTGTTTGTACTCGTTTGCTCCAATGTGGTGATTTCTCTCATTCGTAACCTCATCCCCGACAAAGTGCATATCCCTGCCTATATCGTAGTCATCGCTTCGTTCGTGACAATGGTGCAACTGCTTATGCAAGCCTACGTACCCGCCATCTACGAGACCCTCGGCTTGTTCATCCCCCTGATTGTGGTCAACTGCATCGTCTTGGGTCGTGCAGAAGCCTTTGCCGCTAAGAATAATGTCGGTCTGTCCGCTCTCGATGGACTCGGCATGGGTCTCGGCTTCACACTCTCGCTGACAATATTAGGTGCTATCCGCGAACTGCTTGGCTCCGGCATGTGCTTCGGACTGAAAGTCTATCCCGAAGCCTACGGCATGCTTATCTTCGTCCTCGCCCCGGGTGCCTTCATCGCACTCGCCTACCTCATGGCAATGGTCAATAAAATAAGAAAATAATGCGGGAAATTGTAATAGTAAATGATTAAATCGTAAATAATATTATGGTATATTTTTTAATCATCATCAGTGCGATATTTGTCAATAATATCGTGTTCTCCCAGTTCTTGGGAATATGCCCGTTCTTGGGAGTAAGTAAGAAAATTGACACGGCTGCCGGTATGGGCGCTGCCGTGACGTTCGTACTAACGCTCGCCACTATCGTGACCTACCTCCTGCAGAAGTATGTGCTGGTGGCTTTCCATGTGGAGTTCTTGCAGACCATCCTCTTCATCCTCGTCATCGCCGCCCTCGTGCAAATGATTGAGATTGTGCTTAAGAAAATATCGCCGTCGCTCTATCAAGCCCTCGGCGTCTTCCTGCCGCTCATCACCACCAACTGCTGCATCCTTGGAGTGGCTATCCTCGTGGCTGACGGCACATGGGCTGCCAAGGTTCCGGGCGCAGAAGCCAACCTGCTGCAAGGCACTGTCTTCGCTTTCGCTACCGCCCTCGGTTTTGCACTGGCACTGATTCTCTTCGCCGGTATCCGTGAGCAACTCGCCATGAACAAAGTGCCCAAAGCCATGGAAGGCACTCCTATTGCCCTGCTTACCGCCGGACTGCTGGCTATGGCATTCATGGGATTCAGCGGGGTAGTGTAATGCAGATTATTGCACGCGCATATAATGGCTATAAAGAGAAATTCGGCATACCACGACAAGCGGGGTGTGTCGAATCTGTCTTGACACGTATCGTCTTTGAACCGCTGTTCCGCAACCCCGATGCACTGCGAGGAATAGAACAATGGTCGCATCTGTGGCTAATATGGGCGTTCTCCGAAACCCCGCAGTTCGCAGCCGATACCGTCGCTGACGAATCTTCTCCCGCCACCTCCCTTACTCAGCCCCTGACTTTTACCCCCACCGTCCGCCCTCCCCGATTGGGGGGTAATAAACGGGTCGGCGTCTTTGCCACCCGCTCCCCTTTCCGTCCTAACCCGATAGGTCTGTCTTCAGTCCGACTCCTCAAAGTGGAGAAAACTGCGGCAGAGGGCACTGTCTTATGGGTAAGCGGAGCCGACCTGATGAACGGCACACCTGTCTACGACATCAAACCTTACCTTCCTTATACTGACATCCACCCGGATGCTACGGCTGGTTTCACAACCGAAGGAAAAGACTTCCGATTGCAGGTGGAGTGGGGAAAGGGCACGAAGAAAGGACTGCCGTCAGCCGTGGTCAGAAACCTCGATGAGATACTCTCCCAAGATCCCCGTCCCGCCTATCAGGACGATGACCGCGAGTATGCCCTGCGTTTTGATGATTGGAATGTCCACTTCCGAGTAAAAGCAAATGTCCTGCAAGTACTTGGCGTCTCCCCGCAGATAGCGCAGTAGTTCTCCACGGATGAGACGAATCCATTCCCAACGGATGAAACAAAAAATCCTGCGCTATCAGCAGAAGAGAATCACTTGTCCCCTGTCTTGACCCTACTTATAATCCGTAGCGAATTAATAATAAAATGTTCAATTTTTCCTCAAAAAAATGAGCGGACTTGTAGCGGACATATAGCGGACATGTAGCGGACATGGTGGACCTTTAAAAAATCAAAAAATGTTCTATTTTTCCTCAAAAACTTGTAGAGGACTTCAAGAGGACTTCAAGAGGACATCAAGAGGAATTCAAGAGCCTTATTATAATTTTGCAAAATGTTCTATTCTCCTCAACCGGCCTTCCTCTCACTTTCGTCTCCTGACGGAGGAATACCATGTATTCCGTCAACAGGGTAAGGGTACCAATAATATACCTGTTGGGAAAATTATGTAGGCTGTATTTATTCTGCCAACGGGTTTTGCATATATAAATTTTTCTTTTTATCTTTGCAGCGTCATTTTGGAAGATGCACATTTGCATCTCGCAAAATGGCACGACATATTGAAATAGCGTTTATTGACGCTTTGTGTTTGACCAAACGAAACTTAGCAACTTTCAAATTAACAGTCAAAATCAAAGTCGCAGTAGATGCCTATAGGTATGACTATCATACCTGCTTGCAGTATCTCGGCAGGCGGTTTGTCATATCGGCGTAGGTTTCCTGTTGTTTATTTGACTGTTAAGGTAATGCTAAGACCTCGTTTGGTGAGTAATCAACAGCGAGGTCTACGCTTTTCGTGTGTATTTAGAGGAGTAAAACAACAATGAAGATTGACAAAACTTAGAGAATAATTACACTCGTTCAAAACCAAGAAATTTACACTTAAAATTCAAACTATATGAAAACAAAACTTTTTTCTCTCATGCTTGCTGTAGCAGCGAGCATGAGTATGTGGGCTTCTGATACAGAAGTCGATGGCATTTGGTATAACTTTAACTCAAGTACACAAACAGCCTCAGTCGCTTATCGTGGCTCAAATTATAATTCTTATAGTGATGAATACTCAGGTTCGGTTGTCATTCCATCTTCTGTCACTTACAATGGTGCTACCTATAGTGTTACAAGCATTGGATATTATGCTTTCAGATCTTGCAGCAGTCTTACTTCTGTTACTATCCCCAATAGTGTAAAAAGCATTGGAGATGGGGCTTTCTATGGTTGCAGCAGTCTTACCTCTGTCACTATCCCCAATAGTGTGACAAGCATTGGAACTCAGGCTTTCTCTGACTGCAACAGTCTTACCTCTGTCACTATCGGTAATAGTGTGACAAGCATTGAAGAGAAAGCTTTCGCTTCTTGCAGCAGTCTTACCTCTGTCACTATCCCCAATAGTGTGACAAGCATTGGAGGGAGGGCTTTCAGTTATGTACCTAATATAGTATATTCGGGTACAGCAACAGGTTCTCCTTGGGGTGCAAGAAGTATGAACGGCTATGTAGATGGTTATCTTGTATATAGTGATGCATCAAAAACCGAATTACTGGCATGCTCTGCAGCTGCCATAGGTGAAATCACTATCCCCAATAGTGTGACAAGCATTGGAGATGAAGCTTTCTCATATTGCAGCAGT
>ERZ842401.2919-NODE-2919-length-21959-cov-5.829072_pt1 | contig 21959 bp, 8 predicted proteins | sample MGYA00521270_ERZ842401 | MGnify/ENA primary metagenome ERZ842401 (study PRJEB31892, sample SAMEA3878208) | bioreactor metagenome | biome: Moose rumen | place: Sweden | collected 2011-10 | study: EMG produced TPA metagenomics assembly of the PRJEB12797 data set...
ACCCCCTCTGGTGCGGGATAGGCGGGTAACGCGGGTTAATTTTCCGTTAAGCTATATATACGCGCGCGTGCGCGCGAGCATTCATGGAAAATTCATGTTCAATTCATGGTAATTCATGTCCATCCAATTAACATGCGAAGTTATCGCCGTAACTTCGCATAGTATTCCGATAACTTCGCATAGTATTCCGATAAATAGAAAAACAACGGGCTCCACATTTCAGCGTGAAGCCCGTTGTATATATTTAAGGTGTTATGCCTGTAGAGGCCCGCGCGTTAGCGCACCACCGTCTTGCGACCATTGATGATGTAGACACCCTTCGGCAGACGGCCATCGACCATGCGCTCCATGGTGACCTTGCGGCCCTGCAGGTCGTAAACCTCCGTGGCCTCGTCGCCATAGCCCACCAACTGCTCGATGCCAGTGGCCTCAGCCTCGCTCTGGATCTTACGCAGCGACAGGAAGCGCGGAGAACCGTTCGGACCGCCAGCGTGCAGCGTGTAGGCCTCGAAGGGACGCACATCGCGCAGTCCGCTCTCGAAGACGCTGCCCTCCAAATAGGTGCCGCGCGGCGTACCCACGTTCAGCGCATAGATGGAGTCGCCACGTGCCACGCGCTGCATGGTGGGCACCAGCGTGATGCTGCCATTGGCCAGCTGCTGACTCTCCGTCACGGTGGGGGGCACCGTGGCATTGGTGGCAGCGAAGGTCACCTGACCACCCTGGTTGAACTCATCATAGTACACCTTGTCGTTGTTAGGCATCGAGATGAGATACGGCGTGTTGGCCTCGATGCGCGGAGCACTGGTCAGACCGCTCATCGTCAGCTGGCGCAGCCAGTAGTGGCGGGCACCCTCAGAGGTGTCGCCAAACGGCGTCAGCAGACCGTTCTTCTCGTGGCGCACCGTCTGCACAGTGAACGGCAGGCTGATGGTCTCCCAGCCGCGGCTCACGTTCAGCTCAGTCCGCTGTGCAAAGTTGCGCGTATAGCTGATTTCCTCTGCCGTGAAGGCCTGCGGGCAATAGAAGTCGTTGTTGCCCTCCGTGGCATCCACCAGCACGATGCGCTGGGCGGTGCCGTTCACCACCACGTTCTGCACACCCTGCGGAGCCAGCTCAGCACTGTTCACATAGACCAGCAGGTTCGGGTTGGTAATGCCCTGCAGCATGTCGGCGGTCAGCGGAGTGGTCTTGTCCCACACGATGGCTGTCACCGTCTGAGCCACCAGCTCGCGGCCACCAATCTCGTTCATGGCCTCGTCCATCGTCGTCTCACCCGCAATGGTCAGCACACCCGTCGTGGCGTCGTAAGCGAAGTCAGGCTCTGCGTTCAGCAGGTTGGCAAGCGCTGAAAGCACCTCACGAATCTGATGGCTCAAGTTGTCCACCTCGTCTCTCGATGCTGTACGTTCCGCGTACATATCTTGTCCACGCTGGTGCAAGTCTGCAAGAGCAGCAAGTGCACTCTGCACATCGTCGCGCTGATACCTCGAGCTCTGGCGGGCTTCTTCTGCAACACTCACAGCGGTTTCCATTGCGCGCTGCAGGTTCTCCCAAGCACTATAGGGATAGTCCATCGTTACGACGGGGGAGTCGTACATGCCATCCTTCTTGGCCACTGCCGTGATTTCGACGTCGCGCTGTACGGTAATGGAGCCGCTGAGCACAGCGTTAGGTCCGACAACATAGACGAGGTTACCATCTTGATCGTGATAATAGACGGTCGCATAGACGCTGGCTCCCTCAGTAGCCGTGCTGATGGTCAGCTCGTCGGCGTTCCACGAGAAGGTGGGCGCGGCCACGCTGTCAACAATCACGGGTGCGTTGATGTCGGTGAAGTAGCCCGGCGTCTCGCTGTTGGGACCGCCGTCGATGCGGGCGTAGTCGACGTTTACATGGTCTTGGCTGTAAGTCGTACCACGACCGCCGACAAGATTGAAGTTATCATAGAACACGTGCAAGGGTTCCCTTACTGATGCCGTGTTCCACTTGTCACTGACGTAGACCGTGGTAAGGGCCGTACATCCTCTGAGCATATCCACCATACGGGTCACGGTCTCAGTATTCAGACTGCTGAGGTCCAGCACCTTGAGGGAAGTACAATTCCAGAACATCTCCTGCATGTTGACCAGCCTCGAACTGCTCATGCCGCTGATATCAACCTTTTCGAGCTTGCTGCAGTAGGAGAACATGTCGACAACATACTGAAGGCTCTCGAAGTTCAGGTCACTCAGGTCAATTTCAGTCAGACTGGAGCAGCCACGGAACATCTGCGTAGCCTGAGTAACGTTCTGCGTGCTCCAACCAGACATGTTCACGTCAGTCAGCGAAGAACATCCATAGAACAGGTCTACCAGACTGGTGACACCGTCAGCAACAAGGCCGCTGGCGTTGACTGTCTTCAGACTGGTGCAGCCATAGAACATTTCTTCCACATTCGACAAGCTGGAAGTGTTGAAGTGGCTGACGTCAATGCTTTCGAGAGCCCCACAATCGTAAAACATGCTCTTCATCGTCGTCACGCTGTCGGTCACCAGATTCTGGAAGCCTTCTATCGTCGTAAGCTTACTACAGTTATAGAAGAAGTCAGCAAGGTCCGTGGGCCTGTATCGGGCAAACGATGCGTCAAACACGGCCTTGGTAACTGGCGTGTCAATCCATGGCCAGTAAAGCACGCTTCGTACGATGCTGACGCCGCCGCGCTCCTCTTTCTTGTCATCGTAGTAAAATGTCACCGTCTTGCCGTAAGTGACACCGGTCTCTGAGGCGTTATCAATCACCGTGTCGTTGTCGGCCATCACGACGTAAGGCTCCGGATCGCCCTCGGCATTCAGCTGGTTCAAGACCTCGTCGGTCAAGGTGCGGATGCGCTGGGTCATCTGGACAGCCTCGTCGGTAGGCAAGGTGGCACGCTCCTGATAGAAGCGCGGAGCTTCTTCCACTGCCCATCTCAACTCATCCAACAGCTGCGGGTCAACCTTGCTGCTGCCCGTGGCACGCTGCACGGCGTCCTGACCCTCTGCAGTAGCCACCAACAGGGTCTGCCAAGCGTCATAGTTGTAGTCGAGCAAAATGGTATCGGAGGTAGCCATGCCCTGCTTCTCAGCCCATGCAATGATGGCAGCGTTCTGCTTCAGTTCGAAGGGCGCCGTGTAGATGCGCTCAGGAATGGAGTCACCACCTTCGTAATAAACGACTTCGGACGTGTTGTAGTAGTGAATCTCAGCACCCTCTGTGGCTGTGCTGATGACCAGATTGTCACCGTTGAAGGCAAACGTCGGGGTCTCAACCTTGAACCAGTCTACGGTGAACGTAACCACCTGTGACGGATAGTAGGTGTCGCGCAGGGCAATGGCACGGATGGTGACATTGCTGCTCACCTCGAACGGTGCTGAGTAAACTGTGCTCTGGGCCGTGGGCTCGCTGCCATCCGTAGTGTAGTAGATGGTGGCACCCTCCGTCTGCGTGGTGATGGTGATGGTGTTGCCGCTATGGGCTATGACAGGATTGCTCACCGTCACGCCACCGGCATGGAAGTCGAACGACGTCACATCAGAGTTGGTGTAGCCGTCGCGCGTAGCGTAGGCATCAATGTGGGTGTCGCCCGTCATGGTCAGCGTCACGGGATTGGTCGGGGCTGTCACTTCAGTTGCACCCGTAGAACCTGTAGAGCCCGTGCTACCCGTACTGCCCATGCTGGACAGCGTGTAGTGGATGACGGCATTCTCTGTCGTGGTTGACAGGCTCACCTGGTTGCCATTCTGAACAAACTGCACGTCAGCCACCTTGAACCAGTCTACCTCGAAGCTCGTCACCTGCGAGTCATAATAGTTGGCACGCGTGGCGATGGCTTTGACAGTGCAGTTGCGGCTAACCTCAAACGGCTGACCATACTGGGAGCTCTGGGTCGTAGGAGTGGAACCGTCCAGCGTGTAGTAGATGGTTGCCTGCTCGGTGGTCGTAGTGATAGAGATGGTATTCGTATTGTCCTGTCGGGCAATGCGGGGAGCCGACACCGTCACGCCACCGGCATGGAACTCAAACGAAGTCACGTCGGAATTAGTGTAACCGTCACGAACAGCGTAAGCCTCTATCGTGCAGTCGCCTGTCATGGTCAGCGGAGTACTGTAGACCTTCTCACCCGTCGGGTCGGTAGACAGCGTGTAGTAGATGATAGCATTCTCCGTCGGGGTAGACAGCGTTACCTGATTACCGTTCTGCACAAACTCCACATTCGCCACCTTGAACCAGTCGACATCATAGGTGGCCACCTCAGAGTCGTTATAGTCCTGACAAACAGCGTATGCCTTGATGGTCAGGTTGCGGTACACCGTGATGCTGTCAACATATATCGGATTTAAATCATTAGGCTCAGACCCATCCGTTGTGTAATAGATGGTGGCACCCTGCGTAGCCGAAGTAATCGCCACCTTATTATTATTACGCGCGAAGGTCGGCGTAGCAACCTTGCCACGCACAGTGATGGCAAACGACTTCTCGGCAATGGTGGGGCCGGTGCCGTCGGCCTTCGAAAGCTTGATGTCGCGGAGGGTTCCCGTGTAGTTGCCCTCTGCCACGCTGCCATCGGCTTTCACCGTGATGCTCACGATGGCCCCGGAGCTACCCGAAATAGGCGTGCGGTCCAGTCCGGCAGCCACGAAGCGATAGCCGCCGTCCGACTGCCGCGCCATTCGCAGACTGGTGCCCGAAGGAATGCGGCTGCTGTTGGCACTGTAAGCCTCAACGGTGACACCATCGGGCAAGTACAGGTCGAACTGGAAACCAACATAGCTATCGGCATTTGTCAGCTCGATGTTTACCGTTTTACTCTGTCCCGAGGGTATGCTGAAGTCACTGATGGCTATCTGGTCTTGAGCCACTGTCTTATTACATATTGCCAAAAGAATGAAGGCAATAAACATGATTCTTTTCTGCATAGCTTTCATTATCTAATAACCACTTTCTTACCGTTAATAATGTAGACACCCTTGCTGAGCTGCTGCGTGCCCGTGCCCAGCTTCTGGCCCTTCAGGTTGTAGACGTCACGGCCAGCCAACCGGTTCACCAGCTGCTCACCAATGAAGGTCACCGTCTTCTCGTTAGGAGTGACGAAGAGCACATGGCTCATGTCCACATCGCCCTGGCTGACGGGACGCGAAGCCTTCAGCATAATCAGCTGATTGTCAGCCGTTGCCAGCACTTCGTTGCTCATCGACATGCCCAGCACACGGAACTGGCCGTTGCCGCGCTTCACGAACAGCAGCTGGTGGTCAGTCTTCGTGGATGCCAGCTTTGCATCCAGCAGTTCCGTACCCTCAGGCAGCGTCACGTCGAACTGGAATGCTGTGTAGCGTTCAGGCTGGTCGATGCTCATATAGATGTTGTCTGCTTCTGTCGACAGTCTGATGCTCTCAGCGGCCATGTGGTCTGTACGGCTGCGGGTGATGGCAGGATTGTTGCCAGTGCCATCGAGGGCAGCATTCACAATCAGCGACACGTCGAAGATGTCGATAGCTGCGTCGCCATTCATGTTTGCACGGCTCACAAAGAACAATTCTCCGTTCTGCTCTCCCAAGATGTAGTTCACCGTAGCCACGGCGTCAGCGACATTCACCTCGCCGTCGCCATTGGCGTCGCCCATCTGCAGGACGCGTGACAGATAGCCTGGATTGCTTGTACCACCATCCCAATGGGCGTAAGCCACATCCACATGATTAGCATCGTACACCGTGCCCTGGTCACCAACCAGACTGGTGCAGCCGCCAAACATGTTATCACCCGATGTTACAACCCCGGTTGACCACCCATTGTCAACGTAAATAGTCGTCAGGTTGCTACAGTCGGCAAACATATAGCTCATGTCCGTCACCTTCGCAGTGTTGAAGTTGTTCAGGTCAAGGTTCGTCAGAGCGGAGCAGCCGTCGAACATCCAACTCATGTTCGTCACATTAGCGGTGTTGAAGCCACTCAAGTCAATACTCGGCAGACTGGAGCAGACGACGAACATCTCCGTCATGTTGGTTACATTGGCGGTCTTCAGGTTCTCGATACCAGTAATCGTCTGTAGATTACTGCACTGATAGAACCAGTAAGCCGTACTGGTCAGCGTGGTGCAAGCAGCAAAGGAGTCGTCAAACACAACCGTCGTGATGTCGGAAGTGTTGCTATCCCATGGTCTCACTGGTGCAGCTTCGAACGGTCCAACGCTCATACCATCTCGCTCCGTCTTCCTCTTGTCATAATAGAACGTCAGCGTGTTGCCAGCCAGTACAGCGTATGCTTCCGTTGCCAGCGAGTCCGTATCCACACTGGTGGTAGTCAGCTTAGTGACGGGGTTGAAGTAGATGGTGACGCTGCTCTCGCCCTCAGGCATCTTGAACGGTATATTTTCACCACCTAACACGCCATTCAGACCATAGTTGACATCCCAGCTGTGATTAACGGCAATCTTATAATCGTGAGCTCCATCAGTGCGATAGGAGGCTCCTCCCTCAGGTATGTTGTTAATAGTCAGGACGTAGACCCCGTCACTACCCTTAACCATTGGCTCACCATCAAGAACCCAGCCATTGAAGCTGCCAGGTACTGTGTAGACTGGCAGTAGCAGGCTGTCAGTAATCTCCTTGGTTAGTGCATTGAACGTAATCACCACACCGGTGTTGTCCTCAGGCACGGTGACGCTGATGTTTTGACCACCAGCCTCGCGATTCAGTCCGTAGTTGATGGCCCATGAACCGTTGCCGCGAATCTTGTATTCGTAGGTTCCCGCAGCCATATAGGGGAAAGTTGCACGGTAGGTCTTTGCAGTACCCTCCACCAGCGTCATCTCCGTGTCAACATCCCATTCGCCGTTGATGGTTCCGATAACGCTCCACGCCACCGTTGCCGTATCAGCAATATTGGTCAGGTAGCCGGGATTCGCTGGTGCACCGTCAATATGGGCGTAGGTGTAGTCGACGTTGTTGTCATCAAACTGTGTACCATTACCACCAACCAGACTCGTACAGTTATAGAACATGCCGGCGCCTTCTGTCACCGAAGCTGTACTCCAGTTGTTGCCTACATAGATTGTAGTCAGGTCTTGGCACATTCTAAACATCATCGTCATGGTGTCCACCTGCTGCGTATTGAAGTTGCTCAGATCGAGGCTCGTCAAACCGGAACAGTTCCTGAACAAGCCGTACATCTGCGTCACCTCCTCGGTGTTGAAACTGCTTACATCAAGACTGGTCAGAGCAGAGCAATAGGCGAACATGTTAGACATGTGAGTCACGTTCTGGGTGTTGAAACTACGCAGGTCAAGACCTGTCAGACTGGAGCATTGCAAGAACATGCCTGACATATCTGTCACGTTCTGAGTTTTGAGATGCTCAATGCCTGTGATAGTCGTCAGGTTTTGCATGCCATAAAACCAGTAAGCTGTGCTTGTGATGGTGGTGCAGTTGGCAAACGACTCATCAAAGACAACATTCGTGATAGAACCTGAAGCAGTACCCCAGCTTTGATAAGATATAGAAGTAAACGGACCAACGCCCAATCCGCCACGACTCTCTTTCTGCTTGTCGTAGTAGAAGGTCAGCGTGTTGCCTGCCAAGACAGCGTAAGGCTCGTTGACAGCATTTACCAACTGACGGATGGTTTCCGTCAAAGTTACCAAGTCCGTGGTGAACTGCGTAATTGCCGCAGCAGAGTCGGCACGGGCGGTATACATAGCCTGTGCAACGGAAATCTGGCTATTCAGTGCATCGCGCTGTTCGGCTGTCACATTATCATTCGTAGCGGCTTGTGACGATACGTTCTGTGCATCGGCAATTGCAGAAACCAATCCCATCCAAGCCGTATAAGGATAGTCCAATGTTGTGGTCATCGAACGGAACATACCATCTTTCTCAGCATATGCAGCAATCGTCACGTCGCTGGTTACGGAAATAGGTGCTGTGTACTGCGTCGGAGTCGGTGTACTTGTCACTCCATCTGTCAGCGTATAATAAATAGTAGCTCCCTCTGTGGATGAGGTCATGGTCAGCTCGTTAGCATTCCATGCAAAGACAGGTTCTGCCACATAGCCGTTCTTCGGAGTGAAATAGCCGGGATTCGACGTACCACCGTCGATATGGGCGTAGGAAGCATCACTGTAAGCGGAACTGTAAGTTGTACCCATGCCACCAACGAGGTTGGGACAGCCAAACATATTATTTCCGTTAGTAACGGCACCCATAGTCCACCCATTGCTCACAAAGATGGTCATCAGATTATCACAATTAATGAACATATTAGACATGTCTGTCACCTTTGCTGTATTAAAAGAACTCAAATCTAACGTTTGCACCTTACATCCGAAGAACATATAAGTCATGGTAGTCACTTCGGACGTATTGAAACCACTAAGATTGATATCTGACAGTTCATTGCTGTTCATGAACATGCGACTCATATTAGCCACCTTGCTGGTATTAAATGAACTAAGATCAAGTGATCTCAACTCTGTTGATTCAAACATGGACTGCATGTCTGTAACTTCCGATGTGTTCAAGAACTCCAATCCATTAATCGTTGTGCTCCAGACGCCCTCAAACCAAAATGCCGTACTTGTTGGGCGATAGTCAACAAAACTAGAATCTATCCTTACGGTTGTAATCCCAATAGTATTGCTGTGCCAGCCTCGTTCTAAGTCTGCATTAAAAGGTCCGACGCTCATACCACCACGACTCTCTTTCTGCTTGTCGTAGTAGAATGTTAGTGTTGCTCCACTGTCCGTCAAAACTGCATATCCCTCCGGTATATCGTTAACAAAGATTGCATTGATACTATGCGTAGAAGTTACATTCGTCAAAGTATATACATTATGCTCAACCTGACTGGTGACATCCACAGAGTCTAGTAATACTTGGGAAAGAACATTACCTGTACTGGGTGTAAAGGTTAAGGTAAGGCTCCCCGTCTCAGGAACCCATGCAGTTGCTTCTGCACCCTCTGACACCTGCCAAGAAGACACGGATGTTTCACCATTGAACACTTCAGCACTAATAGAGCCTCTTGCATTTGCAGTAAGCAAGATTGCAAACTCCTTAATTACTCCAGTCAAATAACCAGGATTCTCAGGAGCCTTATCAATAATAGCGTATTCAGAATCTTCATGATCAAAATCGTGCGTCGTTCCTCGAGCACCAACAAGAGAAGTACATCCAGAAAACATGCTATTACTACTCGTCACCGCAGATGTTGTCCACTGGTCTCCAACAATGATTGTGGTTAAATGCCAATCTCCCGAGAACATCGCATGCATGTCCGTAACTTGCGAAGTATTGAAAGATCTTATGTCAAGAGTATCTATTTCTAGACAGTTATAGAACATATCGCTCATGTCCACGACCTTATCTGTTTGAAAACTTGAAGTGTTAATCTCCTCAAGTACCCTACAATCACGGAACATGTCGTGCATATCTGTAGTTTCTGAAGTGTTGATGTTGTTCATACCTTCAATACTTATCAGCTCTTGCATGTCGTAGAACCAATAAGCTGTACTTATGGGAGTATAGTTAACAAAAGAATCATCAATAACTACATTTTTAATATCATAACGCTGGAGATGCCAGCCACGATCAATATCGCTACTAAACGTTCCGACCCCCATACCACCGTTCTGCTCCTTATGCTTATCGTAATAGAACGTCAACACGGTATTGCTGTCACTCAGCACAGCGTAAGGTTCATCCACCTTGTCCTTATCAGCAACATCTGTCAGGTAGCCAGGATTCGAGGTACCACCATCGATATGGGCGTAGGTATAGTCTATTTGATTGGAATCAAACGTAGTGCCTGCACCACCTACAAGATTAGTACAGCCAGCGAACATTTGCCTTCCCTCCGTTTCAGTCACAGCGGCTGTACTCCATTCGCTACCAACATATATGGTTGTCAAATTTGAGCAACTTTGGAACATGGTTCGCATCGATGTGACATTCTGAGTATTGAAACTGCCGAGGTCAAGACTCGTCAAACCTGTGCATCCCATGAACATATCAGACATTGAGGTCACGTTCGTTGTCTGGAAATTAGTCACATCAAGGCTCGTCAGACCAGAACAACGCATGAACATCCAACTCATATTCGTCACGTTGGCTGTATTAAACCCACTTACGTTGAGACTCGTCAAACCAGAACAATTATAAAACATGCCATACATAGTCGTCACCTTCTGCGTATTGAACCCACTCACGTCAAGGTTCGTCAGACCGGGGCAGCCATAGAACATGTAAGACATATTCGTCACGTTTGCCGTATTGAATCCACTCACGTCAAGAGTCGTCAGAACGGGACAGTCTTGGAACATACTACGCATACCTGTCACATTCTGTGTATTGAAGTCGCTTACATTCAAACTCGTCAGGCTGGAGCAACCCTGGAACATCTGGCTCATTTCCGTCACATTAGCAGTATTGAAGCCGCTCACGTCAATACTCGTCAAAGCAGAACTGCCCCAGAACATAGCAAACATATTTGTCACATTCTGCGTATTGAAATTACCAAAGGTTATACTTGTCAGATTAGAACAGCTACTGAACATGTTTCCCATGTCTGCCACATTAGAAGTATCAAAGTTGCTTACATCAAGGCTCGTCAGACCAGAGCAACCACCAAACATGCCAAACATGCTTGTCACGTTCCGTGTATTGAAGTTGCTTACATCCAGGCTTGTCAAGGAAGAACTGTATCTGAACATGCTCGTCATGTCAGTCACATTGTCAGTCTTAAGATTTTGAATGTCTGTAATTGATGTCAGACTTAAACAATTGTAGAACCAAAAAGCAGTACTGGTAATCGAGGTGCAATTGGCAAATGACGAATCGAAAACTACGGTCGTAATAGACTGCCTAACATTATTCCATCCCGGTCCCGACCAAGTTGCGAACGGCCCGACACTCATACCATTGCGACTTTCCTTGTCATAGTCGTAGTAGAAGGTCAGCACAGTATTGTTCTCGCTCAGCACAGCATAGGGTTCAAGAGTAGCCCCGATGCTTCGGATGGTGCTGAAGTTGCTCCACCCTGTGGCTGTCTGGTAAGCGGACCTGGCTGCTGAGGGTACATAGAGTACGCCATCGCCTGTCGTGCTGCCGGTGAAAGTGCTCTCACCAATGGTGGCTGGCGTAGTGCCCTCGGCAGTGACGGTGCGCAAGGCATTGATGGCAAAGCCGAAATCACCAATGCTGGTGACGCTGGCGGGAATGGCCAGCTCGGTCACCTGCTCGCAATTTCCGAAAGCACTCTGCCCGATGGTGGTCAGTGACGACGGCAGGTTAATGGCCGTCAGCGCTCCACAAAGGGCGAAAGCATCGTCGCCAATGGTAAGAAGCGAGGCGGGGAACTCGACCGTTGCCAAGCTGCCATTGCTGTAGAATGCACTTGTGCCAATGCTTCGCACTCCCTGCGGAATGGTGATGCTGGTCAGTCCTGAGGCGTAGAACGTGCTGTTGGCAATCGTCGTGAGGCCAGAGGGCAGGGTGATGGTCGTCAGCGAAGTGTTGTTATAGAATGCGCCCTCGCCAATGCTGGTGATGTTGCCCGACAGGGACACCGTTGCCAAGTTATAGCAGTTGCGGAAAGCATTGTCGCCAATAGCGGTAACGGATTCGGGCAGGGTGATGGTCGTCAACGACTGACAGCCCTCAAACGCCCTGCTGCCTATGGTAGTGACAGAGGCCGGCAGGTTGATCTCCGTCAGGGAGCTCCCGCGAAGGAATGCATTGTCACCCACGGCTATCACGCTGTAGCCGTTGGCCACAGCCGGCACGTTGACAGCGGTGACACTCTCGCTGACACAGAGGTGGGAACCGTCGCCCACCTGACAGGTCATATCGGAAACGCTGATAATCTTGAACGTCATGTCCAGACTATCTGCTGTCTGTGTCGTAAAGGTGTCGCCATCCTGGGCACTAAGGGCGAACGTGGCCCGTACCACAGTGTTTTGGGTCATGGTGACAGTAATCACCTGAGCACCATTGGTTGCACTGGTGGTCACCTGATTGGTCATGTCCACATCGTTAATCAGCAATTCCGAGAGCTTATAGTTATTGTCTGGCAAGAACGCGAGTTCCACCCGCTGTCCCTCCTCGACCTGATACTGGTCCAACGGGTTGGCAGCAGTCACCTCCTGCCACGGGGTGCTGACTGCGCCATTGCCGACCGCCGTGACAGACAGTGCGTAATAGGTAGTCGTGGCAGGGCCGAAATATGCCCAAAGATCGGTCTGACTGGTAACGTTGGTAATGGTGTAACTGTTGTTCACCACGTCAGCCGTCACATTAACACGCTCGTCTTCTCCTGTAACACCAGCGCGAACAAGAATCACGGAGTCAAGCTGACAGCCAGTCACAGGATGGAAATAAACGGTGACATCACTGCCCGTGCCAACCTCGAAGTCGAAGTTGGCAGACTCGTCGTTACTGCCGCTCTGCGGACAGCTGACAGTGCCATAGTCAATGCCTGGCGAGCCAGTGCCCTCGGCACTATACCAAGATGCAAGCTGAACGCGCTGGCCAGAGAACCAGACGGCAATCTCAATATCATCGACATTCTCAGCCACCAAGTTGCCATTGACAGAGCAATTGATGCCCCCGGTGGTCATACTTTGCTCTCCCGTGACCGTAAAGTCAGTGCCTGCCGTCGCATATTCCGTTACGGTATAGGCATCGTTGATGAGCACTCGGCTTATCTCAAAGCCATTGTCCGGCACGAAATTCAATATTGCCTGCAGGGCACCCTGCTGAATGAGTTCGTCAGTCAGCGTGAAGGTCCGCGCCGAGTCACCATGCAGAATGGCCGTACTCGTCTGTCCCAACTGTTCCAAGAATGGCACACTGACGTTCGTCGTACCACCGCCATACACCTTGATGGTGAGCTGGTGGTCAGCATTCACGGCATCCACTTTCGGTGCCGCCCATCCCGCTGAGGGCAGCAGGACAGACAACATGGTTAACAAGAATAATAGTTTCTTCATAGTTATATCATTTTTATTGTTTCTCTTTGTGATGTTCAAAAACTACAGTCCCCAGACCACAATGGTGCGGCCATTGCAATCGTAAGATTTATGCCAAATGCGCTCCTCCCACGTCTTGGTGGCAGAACGGTCGAAGATGATGAGGTGCCCCTCATCCACAGAACCCACCTTGTCCATATAGCCAGCTGTCTGTTGCAGCCCATCGTCAATGGTACGCTCCAGACTATTCTTGCGGATTTTCAGTTCCAGCACTATGCGCTGTACCAGGCCGCCATAGCCCTCGGTGAGTGGCTTGCGTATGAGCAAATCAGTGCGCCCGCGGCCTAACCCATATTCGCGGTCGATGTAGCCGCCCCCGTTGACAATGCGCTGGAGGAAAGCCTGCAGCAATAGCTGCGGCCCCGCCTCTTGATAGTCGAACTTGCCAATCCAAGAGTCGCTGTTCTCGCGGAAGAACTGCTGGAAGTCCACTAACAGTTTCTCCATGTCGATGCTGCCGTCAGGTTTTTGATACCACTGCGGCTGCTGCGACATGGTCTGCTGGGTGCTCCACGTCAGTTCGCGGGGAATGATTTCGCGATAGATGCCATTGGCAATGCGGATGGTCTTACCCCTTTCGCGCTTGATGAGCCCCATGTCCTCCACGTATTGTATATCATCCGAGGGAATCAGTCCCTCCACCGCCTCATCGCTATTAGCCAGCATGGGCTCAATGACCCGCTTCACCCTTGGCTCCTGCAACTTATAGATAAGTATGTCAATATGCGTGTCACGGCGGTAGATGATATTCTCCTGCGCCTTGTACATCATTTCAGGCGTAATGGTAACGGTGCGGTCGCGGTTCTCCTTCATGTTCCACGTTACCTCGTTGGCCAAAGCATTGACCAACCAGGGCTGACCCTCGGTGGCTTCCCAGACCAAGGGGAAGCAGGACTCGTCGAACTGCTGGCCCGTCTCCTGCGTGTGCTGCATGTAGAGCTCATGGATTTCCTCCTGCGAGAAGTTGCCTAAACGCAATGAGGTGGCCTTGATGTTGAAAGCGGAGCCACCGGTCACGATGTCCTGATTGGACAATACGATGCGATAGTCGCGGACATCACGCACGCCACACAGGATGATGCACTGCGGGAAGGCAGCAGGACGGTTCGCGTAGCCAGCACGTATCTGGCGCAGCACACTGACCAAACTGTCGCCTACCAAGGCATCAATCTCGTCGATGACAAGCACCAAAGGCTTGTCGAACGACGTGCAGAGCCTGCTGATGAAATTGGTCAGCATGTCGCTATGGTCATCATTCCGTACCGCCTCGCGCACGATTTCCGCTACGTCTGACTTCAACAGTAGCGAAACCTCACGCGCGATGGCACCGATGACAGCCTGCACCACACTCTTTACATCATTCCGCGCCGCCTGTCCGGCCTCGACATTGGCATAAACGGCAATATACTCGCCAGACTGGTTTAAATAGTCGCGTAAGGCAAGCATACACGAGGTCTTGCCAGTCTGGCGAGGGGCATGAAGGACGAAATAGCGACTACGATGTATCATCATCAGCACTTCATCCAAATCGAAGCGCGTCAGTGGGTCGATCGTGTAACTATCCGGGGTGTTGGGCCCCGCCGTATTGAAGAATCTCTCCATGTCCTAAATTGCCTGTAAGCTATAGTTTTACGATTGCACGATTATCTGCCTGGTGCGAGCTGCGGGTCGGGATTGTCGCTCTCGCCCGGCTCACCGAGGTGTGAAGATGTGGTGATGGTCACCATGTTGGGACTATAGACGTAACCATGCTCGTCGGTGTTGGCATAAGCGAAGGCGCGCACATAGTAGGTAGTCGTCTCCTGCAGGTTCTCCAGCTCGGCCAACACATTCTTCGATGAGTAGCCTTCGCCCACGACCACAGTCTGGCAGTTGTCGCCACCCACAGTGGGCTCGCGGTTGGTCGTGCTATAGACAAGACCATAGTTGCCGACAGCAGCGTCGGACACGAAGCTGAAGCGGAACTCAGCCGAGGTGTTGTAGACGTAGAGCGACGTCAGGTCGGTCAGCGTCGTGGTGCTGGACTGCGAGTTAGAGGTGTTCTGCTGTATGAGCACGATGCTCTGCTTCGGGTCCTTAGAACCAGAGATGATGACGATAGCCGTAAGACGCTCGTCAACCGTTCTGTTCTCGTCGCAGAAGACGCGGATCTCGCCATTGCCTACACCCTGTGCGGGCTCTACGCGCAGCCATGACACAGATGAGGGAACATAGGCATTCCATCCGGCATTGCACTCCACGTTGAAAGTGGCCTCGCCACCCTCCCAGCTGAAGTTGCTAAGGCGCTCCGGGGCACGCAGATAGATGTTGGTCATGCCCTCCTGAGTGACCTCGAAGGGGATGCTCTTTTTATTGCCGCCAGTACCATAGGTAACGGCCAACGGGGCGGTGCGCTGGGCATCGCTCACGGCATTGTCAACAGTAATCTGGACAGGACCGGCACCGTCAGTGCTTCTGGTCTTGTCGAAGTGCAGCCACTCGTAACCATTGGGCACCACAATCTCCCACTCGGTATTGCTCGTAATGGTAAGGAGCTGTGCCTCGGTGGACGTAGCACCGAAGGTGAACGAGGTGCTGCTGATGTTCAAAGCGTCGTCGCCACCCGTCTGGCGAACAGTGACTTTCTGGCGCAGTCCACCGTCGGAAACCAGCGTGATGATGGCCTCGCGGAGCAGACCGGGCGTGGTGTTCTGGTTAGAAGTGATGACCAGCGAACCATTGCCGTTGCCCTGACGCGGGCTGACGGAGATGTCGTCACCGAAGTTGCCGGCATCCAGCTCTACCGTCCAGCGGCAGTCGGCAGACACATTGATATCGGTAGAGGGGCCCGTCTCGTTGGAACGGTATTGAATGACGTCACCACTGAGCACCATCAGAATCTCCTTGGCGGGCTTGGCCTCCAGTTCCTCCTCAGACTTACAGCCAGTGAAACCTGCCACGAGGGTCAGTGCGGCCAGCAGCGCGAATATATTTCTTGTCTTCATATATTGTTTCTTTTTACTTATTTTCCTTTTTGCTTTCTTCCCTTTTATATATATAATAAGGTGTAGTTAGAAGTTGAAGATGGCACCAATGGTCATCATGAAGCCTCCGGCCGAGATGTCGCTGTTGTCAGCGATGCGCTCGAAGTTCTTGTCCTTGCTGATGCCCAGCGAGAGGGCTGGGTTGGCAAAGACGTAGACACGCTCGATGGGAGCCCACATCAGCTTGGCTCCGAAGCTGAGGCAGTTGGCAGAAGCACCGTCGCCATAAGCATTGGTACCATTGCTGACCGTGCCGGACAGGCGCTCAATCTCATAACCTAACTGCGGGGTGATGCCCAGACGCTCGGTCAACTCAAACTGATAGCCCAGCTTGACGGCAAACGTGGAACGCTTGTAGGTCATGGAGCTCAGGTAGGTGTCGTTGCCGTCGGTGGAGTACCAGGGCACTTCGTCGGACGAGCCAAGGCCAAAGGTATAGGACAGCTGCAAGTCATAATTCTTATAGGTAGCGCCAGCCAAGGCGGTGATGCCGCCCAAGGAGCGCATGGTGTAGCCCACGCCGAAGTAGAACGTCTTGGGCTTGATGTAGCGCACTTTCTCAAGGGTGATGGTGTCGCTGGTCGTCTCGTTGTGCTTCACGGTGTACTCTAATCCGCTCTGGCTGACATATCCCTTACGGGAGAGAGACAGCTGATAGGTACCGACGGGCAGGGTGTGCACCTCAGACAGGTCAATCTCCTCCTGTCCGTTCAACAATACCTGAGCATTGCGCGGACGGGTGTAGATGTTCAGTCGACCAGTGTGCGGTGTGGGGGCTGCCGCCTTCACGTTGTTCTGCCGCTTGGCCACCACAGTGAACGAAGTCTTCTCCGGGTCGCAGTCGGCCTTGCGGGTCTCCACGACGTAGGTGCCCTCGCGGAGCTGGGTCTGCCAGATGCCGTTACCCATGTTGCGGCCCTCGAACCAGATGTCGGCCTTGTTCTCGACCGTCACGTTCACGTCACCGAAGTGGTCGGACATGTCGCGCTGCTCCACATTAATCATCTTGGCCGTCTTGGCATCGTCCTCTGTGGTGACATAGACCTCTATCTCACCTTCGTAGCGGTCCTTCTTAGCCTCAATCTTGTGCTTGCCGAAGTTCAAGTACTTGTTATAGACGGGGGATGTGCCTACGTGCTCACCATCGACATAAATCTCGGAGCTGGCCACCTGCGAGGTGAGGTTGGCATAGCGACCCGTACCGATGTCCAACAACATCTCATAGGTACGTGCGCCCGTGATGGGGATGGGATAGTAGAAGTCGCGCATCACGCCGAAGGCGGGGTGCTGCACGATGAGCTTCTGGGCACGACGGGGCACATAGAGCCAGATTTCACCGGCATGCTCCTCGGTGGCCACGATGCCCAAGGAGCCACCGTCGAAGGTGAAGCCGCGCTCAGGCGTCTGAATCTTGATAAGTGCGGCACGTTCGCCGTTCTGGTCCATTTTCTCGGTGCCACGTGTATTGGCAGTCAAGTCGTTTTCCAACAACTTGAAGTCAACGACCTTCATCTGTGCCATAGACTGCAAGGCAAAGGCGAGGCCGACGATAGTCAGTGTGAGTAGTTTTTTCATAAGATGTGTTGTTTATTTCGATGAAAGGGTATCAGGCTCAGCCACATACATGGAGTCATAGGCGATCTCACGGGTGACGGTGGCAGGGTCGCTGACGCGGCGTGACACCACCTGGCTATTGCCCTTCACCTGTGCGATGACGTAGTCAAAATACTGGCTGGTGAGCTTCAGCACCGAGTTGCGTCGGTCGGAAATCATGCTCTCCAGCTTGCCCCTGCCGGGCATACGCAGTGTGTACTGCTTGCGGCTCTCGGTGTCAATGAGCTCCACCTGTGCGCCATAGGGCATATTGACGATATCAGTCGGCTGAATGGTCTCGCGGAGCTTCAGTGCGCGCTTGCTGCCATTAGGCATGACCAGTTCAGGTTTGCCGGTTACGGAATACACGACATAGTTTTGCGCCTCAGTCTGCACGAGGAAGGCCATGGCCACAAACATCAGTAAGAATAGTCTCTTTTTCATTTTCTTTGGGGATTTTAAGATTTCTGTAATAAGATAAGATTGGTCTCCAAGCCCTTCACCATCGGCATGGTGTCGCCAATGCGGGCGCGGATATAGGTGGGATCGCAGACCACAAACTTGCGGCCTTCGTAAAGGTAATAGTCGCCGGCAACATCCTCATTGAAGCAGACGGCCATGGCCAAGTGGCCAGGATAGTAGACTAAGCAGACATCGAGGCCTACCAAGTCGCGCACGAGGTGAGACAGCAGGATGCTGCGGTCCTCACAGTCGCAGAAGGGATAGAACAGGCTCTCCTCGCCGAAGAAGGCGCGGTCCTCACCCCAGACTTCCTCGTCGTAGGCATAGTCGAAGCCCGTCTGCACCCACCAGAGCAGCTGCTGCACAGCGTCCTTCTTGGACAATCCGGCCAACTTCTGCTTCAGGGCAGGATAGAGCTGGTCGCGCACGCCCTTCTCCAACGGGGTGTTGGCGTACATGGCCCAACGGGTCATGAAGTTGTTGTTGAGGTAGGACGAGGGATACGTGCCGTAGAAGTCCAGATAGTTCTGGTTTGACGAAATGGTGAACGAGAAGTTGGAGTTCATCTTTGAGGTGATGGTGCGCTTGTTCGTCGGGTTCTGGGCTAACTGCTGGTTGGCCGTCATCTGCAGCGAGAGTGAGCTCTCCTTCGGGAACTTGGCGTCGCAGATGCGCAGACTGCCGGCCTCGCGACCGTCGAGCATGAAGAAATACTCGCCATCCATGTTGAAGAACGGCTTGTTGTAGATGAAGTGATGGGTGGCTACGAGCATGAACAGGTGGGTGCCATCGTGAGCCAGACGCATCTTATAGCCGGACTGCGAGTACAGGAAAGCCATGGCCAGCACGGCCTCGTTGCTCGTCTCGCCGTAGAACTGGCGGGTCACTGTCTGGAGCATCTGGTAGTAAGCCCAGTCAGAGAAGTCGTGGCGCTTGCGCTCCTGCAGGCAGTCGTAAAGCAGGTTCTCATACTGCGAGTCAGAGAAGTTCTCAATAGCATTGGCCAGCGTGCGGGGCTGCAGGTCGCGCAGGGTGAACTTGCAGTCCTTGCCGATGCGTACCTTGCACTGGGTGCCGAACACCGTGTAGGCGGTGTACTCCCCGTTGTCAAACGTCGATGTGAAGTTCATGGGCTCCACTTCGGGCTCCACCGGCGGCAGCTCAGGCTCCGGCTGGATGACCGTCTTGACGGGCAGTACGTCCGATGTCAGAGGGGGTATCTCGTCATCGTAGGGAGCCTCCTCAGGACCTACCAATGGCGGTTTCTGCGTGCTGGACTGGTTTTGCTTGGACTGGTTCTGCTGCTTCGTCTGGCTCTGAGACTTGGAGCGCTGCTGAGTGCGCGACTTGTTCTGAGCCGTCTGGCGAGGCTGCGGTTTGCCCTGGGCAGCCTTGCGCGGCTGCGGGCGCTGCTGGCCACGCTGCATGGACTTGGGGATGGGCTTGTTGTTGGCGGTCAGATAGCGGTGCAGCTTGTCCATCTGCGAGCCAAACCACGAAGCGGTCTCCTGGTCGGCACCGGGAGCCAGCTGGGGCACGATCTCCTCCTCTTGGGGCACGGGCACGGGGGCCTCGCCCATCATCTGCTTCCAGCGGTCCTTGTCACCGATGAACTCGCAGTAGTCCTGGATGATTTTCTTACGGAACTTGTTGTAACGGTCGTACATGCCCTGTACGTCCTCGTCAAACTTCTTGTGACCAGTCTTGGTGGCCTGATGGTTCAGCTGTGCGAATGCCGGACCAGTTGCTACTACTGCCATGAGCAGGGCAACTATGAATCTCTTAGTCTTCATTGGCTTATTTGTTTTGATTGTTTTTTATCTTTGAAATAGTTCATTAATGTATCATAGAGGTTGGTGGCGCTCACCGTGAAGGCCATGGCCGTCAGGGCGAGGGCAATGTTCAGACTGATGTTGTAGGAACTGAACAGCACAAAGCACATCCACATGAACAGGGCCATGCAGCCGAAGCGCACAAAGCCCTTGACCAGAATGGAACGGAACACAACGCGCTGCAACGGGCCGCGCTTCAAGGCCCACTGGTCGTAGACGTCCATGATGATGGTGGAGAGCAACATGACGAGGAAGCAGATGACCCAGGTGAGCCACGTGGGCACCTCCTGCACCTCGTTGTGCTTGATGAGGGTCTCAATGGCATAGGCCAACAGCTTGACACCGGCTATCTTGCCTTCAGGCGTGTAGTGCATGTCGGCCTCCTCCTTCATGGCACCGAACAGCACCACGTGGTCAGCTATCAGGTCACGGCACTCCTCTATGGAGTCAGGCTGCACCACCCGATACTCCATGGGCGAGAAGTTGATGCGCAGGTCGCGGTCGGCCAAGGGCACGGTCTCCTCACCGGCATAGGTGTCGGCCACCTTCTTGACTAACGAGGGCACCAGTTCACCATTGACATAACTGCCCAAGGTGAGCTGGCGCTTCAAGCCGCCATACAGGTTACGGGGCATGTTGGTGAAGCCCTGCGTGATGCTGTCGGGGTTGGCGAAGAAGGAGCGCACCGTCTCGTTGTAGCCATGACCATCCCATGAGTCGGTGATGAGCTTGTAGGAGAAGACGGTCTTCGGCTGGGCATAGGCCACGGCCTTGATCAGGCTGTCGCCCTCGGGGAACTCCATTTTCAGTCCCTCGAACACAACGTCGACGCCCAGTGCCTTCGGTCCGCAGTTGTTGACAGCCTCCAAAGCGCAAGCCAGCGCAAAGCGGTCAGGGAGGTCGGTCATGTCAACGATGGTCACGATGTTGCTGGTGTCCTTCGGTCCTGTGGCCAGAATGTCGTAGTAGAAGTCAGTGATGGAGTAGTCGGACACTGCCTTCGACACGGGGTTAAACACTTTCAAATTGAGGGCCACCACGGCGTAGAAGCCCACGATGAGGAAGGAGATGAGCGTGATTGCGATGCGTCTCCATAAGCCCGCCCAAAAGGCGCTGCTCTGTTTCGGTTCTTTCAGTTCTGCCTGTTGCATAAGCACACTTTTTAACTTGTAGCAAGCATTTTATCGGGACAAAGATACGTATTTAATTTGGATTTCACAAACTTTAAGACGAAAAAATGACAATAATCTTCACGCGCGCGAGTGTGCACAAGACACTTAAAGGAAATCGTATGTCAAGAAAACTTGCTAAAATTTAACACTTACACAAGCAACATTCTGGAGTTCTCAGAGGGACTTCACGGCACTCAAGCAGGGTCTTCACAGCCTCCAAAAGCGGACTTCATAGCCTCCGAGCACGCACCTCATGGCCTCTGAGCACGACACTCGTAACTTTCAAACGCGGCGTTCGCGGCCACTGAGCACGGCGCTCAAAACCCTCAAACCCGGTCCTCGGAACTTCTGCGCCCGGTCCTCAGAACTTCCAAGCCCGGTCCTCGTGACTTTCAGGCAAGTCAGGAGTTTAATCTTCACGCTGAGCTACCAAGTTTTTCTCTCTCCATATTTCGCGAATTTGCAACCCATCCCCCACCCGATGGATTCTACGCGATTCTCACGAAGCGCTTTGTCAAGACAATTCTAAGATTTTAACATGAGAAAGGCACCGCTGCCAACCCAACGGTTGCAGCGGTGCCTTAGCATATGGACAGAGGGCGATTAACGCTCCTCGAGAGCAGGCTCCTCGGCAAAGTCGAGGACATTCTTCTTATTGGCCTGCATGCGCTCGTACTCCTCCTTGGAGCCGACGATGATCTTCTCGAACTCGCGCAGACCGGTACCGGCAGGAATCAGGTGACCGCAGATCACGTTCTCCTTCATTCCCTCCAGATGGTCTACCTTGCCGCGGATGGCAGCCTCGTTGAGCACCTTCGTGGTCTCCTGGAACGATGCA
>ERZ842401.2920-NODE-2920-length-21959-cov-5.360939_pt1 | contig 21959 bp, 23 predicted proteins | sample MGYA00521270_ERZ842401 | MGnify/ENA primary metagenome ERZ842401 (study PRJEB31892, sample SAMEA3878208) | bioreactor metagenome | biome: Moose rumen | place: Sweden | collected 2011-10 | study: EMG produced TPA metagenomics assembly of the PRJEB12797 data set...
TTTGATTGTCCCCACACTGCGTGCGGGGTTATTGAGAGCAAGCCTCTTCGAGGCTGGTTTTAGAGGTTATCTCATATCAAGTTTCGTTTTTATTTTGACAGGATTTTAATTTCCACCCTACGGTTTTTCGACTGTCCCTCTTCGGTCGAGTTGTCAGATATGGGTTTGGACTTGCCATAGCCACGGTATTCGAGACGCTTTGGGTCTATGCCTTTTGCAGTCAGGTAGTCGGCCACCGCTTTGGCGCGGTTTTCCGACAGGCGACGGTTGTATTCGGCACTTCCTTTGTCGTCGGTATGTCCACCAATCTCTATGCGCATCTTGGGATTGCTTTTCATCAAGTCGACGAGGTTGGCGAGCTCTTTGTACGATTGTTGCAAAATAGTGCTGCGGTCGAACTGGAAATAGATGTGGTGGAGAACCACGGTAGCCCCAACTTCAAAACCGCTCCCCGTTGCCGTGCTTGCCTTTACTGTGTCACTTTTCGCGCCTGTCGTGTCACCCTTGCGGACCTGCGGACGGGCAACCAGGTTTACACTCACGTCATCGATGTAGTAATAGCTGCCCGAAAGTATCTGCGTAAGTCCCGGACACTCGACAATGCCGGATCGTGCCGCTGGGTTGAAATTGCCAATAGTCAGATACTCTTCCCCACCCTGCGCCACAAATTCACCAACCACCTCCATCCAAGCAGAGGTATCGTCGAGAGTGCGACAACTTTGCACCTGCGGTTGGTAACAAGTGGCGATAGTTTGTCTTACCAACGAGCCGATGCGTTGCCCCTTTTTCTGCATCAAGATTGCCCTGCCTGTGTCAGAAACACGATTGGGCGTGAACAAGGCACCGACAGTGGCGACAGCCGCTGTTGAGTTTTCAGAAAGGCTCAAATAGAATGCAACGCGGTAGCGACAGTCTTTTTCCAATGGTTCACGCAGTTGCGTCTGCAAGTATTCACGGTATTCATTCTTTGAACAATATATACCGCAATATCCGTTGCCACTGTGTGGCATTTGATAGCCGAGCTTGTTGCGGGGCACCGCACACTCACGCTGCGAACAGCTGTTGTAATAGTCGGCGCTGCCGGCCGTGGGTTGATACCATGCCTCGACTGTTGTCAGTACACCTTTCGCTTCGATTTTTGCCGGGCACACAACATAATCCTCAAACGACGGGTTGAAAACGAGATTCGGCCCAATATCCGGGTTCTGCGCAATGGCGCAAGCCCGCAACAACAGGCAGGCAACAATGAAACTACAGTCTTTTTTGCGCATTTGACACCGTTCTGATTATCACTTGCCACAGCTCATTTGCCGCATTATCCCAACTGAAATGTGACCTACGGCTGCGGCCTTTCTCGATAAGTTCCCGTCGCAGTTCCGGATTACGGGCCACCATCGTCAGTGCATCGGCTATAGCGTCCACGTTTTGCGGCTCAACGAGCAACGCAGCGTCGCCGGCCACTTCGGGCATAGAGGTCACATTCGAAGTAATGACAGCTGTTTCGGCATAAAAAGCCTCGACAATCGGGATGCCGAAACCCTCGAAAAACGAAGGGTAAACCAGCGCCTGGGCGGCGGCCATAAGCCGTGAAAGCTCATCGACCTCGGCACGACCGTTCAGAACAACATCCGATTGGTGACGCATCGCGTCATAGGCCGCTTTAAGTTCATCCTGCCACCATATCTTTTCGCCGACAACCAGCAGCTTGTATCCTTCGTCATCGGTTTGTTTGAAAAGGTCAAAAGCCTTAAGGAGATTGGCAAGATTTTTCCGCCGCAAGATGGTGCTGACGAATATGAAATATGGAGAACCGCCGGTATACCGTTGTCGCACCTGCCGTTTTTCGGCCTCGGCGAGTGGATGGTAGGCGTCGCCTGTGCTGTTGTATACAACACGGATTTTTTCAAGTGGTATACCGTAGGTTTCGGCAATGTCGTTTTTTGAGAATTGTGAAACAGTCACCAATTGTGAGGCCCGTCTTGCAAACAGCGGAAAAAAATGCGACATATAGCACTGGTGCGACGGCTTGAGGTTGTTCTTGAAATGCTCGAAATTGATGTCATGAATCACATCGACCGTCGGCACCGCTGTCCGAAGCGGTATATAGCCATCGGGCGAGAGAAATACGTCTATCTTGTAGCGTTTAAGCGCACGGGGCACACTGCACTCGAAAAAAAGCCACCAAAGCAGCGGATGCCTCGCCTGGGGGCACAACGACACAGCCTTTACATTGTCAGAAAAGATAAATGCCGGCGACGGTTTTCGGTCGAAGAAGAAAAAAAAATCATGCTCGGGGTGTGCCAACACCATGCGTTTAAGCGTGTGATAGGCAAACCAGCCGATGCCGTCGAGGCGGCCTTCGAGCAACAAGCGTGTGTTTACACCTATACGCATAGTATGCTCTCTTGTTTTGGCATTTCCTTTCCCAATACGAAAGCCTCGACCACCCGGGGAAACCATGATTTCTCGAGGATGTGTATTTTTTCGGCGAGAGTGTCGCTGGTGTCCTGCGGGGTGATACAGCATCTGGCTTGGAAGACTGTCCTGCCGTGGTCATAGTGGCTGTCGACCACATGGACGGTTATTCCACTTTCCGTTTCGCGATTGGCAATGACAGCCTCGTGCACGTGGTGGCCATACATCCCCTTGCCGCCATAGCTGGGAAGCAGTGCGGGGTGAATGTTGAGAATGCGGTCGGGATAAGCATCAAGCAGGTTTTGCGGCACGAGCAGCAAAAAACCCGCAAGTATGATGTAGTCCACGCAGCGCTGTTGGAGGAATTGCAGCACGCGGTTGCTTTCCATGAAATCGCCGCGATTGAAGTATTTTGCTTCAATACCAAGATTGGCGGCCCTTTGCGCAACGTAGGCATCTCGTCGGTTGTAGATGATGCTGTCGACCACAATCCTGTCGTTGCCGGCAAGATATTCGGTTATCTGTTGGGCATTGGTACCATTGCCCGATGCAAAAATGGATATACGTATAGGTTGCATGTCTTTTGCCTTTTTGTTGTACAAAGACATAACGGCGCAAAACCTGTTTTTGTATGTGGAGACCTGTTAAATGTGAAAAAAATTAACAAATCATAGTTGTGTTAAACAGCATATTAACTTTTTGTTGGGGATAACTCGATGTTAAAAAAGGTTGTATGTTTGTTTTTTTTTGTTTCTTTGCAATTCGTTTAATCCCAAAAAATAAGATTATGTCTGAAATTGCAACGAAAGTAACAGCTATCATTGTTGACAAACTCGGAGTAGATGAGAAAGAGGTGACAGAGAATGCCAATTTCGCGAACGATCTTGGTGCGGACTCGTTAGACACCGTCGAGCTGATTATGGAGCTTGAGAAGGAGTTCAACCTTCATATTCCCGAGGATGCAGCCGAGCACATCGAAACAGTGGGCGATGCCATCAAATTTATTGAAGAGGCAAAAGCCAACGGCAACAACTAAATGAAATGCAGGATGTTTGGATAACCGCAATATGACGGTAGTCCAAACATCCGATTTTCGTACAGACTTAATGGAGCTTAAACGTGTTGTAGTTACGGGTATCGGGGTGCTGTCGCCCATCGGCAACAATGTTCCCACAATGTGGGAGGCTTTGCTGCGGGGAGAGAGTAGTGCCGACCTGATAACCTATTTTGACACAGAGAAATTCAGATGCAAGATAGCCTGCGAACTCAAGGGCTACAACCCACTTGACTTCTTTGACCGCAAAGAGGTGAACCGTCTTGACCGCTTCACACAGTATGCGCTTGTGGCTGTGGATGAGGCTGTGCGCGATTCACACATTTTTGACAGTGATATCGACAAAGGTCGGGTCGGCGTTATTTGGGGGTCAGGCTTCGGTGGGATAAACACATTCCAGACCGAGAGCATAGAGTTCTACAAAGGTGGTTACGTTCCACGGTTCAGCCCGTTCTTCGTACCTAAAACCATTACCGACATCTGTCCCGGCCATATATCCATCAAGTACGGCCTGCGCGGCGCTAACTACTCAACATCGGCGGCCTGTGCGTCGTCGGCGGTTTCGCTGGGCGAGGCTTTCAACCTGATAAGGTTAGGCAAGGCCGACGCGGTGGTGACTGGCGGGTCGGAGGCTCCGGTGTCGGAAAGCGGCGTGGGTGCGTTCACGTCAATGCAGGCACTTTCATTGCGCAACGACGACCCGAAGACGGCGTCGCGTCCATTCGACAAAGACAGAAACGGCTTTGTGCTTGGCGAGGGTGCGGCGGCACTCATCCTGGAAGAACGAGACCATGCCGTGGCACGCGGTGCCAAAATATACGCCGAGATGACTGGCTGGGGAGCCACAGCCGATGCCTATCACATCACTGCCCCCCAACCAGACGGGACAGGGGCGGCTGCCGCCATGCGGCTGGCCGTGGAGGAGTCGCAAATTAGCCTGGACGACGTGGTGCACATCAACTCACACGGTACATCGACCCCACTTGGCGACGCAGCCGAGGCAAAAGCAATTGCATCGCTGTTTGGCAGTCATGCAAAAGACATAACCGTCAACGCCACCAAGTCGATGACGGGGCATCTGCTTGGCGGTGCCGGCAGCCTTGAGGCCATCATAACAATCTTGAGCGTCAAGAACGACATTATCCCGCCCACAATAAACCATTTCACCGACGACCCCTGCGTTGAACCCCTCGACTTCACTTTCAACAAGCCGACAAAACGCGAGGTTACGTATGCCCTCAGCAACGCTTTCGGTTTTGGCGGACACAACGTATCACTTGCTTTCCGCAAATGGGATTAGGGCGTTTTTTCGCGTGTGCCTCCCGTCGCGACAAGCAGTATTGCAAACTTCGCGGGTTTTGCAAAACAGCGCTGGGGTTTGCTCCGCGCAACTACGAGGTCTATCACATCGCACTGACACACAAGTCGTCGATGACAGAAAACCCCAAAGGCAAAAGGGTTAACAACGAGAGACTTGAATATCTGGGCGACGCGATGCTGAGCGCCGTTGTGGCCGAATACCTCTATCTGAACTACCCCGACAAAGGCGAAGGATTCCTCACCGAGGCGAGGTCAAAAATGGTGAGCCGCAACAATTTGAACAAAATTGCCCACAAAATGGGTATATTTGATTTCATGGAATACGACCGTCATTCCATCAGAATTGACGAGAACCGTACAATCGAAGGCAACGCCCTTGAAGCGCTGATCGGCGCCATATACATAGACAGAGGGTACAAGTTCACACATAAAGTCATAGTAGAAAAAATCCTGCACCACTACAGCGACATCGACACCTTGGCCGAGACCAACTGGAACTACAAAGGGAAACTCATAGACTACTGCCAAAAGAGGCACATCAAAGTGGAATTTGTACTTGACAGGAAAGAGCGATACAGACGCGACCAAAAGATTGTCTACCACGTATATGTAGCCATAGACGGCAAACGTATGGCCCAGGCAAGCGGGTTGAGCATCAAGTCGGCGGAACAACTGGCGGCAGAGAAGACCTACAAACATATTACCAGCGAAAAATCATAGCGTCGATATGGAAAAACTTGAATATGCAGATGAGGGGCGCACCGAACTCGCACATCTCGGCGAGTTCGCGCTTATCGAGCGCATAACCGGCCATTTCACACCCCGAAACAAAAGCACCGTCAAAGGCATCGGCGACGATTGTGCCGTTATAGGCAACAGCCATCAGAAAGTGCTTGTCACCACCGACACAATGGCAGAGGGCATAAATTTCGACATGATGTACACGCCATTGAAACATCTTGGCTACAAAGCAGTGGCGCGGAGTTTGAGCAATATAGCCGCCATGAACGGACGACCTTTGCAAGTACTTGTAAGCATCGCGGTGAGCAACCGCTATTCGGTCGAAGCCATAGAAGAGTTGTATGAAGGCATTTACCGATGCTGCGAACGCTATGACGTAGACCTTGCCGGAGGCGACACCACAAGCAGCCGCAGCGGGCTTGTCATCACTGTGACCGGCATAGGCACCGCCGATGAGGAAAAGGTGACCTACCGCAGCGGGGCGAAAATCAACGACCTGATTTGTTGCAGTGGAGATTTGGGCAGCGCCTACGCCGGCCTTCTCGTGCTGGAACGCGAGAAGGTGACCTATAAGGCCGACCCTACTTTCCAACCCGAACTTGACGGTTATGACTACGTGCTGGGGCGCTATCTGAAGCCCGAGCCGCGGCTCGACATCATAGAACAACTGGGCAAAAAAGGCATAGTGCCCACCAGCATGATAGACGTAAGCGACGGACTTGCAAGCGAACTGTTGCATATATGCAAAGCCTCAAACTGTGGCTGCGACATATATGAAGAGCGCCTGCCCATCGACTATCAAACAACCCGCGTGTGCAGCGAGATGAGCAATAACATGTTGCCCGTGAGCAATGCCCTCAACGGCGGCGAGGATTACGAACTGCTCTTCACCATAGCACAAAGCGACTTCGAGAAACTGAAGGCAATTGAAGGCATCCAAATAATCGGACATGTAACCGACCCCGCATCGAAGGCCAGGCTGATTACCCCGCAGAACACCGCAATAGACCTTGTCGCACAAGGCTGGACTTCACAGGACTGACCGAACACCCCCCTGGACATGCCAATGTCAATAAAAAACATCATCCTGGACCTGTGCGGCCCTGTCATCACTTTAGACATGGAGCTGATGAACCGCCGTTTCCGGGATTTCGGTGTCCCAAATGAAAAACCCTACCAACTGCTCAGGAGCGAGGGGCTGACCAAACGATATGAAGCAGGGCTTTTGGACACAGAAGAGTTCTGCGACCAAGTGCGTCAATTGCTGGCAACACCATTGAGCAATGCCCAGATCATCGATGCCTGGAACACATTGGTTAGCGACTTCCCGGAACAGCACATTAAGTATGTCAAAGCCCTGCACACCCGTTACCGTATGTTCCTGCTGAGCAACAGCGATGTGACCAATGCTGCGTTTTTCAGGGAATATTTACCCAGCCAAGCTGGTTTCGATTTTCTCGGCGAATGCTTCGACGAGGTGTTTTTCAGCTGCGACATACACGACCGAAAGCCGAACCCTGCAGTATTCCAACACATATTGAACAAACATGGCCTCTCGCCCCGTGAGACATTGGTCATCGACGATTGCCGCAAACACTGCGAGGGTGCCGCCTCGATAGGATTGCTCACACACTGGCTGCAACCCGGAGAGGACATCAGCGAACTAAACCTGCTTACAGACATTGATAAGTTGCAATAAGCATCATCACCTGTCACCATGAGACAACCAAGAGACTTAAAACTCGACCCGTACAAACAACAGGGGCAACGGCTGCAGATGTGCCGCGGTTTGCGTGCCAAAGGTATAACCGACGAGCGCGTGCTTGCAGCAATGGAAGAGGTGCCACGCCACCGGTTTATGGACATCACATTGCTGGAAATGGCCTACGACGACCAGGCCATCCCCATACTGTGCGACCAAACCATCTCGCAGCCATCCACCGTCGCCACACAAAGCCAGCTGCTGAACGTGAAACCGGATATGAAAGTGCTCGAAATCGGTACCGGCAGCGGCTATCAAACCGCAATATTATGCGAACTCGGTGCCAAAGTGTTCACCATAGAGCGCCAAAAAGGTCTTTTTGACAAAACAAAAAAACTGCTGTGGGAAATGCGCTACACCGCCCGCTGCTACCTGGGTGATGGCTACAAAGGGCTTACCGAGGCCGATTACGGGCCTTTTGACAGAATCATCATAACCTGCGGAGCGCCTTACATACCAAAACCACTGATGAACCAGCTCAAACCCGACGGCATAATGGTCATCCCCGTAGGTGAGGAGCAACAAGAGATGCTGCGTATCACAAAACGCCCTGGAGATGAGCCTCTGATTGAGCATTTCGGCAACTGCCGTTTCGTCCCCATGCTGGAAAACATACAATACAGATACCAATAAACAACACTGCTGGCATTATGAAACCGACATCCTTTCCCCACGCCTGCATACGTACAACCCTGGCGGCCGCCTTGCTCTGCCTCCCAATTATATTCAGCGGCTGCAACGACGGCGAATATGTTCCAAAGCCCAAGGCTTATTTGCGCATTGATATGCCGCAAAAGGACTACCGTTTGTATGACACCGCCGCCCTGCCGTTCACCTTCGAATGCCCGAGCGAGGCAACAGTCAACTGGAAGCAAGACGACAAACGGACGAAATACTTCGACTTGCTGTACCCACAGTACAACGGTATCATAAACCTCACCTACAAACATTTCCACACGATGGACGATTTGTATTCGCTGGTCGACACCGCATCGCGGATGCTTGCGTTGCATCATGGCCAATCGACCGGGGAGAAGGAGGCCACACTTTCCGACCCCGAAGGCAGGGTGTATGCCACTATCGTCAAATTGGGTGGAAAGAACGCGGGATCGACCTGCCAGTTTTGGCTGACCGACAGCACCGAGCACTTTCTTCGCGGTGCCTTGTTTCTGAACTACACACCCAACAACGACTCGCTTGCTCCGGTGATTGAGTACTTGCAAGCCGACGTTCTGCGCATCATTGAAACCCTGCAATGGCGATAACGTCGAGCCAATACACAGGCAAACGACACGGGGTGTCAAAGTGCTGAGACCTTGACACCCCGTATACTTTCACGAACCGTGATACACTATTCACTTTGCATCGCGCCCCGCGCGTATGGCAGCGATATTGGTGTTAACCACATCCTCTCCTTTGCGTCCGAAAATGTTGCGGATTGCATTCTCCAGCTCGGCAAAGTCAATTTCGAGATAGGGTGCCGCCGCTCCTAACAACACCATGTTGCCACGTGCGTGAAGCTGTTTGGCAATATCGTTTGCATTAAAGCTGACACATTTAGGAAGCCTGTTGAGTTCGGCGTTCACTTTTTCGATATCAGGGTAGTTTGAGATATTGATGAACGGGTCGCTATTCGTGATTACACAACCCTCGGGCGAAAGGAACGGCAGATAGCGCAGGGCCTCCATAGGCTCGGAGCTGAGGATGATGTCAGCCTTGCCTTCGGGAATCACGTCGGCATAGATCGGCTCGCTGCTTATCCTCAAATGGGAAAAGACGCTGCCGCCACGTTGCGACATACCATGGATTTCACTTTGTTTCACGTTCATGCCGAGGTTGAGGGCGGCATCGCTTATTATCTTGGCCACAGAGACAATGCCGTCTCCGCCGACGCCACACAATATGATGTCTTTTTTCATTTCTATACGGTTTTTGGTGCTTAAATATTACTGTTTATTCGCAACACGCTTTTTGTTCTCCACAATGCAAACTCGCTGAGGGATGATGACACTCACGCCGTTGTAGGCTATCTCCTCTTCGAGAATTTTGACAAACTCTTCGTGGTTTTTCTTCAGTGGCACAATGTGGCGTATGTGTTTCTCGTCGACACCGAGACCCTTGCAGATGTTAAACAGCTTCATGTTGGCACTCGACGGTTGTCCGCCCGTCATGGCTGTGATATCATTGTCGAGAATCATAATGACGACGTTTGCCTTCTCGTTGACACAGTCGAGCAATCCTGTCATGCCGCTATGGCCGAATGTGCCGTCGCCAATCACCCCTATTGACGGGAAAATACCCATCTCGGCGGCGCCTTTGGCCATAGTCACCGATGCACCCATACAGACGGTGGTGTTGATGGCGCCCATATTGAAGCCAAGAGTGTAGCATCCGATGTCGCCAAACACCCGCCCTTCAGGGTATTTCTTCATCACCTCAATCACAGCCTCATAGCTGTCGATATGCGGGCAACCTTGGCAGAGGGCCGGCGGACGGTTGGTGACCACATCGGGTACAGACGGGCCGTTTTCAACGTTCAAGCCCAAAGCCTTCGCCACCTTCTCGGCATTAAGTTCGCCGTCGCGGCGTATAACCTCATCGAGGCGGCCATGCACCGGCTTGCCTTTGCCGAGAATACCCTTGATCTGCTCTTCCACAAACGGCTGTCCGTCTTCAAGAACGATTATTTCATCGCACTCGTCATACAATTTGTTGAGCATGTTGAATGGCAGCGGATACTGCGTGATTTTGACAATTGGGTAAGGACACTTGCCACCGGCAAAGTTTTCCATCAAATAATTGTAGGCTATACCGGTGGTTATGATGCCCTTCGACTTGTCGGGGCCGCTGACATAGCAGTTGTAGCCGCTCTCCTCGCTCGACTTCGTGAAAGCCGGCTGCTTGTCGATGAGGTCTCTGTAGAGGCGTTTTGCATTGACCGGCAACAGCACGAAACTCTTGGGGTCCGACGGGCTGCTCAAAGGATTCTGTGGCAGCGGCTCACGACGCTCCACACCAGCGCGGCTGTGGGCCAGGCGTGTTGGTATACGCATAAGGATGGGGGTGCCCAACTTCTCACTCAGTTCGTAGCCGAAGAACACCATATCGTAAGCCTCCTGCTGGTTGCCTGGCTCGAGCATGGGTATCATTGCCCAGTGGCCGTAGTAGCGGCTGTCCTGCTCGTCCTGCGAAGAGAACATCGAGGGGTCGTCGGCAACTACAATCAGCACACCCTTGGTGCCGATGATTGCGGCGTTCATAAATGGGTCGCCGCACACGTTAAGCCCCACATGCTTCATGCAGGTCATAGCACGTTTGCCCGCGTAGGCGACACCTATCGAGGCTTCGAGGGCAGTCTTTTCATTGGCACACCAGTTGGCCACCACACCTTTCGACCTGGCCTCTTTGGACTTCATGACATATTCAGTGATCTGGGTTGAAGGCGTTCCAGGATAGCTATTGATGGCACTGCCACCCGCATCGATAAACGCTTGGGCTATCGCTTCGTCGCCCAGTAGGAGTAATTTTGACATTGCTTGTATGTTTTGTGATTAACTAATTTAGTGACGCTGAATTTTTTTGCAAAGTTAAACATTTTTCCTCTTCCTTTGCTGGAAAAATCCTTTTTTTCAGTCTCGTTTTCTCTCAAAAAACAGTGATTCTTATTGGAACTTATGCCATCACATTGACATCGACCCCGGACAGGACGACAACAAGAAAGGTGGCGATTTAGTCTTTGACGGAACGCTCGCAGCTACAGACCAGCAGCTACATAACTTCACCTGCCAATACCTGAAAGAGAAACTGGAAGAGTGTGGCAGGTATTCATAACATTTTGTAGATGAACAAGAAACAGCGAAAATTGGCGAGCCAACTTTTGTTTTGTCAGTCCGCCGACCTGTTTTTCCAAAAATAATTAAAAGATTGCTTCTCCATCATATCTTCGACTTCTGCAGTGCGTCAAACCAGGCTGCGGCATCTTCCTGCTTCAGCCATCGACAGTTTTCCTTGCCTACAAATTCTGCTCCAAGTGTTCCACGCAGGGCGCAGCCCGAACAGAAAGCAGCCCGCTCACAGTCGCCGCATGTTGCAGGCGAAGGTGAGCGCAATTGTGCCGACAGCGCACACAGCGGATTGCCAAACACCTCCTCAAGCGGCTGGCGAAGGACATTGCCTATAACACCTATCGTCTCGTTATACGACGCACAAAGCCTGACGTTGCCGTCGGGTGCGAGGACGAAATTGGTGTGGCCAGCGCCGCATCCACCAGGGTCATAGATATGCTTGGTATTGTTTTCTGAAGTAAGGTCAAGAAAATCCTTGTAGTGCTCTATAATATAGAGTTCCCTGTCGTAGGCTTCTTTCTGTGAAACGCTGGTCCAGAAGGTTTGCTCCTTTGGAGCCCGACCCAAGGGCATAATGGGAGTGTAGGCAAATTTGCGTGCACCGAGTTCACGTGCGGCAAGAAGTGTTGCCTCGAGATCGGGCCAGTTGCGTTCATCGACAGCCATCGAAGCCCTTACAAGAAACCCTTTGTCCGAGAGCAGACGTATGGCGTTCTTAACGCGAGGTGCGGCGCCTTTGACTCCAGCACGCCGGTCAAGGTCATCGTCGCGCCACGAGTCGAAACTAATGGAAAAAACCACTTTGTCCTTGAACGGCAGTAAGAACTCTACGAGCCGTTCGTCCACAAAATACCCGTTGGTAAGAATGGAAACGAGATTTAGCTCCTGGATGCAGCCAGTCACAATCTTTTCAAAATCCGGGTGCATAAGCGGCTCGCCGCCGGTAATCTCGACAAGCTTCAATCCGCACTCGGACATCCGTTTGACAAGCTGAACGACGGTGTCGCCATCCATGTGGGTGTCGTTTGCGGTAGGCGAAGCCTCACGATAGCAGTAGTAACAGCGGAAGTTGCATCGTTTTGTAAGCTCAAGATGGATGCCTTCGGGGTAGAATATTCCGCTGTCATCAATTATGGTGCCGCGTTCCGATATGGGTTCCCGGCAAGCCACCAGCCGCTCCTGAATGCAAAGCTGACTTATGCCGAGAAGAGCCATTGTCCGCTCTTCGTTGGTGAGAGACAAACCAGTTGCAACCCTTTCGATGGCATCATACAGAACGAGTCCATCCGAGCAAAGTTGCAGGATACGCGATATATGAAGTGAGAGCTTAAGCCTTGCTCCATCAGGGCAGACCAGCAACCCCTGTGTCTGAAAGATGTGCAGTCTACCATTTAACGGCAGACCAACATATAGATTGGTATGCTGCATAAAATGAATTAAATGGGCGATGAAGAGATTTCTTCATCGCCCGATATTTAGTTATTTTTTTTTGTTCTGTCGTATCGATCCAGCAGAAGTAAACCATGTTCGGTGATAAAGAAGTATGAGACAAAGGCTATCACAAAACCCCACGTCATACGTTCGCTGAAGTTGTTGGAAATTCTTATTATCACAAGCATAATCGAAAACAACAGCGTCGTGATAATTGACAATTTGTTGGCCTCTTTCAACGCTTCTCTTTCTTTATCCGAGAAAGCAAAATGTTTCTTTCTGTTGAACCACATTGGTATTGCACAAATACCCATAACAAAGGCGGGGAGAAATAACCACCCTTCACTAATGCATTCCATAGAGATGTACAGCAGCAGGGCAATAAAACCCAACACCCCAAAAACCAGTTCAAAAACAAAAGTATTTTTCATAAGCATTTATTTTTCTATGGCTGAAACAACTTGAGCGACATTTATTGTTATGGTTGCGGCATTTGTTCCGCTGCAAATGAAACAAATGTTACAAACCGCACAACTTTTACATTCTTTCATAGCAATGGCTGATGGTTCGTATAGATTCGTTGTAAGTGCCGGTGTGACTTTCTTCATAACAGCACTGGTGTTTCTAAAAACAATGCCATACTCGTCCATCAAATCTTGAAGGCTTACATTTTTTTCTTTGCCCCTGTTTTTTTTGTCCATCGCTTCGATAACAATCTCAGAGACCTCTTTGTAAAACTCGTCGAATTTCTCATTAGGGAGAAAATTTACGTGTTTGTCAAATGATACATAATCCATAACTACTTGGTTTTTAATTATATCCTCATATTAAAGGTGAGAGGACTTCACCACCTGAACTTTGCAAATATAATAAATCTTTGGAACTTGCAAAAATAGATCGTCGTAGATTCCAAAGGTAGATTCCAGACCAAAAACGCACTCATGATTTCAGAGATAGATTAAATTTTCGACAGAGCAGGTCAGAGGCCTAATTTTTCACCTGGACGACGGTTGAATTTGTGCTTTGGTTCGAGCAGGCCTGTCTGCCGACAGGTAGGTCGGCAGACAAACAGCAGGCGAAGGCCGGGACTCTTGGGGGATACTGTCGGTAAAGCATGTTGGTGTTTTCGATGGGACACCTTTTTCCCAAGAGCAACCGAGGGTTGTGCGAAGTAAACGTGGCAGCGTGGTTTTCTGGCAATACACTCGTGTTTGGCGAGCCCGGTTCCGTTGTAGGCGGTGATGGTGTCGAGAAAGGGCTTGTAGAGATGCAGCAGTACTACCAAGACACCGACCAGTGCCTTTGCGCTCTTGCCCCTCCTGCGGTGTGCCGTCAGCATCTTCCTGGCCAGCCACCACGACACCGTCAAGCGAGACCATCACCTCGCGGGCAGAGATATGGAAAAAATGAGAGAGAAATCACGTCGAACCAGTGCTCAAATACATCATTCCGCCCAGGTTTATAAACAATTTATTTGCGAAAAACAGAGGCCGTCTTATCTTCGCAAAACTTTGGTTTTCAAATAGTATGTATGGTTTTCAAAACACATTTCACGTTCTTTCATTCAAAAAAATTTTGTTGATAAAAAAATTGTGTGTACCTTTGCAATCTCATTGCGCAAGCAGAAGCGTAGAAAAGCTCGGTTCGTCTAGCTGGCCCAGGACGTGAGATTTTCATTCTCAAAATCGCGGGTTCGAATCCCGCACCGAGTACAGACAAGAAAGAACAAAAAAAATTATGGCACATCACAAGTCAGCAAAAAAAAGAATTCGTTCAAACGAAGCGAAGCGTGTAGAAAACAGATACTACGCAAAGACCATGCGCAACGCCCTGCGCGACTTCAGAGCACTTGAAGACAAGACCGTGGCTGCGGAGAAGCTCCCGCAGATGATTTCAGTCATCGACAAACTTGCAAAGCGTTCGGTAATCCACAAGAACAAGGCTTCCAATCTCAAGTCGAAGCTTATGCGTCAGGTGAACGCTATGTAAATGGCGTTGCATTGAACAAATGATTATTAAGGGTTTAGAGAGCCAGTCCTATTGTAGGACTGGTTTTTTGGTTTATACAATATGTTTCACTGGTTCTATAACGTATGCTTGTAAAGACCTATGGGAGCGCCATCATAGGCGTTCGTGCAGTGAGTGTTACCGTTGAGGTTAACGTGTGCCAAGGTGTTGGCTTCAATATGGTGGGGCTGCCCGACAACGCCGTAAAAGAGAGTACGCAACGCATCAGCTCTGCCATCGAGATGTCTGGCTACAAAGTGCCTGGCAAGCGCATAATCATAAATCTTGCACCCGCCGACCTGAAAAAAGAAGGTACTGCATACGACCTGACCATTGCGGTAGGGATACTTGGTGCAAACGGCGACATAGACCCCGACGCACTGCATCAGTACGTGATTATGGGCGAATTGGGGCTCGACGGGTCTCTGCGTCCCATAAAAGGGACGTTGCCAATTGCCATAGAGGCACGCAGCCGGAAAATCAAAGGTATCATCGTGCCTGCGTCAAACGCCCGTGAAGCGGCCATAGTCAACAATCTCGAAGTCTACGGAGCCCACAGCCTCAAAGAGGTCATTGATTTTTTCAACAAAAAAGGGACTATCGAACAAACCGTGGTCGACACACGCGCCGAGTTTGCGATGTCGCTCAACAACTACGAGTATGATTTTGCCGACGTGAAAGGGCAGGGCAACGTGAAGCGAGCCCTCGAAATAGCCGCCGCCGGCTCGCACAACGCCATACTCATCGGCCCTCCGGGAAGCGGCAAAACAATGCTCGCCAAGCGGATGCCAAGCATCCTGCCGCCCCTGACCTTGAGCGAATCGCTCGAAACAACCCAGATATACTCCGTGGCGGGCAAGATGCGCAAAGAGGATTCGCTTATTTCGGTGCGCCCATTCCGTTCGCCCCACCACACCATTTCGGATGCCGGTCTATGCGGCGGCGGGTCCAACCCTCAACCCGGCGAAATATCGCTGGCGCACAACGGCGTTCTCTTCCTCGACGAGTTGCCTGAATTCAAACGCAGCGCCCTCGAGGTTTTACGGCAACCGATGGAAGAAAGGCGGATTAGCATCAGCCGCGCCAAAACCTCCATCGACTATCCAGCTTCCTTTATGCTCATAGCCGCCATGAATCCATGTCCCTGCGGCTACTATAACCATCCAACAGTCGAATGTACCTGTGCGCCGGGGGTTGTACACCGTTACCTTAACCGTGTTTCCGGCCCTCTCATGGACCGCATCGACCTGCATATCGAGGTCACACCCGTACCGGTTGCCGAACTGGGGAAAAGCCTGCCGTCGGAGAGCAGCGCTGTTATTCGCGAGCGTGTCATCGCGGCACGCGCAATCCAGACGGAGCGTTTCCGCAACAACCCCAACGTCCACTGCAACGCGCAAATGTCGAGCAAGCTCACCCGCCAACACTGCGTCCTGTCAGACGATTGCCACAAGTTGATGGAAGCCGCCATGACCCGACTTGGCCTCTCGGCACGCGCCTACGACCGCATCCTGCGCGTGGCACGCACGATAGCCGACCTCACATCAAGCGCGAGCATTACGACCGAACACCTGAGCGAGGCCATCACCTACCGCAGCCTCGACCGCGACAGTTGGGGAAAATGACGGGCTGACTCATGGATGACGGCACCGCGTTGCACTTGGTAGTTGAATCTACAGTTTTGGCAGCGAAGTGGGCATCACAAGTCGGTTTCGCAAGAAATTAGTATCTTTGCGTTCACTCCCGAAGAGAGAGTTTTGAAAAGTAGTATCAGATATGGCATTTAGAATCAGCACAATAGATGAGGCGCTTGAGGATTTCAAGACCGGAAAATTTGTGATTGTAGTAGATGATGAAGACCGTGAAAACGAGGGCGATTTCATCATTGCGGCAGAAAAAATCACGCCCGAGGCAGTTAATTTCATGTTGCGTTACGGGCGTGGTGTGCTTTGCTCGCCCGTTACAGAGGAGCGGTGCAGGGAGCTGAACCTGGACATGCAGGTGCATGACAACACCTCACTGCTCGGCACACCTTTCACGACGACGGTGGATTTGCTTGGCCACGGCTGCACGACAGGTGTGTCAATGTATGACAGAGCGATGACAATCAAAGCCCTTGCCGACCCTGCCACCAAGCCCGACGACCTGGGCAGACCGGGGCACATCAATCCGCTGCGGGCGCGCAACGGAGGCGTGCTGGTGAGGGCCGGACACACCGAGGCCTCGATAGACCTGGCACGACTGGCGGGACTCTACCCAGCCTGTGCTTTGATCGAGATTATCAACGATGACGGCACGATGGCACGAATGCCGCAGCTGATAGAGGTGGCAGAGCGGTTTGGATTGAGACTTATCACAATCAAGGACCTGATTGCCTACCGTATTGCTCATGAGACACTGATACGCAAAGAGGAGGACGTGTCGCTGCCCACCAAATGGGGGGATTTCAGACTTATGGCCTACACCCAGCTCGACAACGGCGCTACGCACATGGCGCTGAAAAAAGGCGAATGGGAGGAAGACGAACCAGTGCTGGTGAGGGTTCATTCGAGCTGCGCAACGGGAGACATCTTTGGCAGCTGCAAATGCGACTGCGGCGACCAACTGCACCGTGCAATGGAAATGATTGAGCGCGAGGGCAAAGGACTTGTGGTATACATGAGCCAGGAGGGGCGAGGCATCGGTTTGGTAAACAAGCTGAAAGCCTATCACCTACAGGAACAGGGGCTCGACACAGTGGATGCCAACCTGCGACTCGGCTTCAAGGCCGACGAGCGCGACTACGGCATAGGGGCGCAAATCCTGCGTGACCTGAATGTAAAGAAGATGCGCCTTATCACGAACAATCCGGTCAAACGCAGTGGTCTTGAAGGCTACGGCCTGCAAATAGTCGAGACAGTGCCCATAGTGATTGAACCCAATCCACACAATGCCCGCTACCTTAAAACCAAACAGGAGCGGATGGGCCACACCCTGGATATCAAGATGTTCGATTGAACACGGTGGCTGCTGGCGCACACGGTTGCGGGGCATTGCCGGCGAAACTTTTTCACTTTCACCCCGTAAACAAAAAATAAATTGTATATTTGCAACGCTGAATGTATGTAAACCGAATGGAGTATGTCTGACGTCGAAGACCTGTTGGAGCGCATCGAGAAACGTGTGACAGCGCTTGTGGATGAGAACCGGATGTTGCGCGACAGGATAAGCGACCTCGACAGAACCCAAAGAGACACACAGGAAGCACTGAAAGATAAAGACATATTAATTAACAATTTAACAGAACAAAACAAAATACTTAAATTAGGAAACGCACTTGCTCAAAAGGGTGATTCTACAGAGATAAAGTTGAAAATCAACCAACTCATCAGGGATATAGACAAAAGCCTCTCGCTGCTGATAAAAAAATAACAGGCAACCGATGAACGAAACACCTGTCACAGTAAACATCTTGGACAGAAACTACAAGCTGAAGGCAGCCCCTGGCGACGAAGAATTCCTTCGGTCGGCGGCCGAGAAGATAAACTCACAAATCGCAGCCTACAAAAAAGCCTACGCCTACCAAGACTTTCAAGACCTGCTTGCCATGGTGGCCATAGCGAAGACAACACAGCTGAACAAATTAGAGCACAACCTCTCAACCGAACAGACGACCCTGCGTGAACGACTTGAACGACTGGACAATATCCTCGACAACGAGTGGGCGGAAGAAGAAAACCAATAACCGCAACTCGTAAAAAAACAACTCTGCATCAAGCCCGAAACAGTTTGTAAACTCAACATAATTTACATACCGAGTAAGCTCATGGGTGGGTAGATTGTATGGTTGATACACCCGGCACTCAAATCCTAACAATTACAGAGTTTTCGTAACTCCCGGAGGGCTTTGATGCAGTTTTTCTTTACTACCGCCTTTTCCTGTGGCGAGTTCGTTTCCAGACCTAAACACCCTAAAACTATGCACTGGATAATCGGACTTATTATCGGACTGGTGGCTGGCGGAGGCATAGCAGTGTGGCTCGCCACGACCATCATGCGCAACAAACTTATGGCCAAAAGCCAGCAAGTTCTTAAAGACGCCGAGGAAAAAGGCGAAATGATCAAGAAAGAAAAGAACCTGCAAGCAAAAGAGAAGTTCCTGCAACTGAAATCAGAGCACGAGAAACAATGCAACGAACGCAACAACAAGCTACAGCAGGTCGAGCAGAAACTCAAACAGCGCGAACAGGTGCTGACCCAGAAAGTTGAGGAACTGCAGAAGAAGAGCAATGAACTCAAAGGAGTTAGCGACAATCTGAACAACCAAATTGCAGTGCTGAACAAGCGCCAGGAGGAGGTTGAGAAAGTACACCGCCAAAGTGTTGAGAAACTTGAACATATAGCTGGCCTGAGCGCAGAGGAGGCGAAGACCCAGCTTATTGATGCCATGAAGGACGAGGCCCGTGCCGAGGCCGCCAACAGCATCATCGACATTGTGGAAGAGGCAAAAATGACCGCCAACGAACAGGCGAAGAAAATAGTCATCCAATCCATCCAACGCACTGCCACCGAGCATGCCGTCGAGAACACGGTGAGCGTATTCAACCTTGAGAACGAGGAGGTAAAAGGCCGGATCATCGGTCGCGAAGGCCGCAATATCAGGACCTTCGAGTCGCTGACAGGCGTGGAAGTGATTATCGATGACTCGCCCGATGCAATCATTCTCTCAGGATTCGACCCTGTCCGACGTGAAATTGCACGCCTGGCCCTGCACAAACTGGTGACCGACGGCCGCATACACCCCGCCCGCATCGAGGAGGTGGTGGCCAAGACCCGCCGCCAAATAGAACAGGAAATCAACGAGGTGGGCAAACGCACATGCATAGACCTCGGCATACTGAACATGAATCATGAATTGATGAGGATGATTGGTCGTATGAAGTATCGTTCGTCGTATGGCCAAAATCTGCTGCAGCACTCGCGCGAGGTGGCCAACCTGGCTGCGACGATGGCGGCCGAGCTGGGGCTCAACACCAAGCTGGCCAAGCGTGCCGGCCTGCTTCACGACATCGGCAAAGTGCCCGAGAACGAACCCGACCTGCCGCACGCAATACTGGGTATGCAACTGGCCGAGAGATACAAAGAACATCCCGACGTGTGCAATGCCATAGGAGCGCACCATGACGAGATGGAGATGAACAACCTGATTTCGCCAATCATACAGGTGTGCGACGCCATCAGCGGAGCAAGACCAGGCGCACGCCGCGAGGTTGTGGAGGCATACATAAATCGTCTCAACAAACTTGAGGAAATGGCCATGACCTACCCCGGCGTGGTGAAGACCTACGCAATACAGGCTGGCCGCGAACTGCGCGTGATTGTGGGAGCCGACAAAGTCGGCGATGCCGAGGCCAACAAGCTGAGCTACGACCTCTCCAAACAAATCCAAAGCGAGATGACCTACCCCGGTCAGATCAAGGTTACGGTAATCCGCGAAACACGCTCAATAAACTATGCCAAATAGTAAAGATAGGTAGTTTATATGCTTGACCTGCTGCTTTATATCCATTGGAATGTAGACCCTGTAATGCTACACTTGGGCAGTTTCAGCCTGCGTTGGTACTCGTTTGGTTTTCTGTTTGCTTTCGTTTTTGGCTATATAATCCTTGCCCGGATGTTCAAAAGCGAAGGTGTAGATACCAGCCACGCCGACTCGTTGGTGCTGTACATGTTCCTGGCAGTACTGATAGGTGCGAGACTTGGCCACTGCATATTCTATGAGCCAGGCTATTACCTTACCTCCGAGCACTGGTGGGAGATGATTATTCCCGTTTCTGACGGTCATTTCACAGGCTACCAGGGGCTTGCAAGCCATGGTGCGGCCTTCGGAATACTGTTTGCGCTTTGGCTTTTCTACAAGAAGAAGCACATCAACACCTGGTGGGTGCTTGACAGGATTTGCATCATTGTGGCACTCGGTGGGGCCTTTATACGGATGGGGAATTTCATGAATTCCGAAATTTACGGCTATGAGACATCGCTTCCGTGGGGTGTGGTTTTCGAGCGCGACAGCTCGGCAGGGCCCAACCCACGCCACCCTACACAACTTTACGAGTCGCTGTCATACCTGCTGTTGTTCGCCGTGAGCATGGCTGTATACAAAAAACGTAAGGGAAAACTGCACAACGGACGCCTGTTCGGCTGGTGGCTGATGGCACTGTTCATGATACGTATACTGCTCGAATTCACAAAAGTCCGCACAGTCGACCTGGGCGACAGCTTCTTCAGCATGGGGCAGTGGCTCAGTGTACCTTTTGTTCTGCTTGGGGCCGTTTTGGTGGTGCTTTCGCACAAAGGAGTGCTGCACGAGGGGATATACACCAAAGGATATGTAGCCCCCACAAAAAAAGAAAAAAAGAAGAAATAAAACCAAAAAGTATGAAAACACTTATCCTTGTCCGCCACGGCGAGAGTGCCTGGAACAAACTGAATCTTTTCACCGGCTGGACTGATGTCGACCTCACCGAGTTTGGCAGCCACGAGGCCTACGAGGCCGGATTGCTTCTGAAAAAAGAGGGGTTCAAGCCCGAAATATGCTTCACCTCGTACCTGAAGCGTGCCGTAAAGACACTCAACCAGATTCTTGACGCAATGGATATGGATTGGCTACCAGTGGAGAAAAGCTGGCGGCTCAACGAGAAAAGCTACGGGGCCATACAAGGACTCAACAAGGCCGACACCGCAAACAAATATGGCGACGAACAGGTAAAGCTGTGGCGACGCAGCTATGATGTGCAGCCGCCGAAACTCGAAATGAACGACCCCCGCAGCCCACGTATGGATCCACGCTATGCAGCGCTTACCGACGAAGAGATACCCCTGACCGAAGCGCTGAAGGACACCATTGAGCGACTGATGCCCTACTACAAGGGCACCATCATGAAAGCCTTTGAGTGTCACGAACAGGTCATAGTTGTGGCACACGGCAACAGCCTGCGTGGCATTGTCAAAGAATTGAAAGGAATGAGCAACGACGAAATCCTGAGCTTCAACATGCCCACGGCAGTACCCTACATTTTCGAGTTCGACACCGAAATGAAGCTCCAGAAAGACTATTTTTTAGGCAACATGGACGAGATAGCGGCCAAGATGCAGAGCGTTGCAAACCAAGCGAAAAAGAAGTGAAAGGCAAGCGACGAGCAATGGCCAACGGCTTGTCGCAAGCAATCAGAAGTAACTGACTATCAAGGATTGCAAAAATAAATTTGTCTGTTTCGCATAATGTTTGTACATTTGCAGGCGATTTCGTCAGGGTATGGTGTGTAGGCATATCGAGAAATCGGAACAGCTACGGAGAGGTGGGTGAGTGGCTGAAACCAACAGTTTGCTAAACTGTCGTACTCGA
>ERZ842401.2921-NODE-2921-length-21957-cov-5.263994_pt1 | contig 21957 bp, 17 predicted proteins | sample MGYA00521270_ERZ842401 | MGnify/ENA primary metagenome ERZ842401 (study PRJEB31892, sample SAMEA3878208) | bioreactor metagenome | biome: Moose rumen | place: Sweden | collected 2011-10 | study: EMG produced TPA metagenomics assembly of the PRJEB12797 data set...
TCGTGTGAAAGAGTTATTTATTTCACGAGCACCTTTTTGCCACCCACGATGTAGATGCCACGCTTCAATTGTGAATTATGAATTGTGAATTGTGAATTGTTCAAGCGCTGGCCGGCGAGGTTGTAGATCTCTGCGTTCTGAGCATCGTCGGCATTGATACCTTCGATGGCTGTAGCCACACCGTCGATGAGGAGAGCAGCCTTGACATCGCCGGCGGTCTTCTTCTGGAAGTAGGCGCGGAAGGGCTTGGCGGTGTCTGTGCCATTGGACTGGAAGATCTTCTGGACATCGTTCTTCGTGGCCAGGAAGTAGTCGCCGTCGGCTAATGTAGTATTACTGTAAATACCCACATAGTCGAAGTTCGTACCTGCGGCAGCAACCGTTGTTTCAGGAGCTACGATGCTGACGCCCGTAATCTCTTTCTCGGTAGAAGCTGCGGTAGCCTTCACGAGGACAGGGGTGTTGGCGCTGATGGTGCCTGCCGATACCGTATTGAAGGTGAGCTCTGCCGAGCTGGCATCTGCGCTGGTCTCGCTGTAGCCATAGACCACGGCTCCTGCACCGAAGATGGCCGTCACCTGGTCTGCTGTGAGATCGAAGGGAACGACGACGGTGTTGTAACCCACCTTGACGGTGCGCTTCAGCGTCACATCGGCCGTGCGGACGGCTTTGATGGTGTTGTCCGTAGTCTCATCGAGCGTGACGGGGATAGAGGTGTCATAGCCGATGTAGGAGATGACCACGGGAGTCTCTGCGTCAGCCTGGGTCAGGCCGAAGACGGTCGTCCACTCTGACGTGCCATTGAGGTAGGTCCTGCCTGTGCCGATGTTCATGTTGCCGCCGATGCCGGAGGTGACGATGTCCCATGCGAGGCAGGTCTTGCCGTCCTCTGTCCAGGTGTAGGAGGGAGCGATTTGGGAGTCGAAGTTCTTTGCGTTCATCCACCAGAGGTAGCTTGCGCCGTCGGCGGTGGAGATGCCTGTAGCCTTGATGACGAAGATGGCATTGTCCTGGCCCACGTACTTCACGGCAGAGGTATGGTAGTTGAGGTTGACGTTGTTGTCACCAGTCTTATTGACGGTGATGGTATTGTTCTCTGCATCAACGGTGACATTCTCGCTGGAGATGCGACCAGCATCGCCGGCCACCCACTCGGAGGCATCGAAGGAGTAGGCCACGGCACCCGTAGGAACATCCGAGAGCTGCACGAGACGGACGCGGTCGAAGCTGAGCCAGAAGTTGCTGCTGTTGGAGGCTGTGATGCCGATCGTGGCACTGCCGTCGTAGGGCTGTGTGAACACCACGGAAGCGTCGTTCCAACCAAGGTTGAAGTCGCCGCCAGTGTTGCCGACAGCCGCAATGTCTTCCGTTGCAGCAGTGCCGGCAGCGTTGGTGGCCTTCACCTGATAGGTCTCGGTGCCAGTCTGTGCGCGAGCTGTCACGGTGAGCAGATAGGTACCCACGGGCAGGCTCTCGATGGTCTGCTCGGCGGTGTAGCTGCTTGCGCCGTTCTTGTCGAAGTATGCGCCGCCTGTCGTGCCGTCGCCCTGGGTGAATGCCTGCGCAGAAAGTGTGCCGAAGTCGCCGCTCCAGTTGTTGGCGCCGTCGTTAGCATCAGGGTTCGTGATGAGGCTGGTCACGTTCACAGCACCGTCCACGCCTTCTGCCAGGGCGTTGGACTCAACGTAGAGACGGTAGGTGCTGGTGATGGCTGCTGCCTGTGTGGCTGCGACGGAAGCCGTGGCATCGTCGGCGATAGTCAGCGCAGCCTGGAAGGCAGCCAGCTTCGTGCTGCTTGCGTATGCGTAGTCCGTTTTGTAGGAGGCAGCTGCAGTGCGGGTCGTAACGAATGTATTCCAGCTGCTGACACCATTCTTGAAGGTAGTGGTCAGGGCTGTCAGAGCGCTTGTGGCCGTCTCGAACTTCGCCTGTGTCTCGTCTTCTTCCACGACGCTTGTGGGATAGGTGGTCGTAACAGCCGTGCTCAGGTTGCTGCGGTCTGCGCCGCCGACATTGGTGTAGGTGGCGTCAGAGAGAGCTTCGGTAGCAGCTGCAAGTGCGCTTTCATACTCTTCGCGATAGACCGCCAGAGCATCATTGCCGAAGTATTTGATCTTGAAGTCACGGAAGATAGTCCACTTGTCGGTGTTGTCGGAGGAATAGTCAAATCCGTCACCTGTTGTGCCATCCAAGTTCTTGAAGCCAATCTGAACATCTGTAGCCTCGTCAAGGGTTATCTTGATGGAGTTGACATAGAGGCCGGCATCAAAAGAGTTCTCAGCAGCGGTCGTGTTGTTCTCTCCGTTCGTGATGGGCAGTACCAGCACCTGATCATTGTTGGCATAGAGATAGGTGTGGTAGGTACCCGCACGATGGAATGCGCTCACCTCAATATTGTAGTTACCATTAGGCAGTTCGTATGCCGTCTGATAGAAATTGAAGTTTGCCTGCCAGAACTCAGAACAGTTGTTCGCATACTTTGGATAATCGGCGTTTGTGTTGCTTTCGATGGTCCACAAGCTGAGGTCGCCGCTATTGCGCATAGAAGCGTTGTAGAGCATGGCGTCGGTGAGGTCAAGATACTGACCCGTGACGATGTTCACATTACCAGCAAAAGCACTGGCAGCCTTGCGGAGGTTAACGATAGCTGTCTCGACGGCAGCTGCTGCCGTAGCCTCGTCAACAGCGGTCTGCTGTGCAGCGACGGCAGCATCAAACGTGCTCACGGCTGTGCCGGGGTCGGTGTATTTGGTCGTCTGACTCTTCAGGGCAACGACATTGGTTTTCACAGAGAGGAAACGTGCATACGGGTCAACAAATGGACGAGCAGTAGCAATTGCAGCCTTTACAGCGTCGGCTGCATCGCTATACTCACGGCCAGTGGAATAAGAAATATTCTTCGCATTCACAACGGCCTGCAATGCAGCCTTAGCAGCTGCAGGCAGAGAAGCATAAAGTCCTTCAGCTTCTTCAACAGCCTCGGCCAGTAAGCGCGAGGTCACGCTGATAGGAGCCACGCCATGATACTGCAGCTCGAAACTGCGCCAGACAGTCCAAGCATCCCCTGAATTACCTGCTTTAATACCTATATTAATAGTTGAGTTATCTGCAGCAAAGAATGTTAATTTATTTATGCTTCCACCACCGTCGAAATTTGTTTTTGCGTTCCCCCTGGTGCCCCCTGATGCGGGTGCGTTATCGGCAATATTAATTTCGTTATCACCTGCAATTAGTTTTGATTCTTTGCCAGAACGGCACCACGCTACAGAACATAAAGTATAATATCCTTCTGCAAGCGTAACGCTCTGAGTCAAAGTGGCACTTGTCTGTTTCCAAAACTCAGCGCAAGCGTTGCTGGCGTCAAAGGCGTTGGGGACTACAGAAGCTGTCCAGCCCGTGCTGTGCACAAATGGAGAGGAATTCTTAAGTTTCACATAGCTGAGCACCTCAGGTTCAGCTGTGCCAAGGTATTCCAAACGGAAGTTGTCAAAGCCCGTCCAAGCATTTGCGGTTAACGTCTCAGCTTTCACGCCCACTCTGATGTTTCCATCCTTTACGTTCACTATCAAAGGAATGTTTTCATATAGTCCAGCATTAAAGGCATCCATCTGATTCTCTCTATTATTGGGGAATTTACCTGTGATTCCATCTTGAGTAGAACCGTTATTTCCAGTTTTGCCAGAATCATCAAAAATTGACATCAGAGGAGCATTGACGTCATTTATATAATATTTGGCATACAAATTTTCTGTGCCGCCATTATAAGCTGTAGCTGCAGAAGCAATATTGCCATCACGATAATAACCTTGAACATATAATTTATACCAACCACTGGGAACATCGCTAATAGTTTGATACACATCAAAGGTCGTATTGGACTTCTCTGCATTGAAATTACACGATGCCTTATTATCCTTACCACCAATGGAGGGACTACCTTGCCAAGTACTATTACGTGTGTCGTTACGACCGAAGTTGGGAGCCGTGATAAGGAATGTCGCATCCAAAGGGCTGGTCTCTGTGGCAGACGACAAAGCGGCAATACGATCAGCCTTTGTCACTAACTTCCAATACGTAGAAGTTGTGCGTGAGCCAGGATCACCAAGCATTTCCACATCATCTAATCCCTCTGTGGCCATAATATACTGACCATTGTTGATGATTTGATATACATTCGTCTGGCCCTCAACTGCACGGAATGTCCAATCAGTGGCGTCACCGTCACACCAAGTGGTATTTGCGAGATAGTGAGCACCATTATTAGACAATTGTGTGTCAATAGTATAAGTACCTTCGGTACTACTAGCTGCTAACACCACGTCTAAGTTACTGTTTGTTGCAAGGTTTGCATTAGTACCCCAGTAGTCGTTGGATCTGTTGCCAGCACTGAGGAACTTGTCCGCACCCACGTTGTAGAGGTAGAAGGTACCTGCTCCAACGGTGTTGCCTGTCCACGTCTGCGCATTCACGCCTACGCTGACCATTGCCGCCATGGCGGCAAGAAGTAGTTTTCTTTTCATTTTGTTAATTGAGTTAGTTGTTATCTTATGTTCGATTCGTTTGGCAGTCAGGATGAGCGGTTGGCTCGGTGTGTGATTCAGCGAGTCATAGCCAAACTTACGGGCATAAGAAAAGCGTAGACCCAACCATATCTCGGTCAGGCCTACCACAGCCTCTAAACGTTACGGAGAGTCCACGCTTTATGCGTAACTCTTACACGTTTAGTCATTGCTCGTAGAATCTCTTTTCGAGGTGGTAGTTCGACCGAGAATATGAGCAAATAAGGTATGTGCAGACTGCCCCTTGCGGGCAAAATGCGGGGCAAAAGTATGGATTATCCGTGAAAGCGCAAAGGATTTTCGGTACTTTTTCGTTTTCTACCACAAAAAAGCCTCTCCGAGGGGCGGAGAGGCGTGCGTGGGTACGGAAATGCTATCAGACGGAAAAGGTGCCGTGGTGGGTTTGACCTTCTTTCCATATGTGAAGGTCACCTCGCCCCAGCACATCCATCCCGATAATTACGGCTTCCGATTTGGGATTCGGGATGCCATAAACTTCTACATTCATGAAATGCCCCGGATAGAGCGACAAAAGAAGGTGGTACACGCCCACTTCCTCGTTGCCTGTTGTGGCCGTGTCAATCGTCTCCGTTCGGATGGGCTGCAAATCGAGCTTCCTAACGACATCCAGACCGATGCACGTCTTCGATGCACCGGTATCAATGAGAGCATTGGCAATGTCTGCTAATGCCGTCATTTCAACATTGAACATGAAGGGGTCGAGCACCATCTCAAAGGAGTCGCCCAGCTCGCGCTTACGCAGGTTGACCTTGAAATGCAGCATACGCAAGTCGTGCTTGTTCCAACATCCTCTGTTCCTCTTCCGGTGAATGCCAACGGATAAAGGAACGTACGCCCCGCCCAACAACGGAGATCGGAGTGTGAACTCTATTGAGCGTTTTGTCTTTCATGTCTATTGGCTTTATATTGTCAGGCGAAGGTATTATCATTGCTCTCGCGACGCAAAAATATGGATTATCCGTGAAAGCGCAAAGGATTTTCGGCACTTTTTCGTTTTCTGCCACAAAAAATCACTACCTTTGTGGCCGAAATTGATTATCCGATGAGACAGTACCTTGATTTGCTACAACGCATCCTCGACGAAGGGGTGGTGAAGACGGACCGCACGGGGACGGGCACGAAGAGCGTGTTCGGACACCAGATGCGGTTCCACATGGCCGACGGCTTCCCGCTGCTGACCACGAAGAAGCTGCACCTGCGCAGCATCATCCACGAACTGCTGTGGTTCCTGCGCGGCGACACGAACATCCAGTACCTGCACGACCACCGCGTGACCATCTGGGACGAGTGGGCCGACGAGAACGGCGACCTCGGACCGGTCTATGGCCATCAGTGGCGCTCGTGGCCTGACTACGACGGCGACACGATCGACCAGATAGCGAATGTCATCGAGCTGATCAAGCATCACCCCGACTCGCGGCGGATGCTGGTGTCGGCATGGAACGTGGCGGAGGTGGATCAGATGGCGTTGCCGCCCTGTCACTGCCTGTTCCAGTTCTACGTGGCCGACGGGCGGCTGAGCCTGCAGCTCTACCAGCGGTCGGCGGACACGTTCCTGGGCGTGCCGTTCAACATCGCCAGCTACGCGCTGCTGCTGCAGATGATGGCACAGGTGACCGGGCTCGAAGCGGGCGATTTCGTTCACACCACGGGCGACACGCACCTCTACCTGAACCATATCGAGCAGGCGCAGCTGCAGCTGACGCGCGAGGCGCGGCCTCTGCCCCGCATGGTGCTGAACCCCGACGTGAAGGATCTCTTCGCCTTCCGCTACGAGGACTTCCAGCTGGAGGGCTATGACCCGCATCCACATATTAAAGCGGAGGTGGCAGTATGATTACCATCATTGCAGCGGTGGCGCGGAACGGAGCCATCGGATTCGAGAACAGGTTGTTGTACTGGCTGCCGAACGACCTGAAGCGGTTCAAGGCGCTGACGACGGGCCACACCGTCGTGATGGGGCGTCGGACGTTTGAGTCGCTGCCGAAGGGGGCTCTGCCCAACCGACGGAATGTGGTGCTGACGCGCCACACGACCTTCGCGGCAGAGAACACCGAGGTGTTCCCTTCGCTCGAAGCGGCGCTGGCGAGCTGCCAGCCCGACGAGGAGGTGTTCGTCATCGGAGGTGCCAGCGTCTATGCCGCAGCACTGTCCCTGGCCGACCGGCTCTGCCTGACGCTCGTGGAGGACACCCCCGCCCACGGCGATGCCTTCTTCCCCTGGCTGAATCCTGCAGAGTGGCGCGTGGAGCACGAGGAGCACTACGACACCGACGACCGCCACGCCTTCCCCTACACCTTTATAGATTACGTGCGCGCGCGATAGGGCACGGAGTAAACTGGAAACGAGGCTGTGTCAAAATAAAAGACACAGCCTCGTGGTTTCTTCAGTGAAGGTTGATGTTTGCTTCGCGGCGGGACTTATGCGGCCACGGCGTTGCCTGCCATATAGACGAGGGCTACGGAGACGATGGCGTAGAGCTCGGGGAACACGGCGAGGACGAGGGTGTTACCGAAGAGGTAGCTGTGGCCCTGGGCGATACCGGCGATACCGTTGGCGCAGACCTGACCCTGGCGGATGCCGGAGAAGAGGCAGGCCAGACCGCAGGCGAGACCGGCACCGAAGACGGTGGCAGCCTGGATGGCAGTGGTGGCGGGGGTCAGCAGGTTGAACATGTTCTGGCACATGTAGAAGCCAGCGAAGCCGTACAGACCCTGGGTGCCGGGGAGGGCGGTGAGCACGAGGGCATTACCGAAAATATTGCTGTCTTTCTTCAGACCGCCAATGGCTGCGTTGCCGGCGATGGTCACTCCGTAGGCGCTGCCGATGCCGGCGAGGCCTACCATGATTGCGATGCCCAGATAGGCAATGAGGAGGTTAAGTTCCATAATGTTTGTTTTTGAAATTATTGTTTATTGATTTTTCGTGATAACGGTATAACGTGATGTCGAAATATCGAAATGTCGAATGACTTTATTTGAATGGATGGTAGGCAGTGCCACCACCTTCGTAGCCGGCGTTCTTGAAGAACTCGACGAAGGTCAGTCGCATGGGATGTACGAAGGCTCCGAGGACGTTCATGAACATATTCAGGGCGTGGCCGATGCAGAAGATGATGACTACGACGATGGGGCCGAGGATGGCGTTGTCGGGTGCCAGACCTGTGGCGAGGCTGTCGAAGACGGTGGCCAGGATGCCTCCGGAGAGTCCGAGGGCGAAGAGGCGCACGTAGGAGAGCATATCGCCCAGCATACCGGTGGCGGTGTTGTAGGCGTCCCAGAGTCCTGACCCAATGTTGATGAGCAGGCCGGTGACGGGGTTCTTCCGGTAGCGGTCGGGGCTGTTGTAGCAGAAGGCGAACAGCAGACCTGCATAGGTGAACCACTTGGCAATGGCAGCGTAGTCGGGCAGGAACAGGGTGGCTGCGAGGGAGAGGATGACGAGCATCCATCCGATGGTGGCCAGGGAGTAGCGGAAGCCGAACTGGATGGTCTGGTTGTAGGCCTTGAGGCACATACCGAAGATGATTTGGATGAAGCCGAGAATGAGCGAGAGGTTGAACATCTGACTGTTCTCGAGGGCCACGACATTGCCTATCTTGTTGAAGAAGGGCACGCCCAGATGATAGAGGTTGAATCCGAAGAAGGCGCCGGAGAGCAGGCCGCAGAAGAAGGCTGAGATGCCCATGATCAGCAACAGGTTCATGGCGGCCCTCATGCCCTTGCCCATATCCTTGATGGAGAACTTGGCCGCGAGGACTGCCAGTACGATGAAGAGGCCATAGCCGGAGTCGCCCAGGCAGAGTCCGAAGAAGAGGATGTAGAACGGGGCGAAGAAGGGCGTGAGGTCGAGCTCGTTGTACTTAGGCAGCATGTAGAGCTCCGTGATCATCTCGAAGAGGCGGAAGAAGCGGTTGTTCTTCAGGCAGACAGGGACGTTGTCGCCGGGCTGCGGGTCGCTGATCTCGAACCACGCGGCGCTGTCGGCGAAAGCCTTCTGTATGTCGGCCTCTTGGGCTGCGGGAACCCATCCGCGGAGGACGCAGAGGTGGTCGTCGGCTGCGGTGCCGGTGGTGGTGCGCACGGTGTCGAAGTCCATGCGGCTCTGCAACACGCGGCGGTATTCTTCGAGGGCTGTGCGGCTCTCTGCGGCGAGGGTCTGCAGGTGCGTGACAGTGGCGTCGTGTGCGTCTTTGGCTTCTTCGAGCTCAGTGCGCCGCTTGGAAAGTGCGGCGTCGGGGAGAGTGACCTCTTTGGCGGCTGTCTGTAGCTGCCGGAGGGGTTCTTCACCCTCAGCCGTGGCGGAGAGGATGGCCACGAAGTGCGTGGTTCCCTTGGCCTCGCTCACAGCCTCCACAGCATAGTCGGGCTCTATCTTCTTGCGGAAGACTTTTGTGGATGCCGTGAAGAAGTACATCCTGCATCCTGCGGCCTGCATCTGCTGGCTTACGTAGGCGGGGTCGAAGTCGCCCCACGGCGTGAGGGCTTCGACATCGGCCTGCAGCTGCTCGCGGCGTTCGTCGAGTGCGTCGAGCGTCTGGAAGTCTGCCTCTATGGCGGCCATCTTCTGCAGTACGTCATCGGGAGTGATCGCGGCGGTCTGCTGGTTCACGTCCTTGACCTTCTTATCCGTGGGCAGGTCGGCCTTGATGCGGGAGAGTATGGTGTCTATGCGTCGCAACTCAGCCATATCGGTTGCCACGGCAGTGTTCTGCGTATCGGAGAGTGCTCCGCCCTCCACGTGCATAACGCCGATGTCTTGTAGGCGGTGGAGGAACTCATCGTAGTCCTTGTGATAGACAAGGAAGGTGAGTTTTTTCATTTTCTCTATCATGCGATGCCTCCTTTCTGGGTTCCGTCGGGTAAACCGACGGAGGCGAGGGGTTCTTCCTCTTCGGCCCTGCGCTTTTCCTGCAGGGACTTGAGGATTTTCTGGCTGGACTTGGAGAGGTTCTCCTCGTCCTCCATGAATCGCTTAATCTTGCGCACCGCCTCCTGGAAGCCGGGGATCTGCACCTTCTCGAAGAGGTTGACCTTCTGGGTCGTCTTGCGGCGGGCGTGGTCGAGCAGGTCTTGCTTAGCCACGGCGAACTCGCGCTCTACGGCCGTCTTGGCAAGGCCGTTGAGCAGGTTGATGCCGTCGAAGTACCACTTGGGTGCGCTGAAGATGCCGAAGGGCTTGGCGTCGAGCTTGATGTTGGTAAGAACGGGCACGCGCACGCCCGCAACCTTCTTCACATCCATCTCAACGTCCTTCAGCTCGACCAGCGAGGCATCGAACTCGCCCCAGAGGGCGTACATGCGCTCGTAGCCGGCTATCTGCTCTTGCAGCTTCGCCTCCAACGCGGCCACCTCTTCCTTGCAGCGCTTCACCTCCAGACGCAACGCGGTCTCCTTGTTCTTGATGATGGGCAAGGTCCGCTGTCGCATCTTCAGCTGCTTCTCAATCTGCTGGAGCGATGTCTTGTTGTATTGAAACTTTATCATATCCTATGATAATGTAAAATGTTCTATGTAAAATGTATAATTCATTTCTTATCCTTACACTTCTTGATAATTGTAGCGAGGATAGCTCTCAGTTCCTGACAATCTGCATTTATGGACTGGTACTCATTATCAGACAGCCTATTGGTCCTGTGTAGTAAGGTCAGCCAATATTTTGTCTCATTACTTTCCTTCTGAGCCACTGAACATTTATGAATAAAGTCATCATTGGACTCAGCGCCAAAGGCCTCTGCATAATTAGCACCAATGGACGTACCACTTCTGAGCAACTGTTTACTCATTACGAATTCATGTTTAGTCCTTTGGAGATAATCAACAAGATTCACAATCCGGACAGCAAAGTCCAACGCTTTGCTATATGTTGGATTGGATTCCATATCGCCGAATGCCATATCGAGCCGTATTATACATTCTACATTTTACATCCGATGTTTACTTCCAGTAAACGTCGGTGAACTCCTTCTTGATGTTGACCTCCTCGAGCTTGAAGTACTTGCGGAAGAGCTGCCAGGTGACGTCGAGCATCTCGGTGGTATCGACGTTGACGTCGATGGCCAGGATGGCGGTGGCGTAGTCCTTGGCGAAGGCGAGGCAGCGGTTGTCGTAGTCGGTGAGGTCGAAGCCGTTCTCGAGCTTGGTCTTGGCGTTGGCAGCATCGGAGTACAGACGGATGGCGGCGTTCATGACCTGCGAGTGGTCCTTGCGGGTCTTCTTACCTGCCACGAGCTGCTTCAGACGCGACAGCGAGCGGAAGGGATCGACGATGACCTTACCCACGTCGGAGTCGCGGCGCAGGTAGAGCTGCCCCTCGGTGATGTAACCCGTGTTATCGGGCACGGCGTGGGTGATGTCGCCGCCGGAGAGGGTGGTCACGGCGATGATGGTGATGGAGCCGCCGCCTGCGCTCTCGGGGAACTGGACGGCTTTCTCGTAGATCTTGGCCAGGTCGGAGTAGAGCGAGCCGGGCATAGAGTCCTTCGACGGAATCTGGTCCATGCGGTTCGAGACGATGGAGAGGGAGTCGGCGTAGGAGGTCATGTCGGTCAACAGGACGAGCACCGTCTCGTGCTTCTCCACGGCGAAGTACTCGGCAGCAGTCAGCGCCATGTCGGGGATGAGCAGACGCTCCACGGCGGGGTCCTCGGTGGTGTTCATGAAGGCGATGATGCGGTCGAGTGCTCCGGCGTTGGAGAACGTGTTGCGGAAGAAGTGATAGTCATCGTTCGTCATACCCATGCCGCCGAGGATGATTTTGTCGGCCTTGGCGCGCAGGGCCACGAGGGCCATCACCTCGTTGAACGGCTGGTCGGGGTCGGCGAAGAAGGGAATCTTTTGTCCCGAGACGAGCGTGTTGTTGAGGTCGATGCCGGCAATACCTGTGGCGATGAGTTCGCTGGGCTGCTTACGGCGAACAGGGTTCACAGAGGGGCCGCCAATCTCCACCTCTTTGCCTTCAACCTCAGGACCGCCGTCGATGGGCTGACCATAAGCGTTGAAGAAGCGTCCTGCCAGCTGGTCGCTGACCTTGAGGGACGGACTCTTGCCGAGGAAAACGACCTCTGCGTTGGTGGGAATGCCGCCAGTGCCTTCGAACACCTGCAGCGTCACATCCTCGCCGATTATCTTTACCACCTGAGCAAGTTTGCCGTTGATGGTTGCCAGTTCGTTGTAGCCGACACCCTTCGCCTTGAGCGAGCAGGTGGCTTTCGTTATCTGGCTTATCTTTGTATATACTTTCTGAAATGCTGTTGCCATAGTTTTTATGCATTAAGTTGCTCGCGGATTTGCTTGATGTAGTCGTAGTACTGCTCGCTCTTGTATTGCGAGTAGTTCATCTGCTTGCAGAGGTTTATCAACTTCTTGAAGTAGTCGGTGACATCCAGGAAGGTGTCGAACTGGAAATCGTCCTTGTCGCATATTTCCGTCACGAGGTTCAGAATCTCTTCCTGACGCTCCAGTGGGGTGACGGCATCAACCTCGTCGAAGGCATCCTGTTGCAGGATGACGTAGTCGATGACTTCGCTCTTCCAGAACGTTATGTGGTACTCCACGGGTACACCGTCGTCGCCCAGGATGTTTATCTGCTCGGCTATCTCCTTTCCACGCTGCATGCGGGTCTTCAGCTTCATCACCTTCGGAATCCACTCCTCGTTGATGTGCCCCTTGATGTACTCGGCAAACTCGGGATACTCCAGATATTTCGAGTAGGAGTCGATGGGGTTCACGGCGGGGTAACGCTTCTTGTCGGCACGGTCCTGCTCCAGTCCGTAGAAGCAGCGGGCCACCTTCTTGGTGTTCTCCGTTACGGGCTCCTTCAGGTTACCGCCGGCAGGCGACACGGTTCCGAGGAACGTTACGCTTCCCACTTCACCGTTACGCAGATGGACGTATCCGGCACGGCCGTAGAAGTTTGATATCAGGGCACCGAGGTCCATGGGGAAGGCATCGGGACCGGGCAGCTCTTCCATGCGGTTCGACATCTCACGAAGGGCCTGTGCCCAGCGCGATGTGGAGTCGGCCATCAGCAGCACGCGCAGACCCATCGAGCGGTAGTACTCGGCCATGGTCATGGCCGTGTAGACGGAAGCCTCACGGGCAGCCACGGGCATGTTCGACGTGTTGGCGATGATGATGGTGCGCTCCATCAACTTGCGCCCCGTGTGTGGGTCCACCAGTTCAGGGAATTCGGTGAAGATTTCCACCACCTCGTTGGCGCGCTCACCGCAGGCTGCGATGATGACGATGTCGGCCTCGGCCTGCTTCGATATGGCGTGCTGAAGCACGGTCTTACCCGTTCCGAAGGGACCAGGGATGAACCCCGTGCCACCTTCTACGATGGGGTTGAACGTGTCGATGGTGCGGACACCCGTCTCCAGCAACTTGAAGGGTCGGGGTTTCTGCTTGTAGTTGGTCATGGCGAACTTCACGGGCCAGTGCTGAACCATGTCCACCTTCACCTCGCATCCCTGTTCGTCCTCGAGCACGGCAATGGTGTCGTGAATCTTGTACTGGCCGGCCTCGGCGATGCTCTTCACCGTGGCGGTGCCCTTCAACTGGAAGGGAACCATGATTTTCAGCGGTTGGTGGTTCTCCTCCACCTTGCCCAGCCAGTCGCTTTCCTGCACCTTGTCGCCCACCTTGGCCAGGGGCTCGAAGTCCCACAGCCGCTCAGCGTCGAGGGGCTCGGTGTACTGTCCGCGACGGAGGAACACGCCCTCCATCTTGTCGAGGTCGTTTTGCAGACCGTCATAGTTCTTACTCAGCATACCGGGTCCCAGCTGGATTTCCAGCATGTGGCCGGTGAATTCTGCCTCTGCGCCCACCTTCAGTCCACGAGTGCTCTCGAAGACCTGAACATAGACATCCTGTCCTATCACCTTGATGACCTCGGCCATCAGACGGTCGCCGCCTGTGGTGATGTAACAGATTTCTCCCTGTATCACGGGCCCGTCCACACGGAGGGTGACCATGTTGGAGACAATGCCACTAACAGTTCCTTTTGTCATGGATTATATACTATTTTTATTGTTATCTTTCAGTAATTGTTCTTGTGTCACTTCTGAAACTCTTCGGGTACACGGGCTTCACTGCGCAGGCTTTCTATAATCTGGCGGAAGGTCTCCTTGCCCGTCTCTACGTTCAGGCGTTCCCAGCGGTGCAGCATCTCCAGTTTGCACAGGTAGGCGAAGACGGCTTCGATGGAGAATGGCTCAAAGAAGATTCGGTCCTCCAGCCATATCCACTTGAAGGCATCTATCATCCGCTCCTTCTTCACGGGGTCCTCCTCGTCCACTATCTTCATCAGCTCCTTCACGTAGTCGTACTCCAGACTGAGGTTGAAGTCCTTCGTCTTGTTCTCGCGAATCATTTCCTGCACTTCGCCTTCTCCCTTGATGTATTTTCCCACGCTCCATCCCTGCTTGCGTGCCAGCATGGCCGTCAGTATGTTGGTGATGTCCAGATTCAGCTGGTACCACTGACGAATCATCTTGTTGGGGCAGGTGGTGATGGCGTGGTTCAGGAAGAGGTACGTCATCTCGTCCTCGGGGAAGTAGCCTTCGGTCTCCTTGTTATAGGGATACTCGCGGGCGAAGATGCTCATGAAGGCGGGATAGCGGTGGACGTTGAAGTTCAGCTCGCGTGCGCTGGTCATCAGGTCGCGGTATTGCTCCATCGAGTAGTTGCCCCACAGGTCCACTTCCTGCTCGGGGTTCTCGAGCAGCTTCACCAGGTTCCGGCAGTCTTGTCTGAGGTAGAAGTAGTCGGCCAGCAGTTTCTGGTCGCGGTCGCTCAGTTCCTCGGCACACTGCTCCCTGAACTCGGGTATGCTGCAGCTGGGCTTGTTGTCTGTCAGCTCAATGTCTGGCACACCGGCCATCAAGCAATAGTAGTTTCCCATTGTCTGAATCAGAACAGCATTTCCACCAGTTGGGGACGCAGGAAGGCCTTGAAGTAGTTCTCAAACTCTTCCTTGCCGAAGTTCACCTTGTAGCTGCCGTCGGCCGGAGCCACGGTGAAGAGTGCGTCGATGTTGTTCACTTTCTCTATCTTCACGCCCTTGTCCAGCAGTTCCTTGGCCTCTTTCTCGAAGTATTTTCTCAGGCTCTCTGCCTCCGGGGTGCTGATGGTGATGGGCTCGTTCTCCGCCCACTTGCCTGCCAGGGCCACGGTGAAGCGTTGCAGGAAGTCCTTGTCCTCCACCAGTTTGTCGGCAGCGTCGGCCACCAGTCGTCCGGTCACCACGTTGGTCACCTCGCTCTTCAGTGCGTTCAGCGCCTGTCCGGTGTACAGCTTCAGCTCGTTCTTCGTGTTCGTGTCCAGCTCTGCAGCCTGTTTCTTGGCCTGGGCTTCAATCAGTTTGGCCTGTTCCTTGGCGTTGTCCACGATTTTGCGGGCCTCCTCTTTGGCAGCCTCGATGATGCGTTCCGCCTCGGCCTGGCCTTTCTCCACGCCCTCACGGAAAATCTTTTCGGTGAGTTCTTGAATCTTTTCCATCTAATTTCGGATTTCTTTGGTTACTTTAATTCGCGCACAAAAGTACAAAAAAACTTCCATAGTTCAAAGGGGTTGGAGACGAAGAGAGGCAGAAAAGGTGAATATTTGTCCCAAATATTACGTTTTCTCTTACATTATTTGTAACTTTAACCCCGCAAATGGAAGAAACCACGCTCAAGGACAGAACCGCCAAAGGCCTCATGTGGGGGATGGTGAACAGCGGAACGACGCAGTTGCTGAATGCCGTGTTCGGCATCCTCTTTCTCCATCGGCTACTGCCCGAAGACTACGGGAAGATGGCTATGCTGCTGGTTTTTGCCAACATTGCCAGTGCCTTGCAGGAGAGCGGCTTCACGGCGGCCCTGTGCAATCTGCGCGAGCCTTCTCACCGCGACTACAATGCGGTCTTCTGGTTCAACATCGGTGTGAGTTCCGTGCTCTATGCCGTCCTCTTCCTGGCCGCGCCTCTCATTGTCCGTTTCTACTCCGACCCCGACCTCCTTTGGCTCTCCCGTTACCTCTTCCTCGGCTTTTTCTTCAGCAGTTGGGGCACGGTGCAGCGGGCTTGGCTCTTCATTCATCTGATGAACAAGCAGACGGCCTTCATCGGCATCGTCTCTTTGCTGGTTTCGGGCATTGTCGGGGTGGTGATGGTCTACAGCGGATATGCCTACTGGGGAATGGCGACGCAGAACGTGCTCTTCATCCTCATCGTGGCCGTGATGAACTGGTTCTACTCTCCTTGGCGCCCTTCGCTCAAGATTGACATGCGCCCTGCCTGGCAGATGTTCGGCTTTAGCAGTAAGCTGTTGATGCAGAGCCTGTTCAATAACCTCAACGCCCAAGCCTTCGGCGTACTGCTTGGCCGCTTCTACGGAGCCCATTCGGCCGGTGTCTATTCCAATGCCCGCAATTGGGACGACAAGGGCATCAACACCATCAACGGCATGGTCACCGGAGTGGCGCAACCCGTGCTCTCCCGCGTTCGCGACGACCTTGGCCGCTACCGCAACGTGTTCCGCAAGATGCTGCGCTTCGTCTCCTTCGTCTCCTTCCCCGCCATGCTCGGTCTTGGTCTCGTGGCCCGCGAGTTCCTGCTCATTGTCGGTGGCGAGAAGTGGCTGGAGAGTGCCACGCTCCTGAGCATGCTTTCCGTCTACGGGGCCTTCTTCCCCATCACCACGCTCTACTCCAACATGACCGTCAGCCAGGGACGTTCCGGCATCAACCTCTGGACGACCGTCGTCCTCTGTGTGCTCATCTGGGCCGGGCTCATCGTTCTCCACCCCTACGGTCTGCGTGTGATGGTGGTCTTCTTCGTCACGCTCAACATCCTGTGGCTCGGTGTCTGGCAGTGGTTTGCCCGTCGTCTCATTGGTCTCACCCTCTGGAATGTCCTGTCCGACGTGCTCCCCTTCCTCCTCTTCGCCTCGCTGGTGATGCTTACGGCCGGGTGGGTGGCCTCCCATCTCTCCAACGTCTGGCTCCGTTTGCTCTGCAAGATAGTCCTTGCCGTCACGCTCTACGCCGGCATCCTCTGGGTGAGCGGAGCGCGCATCATGCGTGAGAGCATCGACTACATCTTCCACCGCTCCCGATGATTCCGCCCCTCTTCAACCCCTCCAACGACATGGCCCTCGCCTCGGGCCTAGCCCGCTACACCCCGCCTCCGCGCATTCAGCAGATGGAGCACGACCTTGCCTCCCTCTCCCGCTTCTGGGACGAGGGGCCCTGGGGCTGGAGCCTGGCCACCAGGACGCGCTATCTCGACATGGGCGTTCCCGCTTCCCTGTTGCCTTCCGACCAGTGGCTGGCCCGTCACCGTCGGCTCTCCAGCCGCGCCTTTGCCTGCGACTACCTGGCCCGCCTGCTGGACTGTCTGTCCGACCCTCGCCTCGTCGGTCACGAAATGCGGTTTGTCAACGAAGACGAAACGCTACGCTACGAAAACTCTAATGCCCTAAGCCCTAATGCCCTAAGCCCAACCGCCCCGCTCATCTTCAAGTCTCCCTGGAGCAGCAGCGGACGGGGGCTGGCCGTCGCCCCACATGGCGTGACGCCCGAGGTGCGGAGCCGCCTGCGGGGCTTCGTGCGACGGCAGGGCGGTTTCCTCGTCGACCGCTACTATGCCAACAAGCAGGTGGACTTCGCCATGGAGTTCCACGTCCACGGGCCCGACGACGTGGAGTTCCTGGGCTACAGCCTCTTCCTCACCGACTCCCGCGGGGCCTACCGGGGCAACCTGCTCGCCAGCCAGTCTCAGCTGCAGCGTCTCACCGCAGCCGACGAGGGCCTGCTCAGCACGCTCCGCGACTACCACCTACGCAGTCTGGGCCGACTGGACTACCGCGGCCCGTTGGGTATCGACATGATGACGCTCTCCGACGGCCGCCTCCATCCCGTGGTGGAGATAAACCTGCGGCGCACCATGGGCTCCCTCGCGCTCACCCTCTTCCGCCAGGGCATCACTTCGCCCTGCGCCCTCACTCCCGCCCTTTCCGGCAACGGTTTCCAGGCCGTGGTCTCCCACGGTCTGTTGCGCATAACCTATCGGTCTTGACTCCCCGACACCGTTTTGTAAAGAAAAAAAGATAACTATCTTATCGCCGAAAGATAACTATCTTATCGCTGTAAGATAACTATCTTATTTCAGAAAGATAACTATCTTATTTCAGAAAGATAACTATCTTTTGCGCAAAACGACGCGGAGCACCAGCAGATAGCCCGCGAGGCAGAGCATGGGAGCCAGGCGTGTGCGGCGTGCGGAGAAGATGTCGGGCTGGAAGTGGTCGGCGGTGGAGGCGGGCCCGCCCATGAGCAGCAGGCCCCCGACGATGAGCAGCAGGGGGAGCAGGCAGGCGACTGTCCTGCCCGTGCTCCCGTGGAAAAGGTGGTTCTTCATATTTCTCTCCATTGTCCATTATTCATTGTCCATTATCCATTATTCATTGTCCATTGTCCATTATCCATTGTCCCCCTCTCCCAGGCATTGCTCCATGCGGCGGTAGACCTGCAGGGCACGCTGCTGGTCGCCCTGTTCCAGCAGGGAGTGGACCAGGCGCTGGAAGAGCCGGCGATGGGTGGTGGCGCTGTGGCGCACGGTTTCGTCCAGGTAAACGTCGGGGCGGGAGGCGTTGCCGTAGCGGTAGCGTTGCATGAGGTTACGGTAGAGCCGGCGCGTGTCCACTACGGTCTGCGGCGTGCCGTACTCCATGCGGTTCTCGGCAAAGTTGAAGGGGGTGATGCGGAATGCCATGCCCTCGAGCACGAAGTGTCGGTAGAGGTGTCCGAAGGTGTCGGGGCCTACGCTGATGGCCACGTAGAGCGGTCGGCGGAAGTTGGTCTGCCCGATGAGGTCGAGCAGCAGGGCAAAGGACTTGGAGATGCGCTGTTGTCCGCTGAGCGATATCTCCATCTGGTCGGGGATGCCCTCGGGGGGAACCATCATGCCGCTTTGGCGTACGGCCTGTTTGTCGACGCAGAGACGCAGGGTGTCGGAGGGCAGGCAGCGAGGCAGCCGGCGCACGAGGCGTTGCTCGTCGGGCGTGAGGTGGTCGTACCGCTGGAAGAGGAAACGCTGGAAGACGGTGGTGAGCTGGAAGGGGTCGTCGCCCCAGAGGCGGCGTGCCAGCAGGGGCTGCTCGTCGTAGAGTTGGAGGACGAACTCCTTCATGGTCTGTCCGTTGGCCAGCGTGGGGTTCACGTCTATCATCTCGTTCTCCCCCTCGCGGTACTGGTCGTAGTCCCACGAGATGGGCAGGGCGGGCGAGCGGAAGGCGGGACGGCACATCTGGTCGATGTACCAGTCGGTCTGCAGGTATTCCATGTTCACGGCGCGCACGTCGGTACGCAGTCCCTCGGTCTCCTGCAGGTACCAGAGGGGGAAGGTGTCGTTGTCTCCGTTGGTGAAGATGATGCCCTCCGAGGGTACGGTCTGCAGGTAGTTGTGTCCGAAGTCGCGGCAGGTGTAGCGTCCCGAGCGGTCGTGGTCGTCCCAGGTCTGGCTGACCATCTGCAGGGGGACGAGCAGACAGAGGCCCGCCAGCAGGGCGGCACTGCGCGGACGGAGGGCGAGGCGGCGCAGCACGTTGTAGACGGCCACTACGCCCAGCCCGCACCAGATGGCGTAGGCATAGAAGGAGCCGGCGTAGGCATAGTCGCGCTCGCGAGGCTGACCGGGTGTCTGGTTGAGGTAGACCACGATGGCCAGGCCCGTCATGACGAAGAGCAGGGCGACCTGAGCCAGTCCGCCTCTGGCGTGGGGGCGTGTGTTGGCGGCTTGTTGCCAGATGCCCAGCAGTCCGAGCAGCAGGGGCAGGCAGTAGAAGACGTTGTGCCCCTTGTTCTCTTTCAGCCAGTCGGGCAGCAGGGACTGGTCACCCAGCCGCCAGTTGTCCAGCAGGGGCAGTCCGCTGAGCCAGTTGCCGTAGTGCCGCTCACCGTGGCCTTGCATGTCGTTCTGCCGTCCGGCAAAGTTCCAGAGAAAGTAACGCCAGTACATGAAGCCCGTCTGGTAGGTGAGGAAGAAACGGAAGTTTTCCCTCCAGGTAGGCAGTTGCAGGGTGTGGGTTCCATTGCCGGGGACGACGTAGGCAACGGGTCGTGTCTCCACTTCGCCCAGCCACTGCTCGTAGAGTGCCGAGTGGCGTTCGCTCCAGATGCGGGGGAAGAGCATGCACTGTCCCGAGGGGTAGCGCAGGGTCCAGCGGCCTTCGGCACTGACGTAGCGGTCGGCCTCGTCGGGACGCGACTTGTGACATGGGCGGTGAGTGGGTGAATGCTTGTCTACGGCATAGGTGAGCGAGCCGTCGCTGTGCTCTTTCAGGGCCGGCTGAGACTTGTAGGTGGGTCCCCACAGCAGGGGGCGGTAGCCGTATTGCTCGCGGCCGAGGTACTGGGCCAGGGTGAAGATGTCGGCCGGGTGATTCTCGTCCATGGGCGGACAGGCCGCTGAGCGGATGAGAATTACAGCGTAGCAGCTGTAGCCCACCAGCAGGGCGGACAGGCAACGAAGCCCCAGATGGAGGCGGGCACGGGCTGTGCGGCCGGCTGTGCGGCGGACACCGAGGAAGAGCAACAGGGCAAGCAGGACGACGTAGACGACGAGGCCGGTGTTGAAGGGAAGGTGGAACACATTGACAAAGAGAAGCTCGAACCATCCGCCGATGCGGCACACGCCGGGCACAATCGCGTAGAGCACCAGGGCGACGAGCAGTGCCCCGACGGCCAGGCTGAGGAGAATGCCTCTCACGTCGGGCTGTGTCGACCGGCGGTAATAGACGACGAGCACCACCGTGGGTATGCACAGGAGCCCGAGCAGGTGGACTCCGATGGAGAGTCCTATGGTGTAGGCAATGAGCACTATCCAGCGGTCGCTGTCGGGGCGGTGGGCCTCGGACTCCCACTTCAGTATGAGCCAGAAGACGAGAGCCGTGAGGAAACTGGAGAAGGCGTAGACCTCCCCCTCGACGGCCGAGAACCAGAAGGTGTCGCTCCAGCAGTAGACGAGTGCGCCCGTCGCGCCGCTGAGCATGATGACCAAGGTCTGCAGGCGCGTGGGTTCCCGGTCGGGCTCCGCGAACAGCTTGCGCGCCAGGTGGGTGACCGACCAGAAGAGCAGCAGCACGCAGGCTGCACTGAGCAGCGCGTTCATGGTGTTTATACAACGCGCCACCTGTGAGGGGTCACTGGCAAACTGGGCAAAGAGGTTGCCCAAGAGCATGAAGAAGGGGGCACCAGGCGGGTGACCGACTTCCAGCCTATAGGCTGAGGAGATGAACTCGGGGCAGTCCCAGAAACTTGCCGTGGGCTCGATGGTGGAGCAATAGGTGAAGGCGGCGACGGCAAACACGGCCCACCCCACCAGGTTGTTGATAGTCTGATAATGTTTCATACGCTTTGCAACGATTTCTCGTCGGCAAAGGTACGGCAGTCTCGCGTCAGGGAACGAAAAAACATCCTGACATTTGTCTGACAATTAAGGTTTGTGCTGAGGATGAGACGTTTACATCTCCTCTATCCGATAGTCTCTGCCGCGCTCACAGACGATGTGGAGCCCGTTCTCCTCCACGATGGGTTTGGTGCGGCGCACCAGTGTGTAGAGTGTCTCACTGGCATCGGGCTTGTGCGGCCACAGGGTGTCGCATAGCTGTTGCTTCGAGAGCCGGTGTCCGTCGGTGGTGAAGAAGAGGCTGAGCAACTGGTTCTGCATGGGGGTGAGACGCAGTTCCTGACCGTGACTGTCGAAGAAACGCTGGGCGACGGGATTGTAGGTCATCCGTCCCATTGCGATGTCCCAGCGGTCGGGGCGCGTGCGGAAGTAGAACAGCGACCCCATGGCCCAGAGCATGGCAACCAGAGAAAGGGAGAGGGGGAGACCTTGGTCGCGGAGGGTGAGCAGCGATGCCCGCGAGCAGGTTGCGTAGCACTGGAACTCACGGCTCTGGCCGTCAGCCAGCTGGAGCCGCATCCTCTTGCTGTGCAGCGAGTGGGGCCGGGTGTCCGAGGCAAAGTAGACGAAGGAGTGGTTGCGCATCTGGGCCGTGTGTAGATGGCGTTGGTAGTTGCGAACCGTGTCGATGGTGATTTCCAGCGACTGCTGTTCAGCCAGTGTTTTCCGCAGTGCCTGGCTCATGTCCTCCTGCATCGTCCTTCTCGTACGGTCGTAGTTTCTTAGCCCTGTTCCCAGCGAGGACAGCAGCAACACAACGAAGACCAGTATGGCATGCAGGGGTTTCATGCGTACAAAGATACGATTAAGTGAGAACAATTGCAAATTTCTTCGAGACGAAGTTTTCTTCGGTCGGACAAAAGGTTCTCGATTCTCAGAAGCGGCCTCCGCGTCCACCGCCGCCACCGCCTCCGCGTCCGCCGGGACC
>ERZ842401.2923-NODE-2923-length-21931-cov-8.753931_pt1 | contig 21931 bp, 19 predicted proteins | sample MGYA00521270_ERZ842401 | MGnify/ENA primary metagenome ERZ842401 (study PRJEB31892, sample SAMEA3878208) | bioreactor metagenome | biome: Moose rumen | place: Sweden | collected 2011-10 | study: EMG produced TPA metagenomics assembly of the PRJEB12797 data set...
TAACTCGGCTCATCTCTCAGGCTGTCAGATTATCAGCGACAACAATAAATATTGCATTAATGCGATTGAGCGCGTAATAAAACGTTTTCGGAAAAACTCACGCCACTTAATACGCGGCTTCAACGGGAGCATGTTAGACCGAATGAAAATGTTGGGATTAGGCGGAATTTACATAAACGGCTCCGACGATGAATTTATGCATGAAGCGTTTCAAAACGGCCTCGTAATCTCCGCAGGCTCAGGGGAAAACTTAATGCCTCCGTTACGTGGAATAAGTCAGCTTGTTTCTCATGGCTTGAGCGTTGCAGAAGCTCTGAGTATTTACACTTGGTCGGCCTCATGGAACGGGAGTTGTGAATCTCGTCGCGGTGAACTTGCTTTAGGCAATGACGCGGATATTGTGATACTTGAACAGGATCCGTTTTTGGTGAGACCTGAAGAGATTGCCGGAATTGACGTAACTATGACTTTTTGCGCAGGCTGTGTAGTTTATGACTCTGGAGTAATATAAATTTTTTAAGGGGGAAAATTTTTCATGACAAAGAAAAGAACGCGTTCTGCGGGAATTTTGTTGCCGATTACGTCGCTTCCTTCTGATTTTGGGATTGGTGATTTCGGGCCTGAAGCTTTGAAGTTTGGGAAATTTCTTCATGCTGCTGGTCAATCGATGTGGCAGGTTTTACCGATGACGACTATTGATCCTAATTGCGGGAATTCTCCGTATAGTTCTACATCTGCGTTTGCCGGGAATTATTTGCTGGTCAGTCCAGAATTGTTAATCGACGAGGAATTATTGACACATGATGAGCTGAAGAAGATTGCGTCGAAATATGATTTCACGAAAAATCCCGTCAAAGTTGATTACGAGCAGGCCAGAGAGTTTAAGACTGAAATACTCAACACGGCCTATAAACATTGCATGAAAAACGACAAGAGCGATTTTGAAGCGTTCGTGGAAAAAACGGAATGGCTGAAGGATTTTGCGTTATTCAGCGTGATTAAGCAAGTTCAAGGGGGCGCAGCTTGGTTCAATTGGCCGGATGACTTAAAGTATCGAGAGCAAGAGTCCTTGAGAAAATTTGAGGCTGAGTATTCGGAGGAAATTGCGAGACAGGAATTTTATCAGTATGTATTTTTCTCACAGATTAAGGCTCTTAAGGATAAATTGAACGCTCTTGATATTGAGTTAGTTGGTGATATTCCGCTTTATGTTACCCGAGACTGCGCGGATGTTTGGCAAAACCCAAAATATTTTAACCTCGACGAGAATTTGACCCCGATAACAGTTGCAGGAGTTCCTCCGGATTATTTCAGTGCGACCGGCCAATTATGGAGAAATCCGACATACAGATGGGACGTGATGGAACAAGATAATTTTTCATGGTGGCTCAAGAGGATAAAAAATTTGCTCTCAATGTTTGACCGAGTTCGCATTGACCATTTCAGGGGATTAGTGGCTTACTGGTCTATTCCTTACGGTGAAGAGAGTGCTATGAATGGCGAATGGGTAAAAGTTCCGTACGAGAAATTTTTTGCGTGTCTGAAAGAGAATTTTCCGGAAATGCCGTTTTGGGCTGAAAACTTAGGAATAATTACGCCTGACGTTGAAGAATTGCGAAAAGATTATAATCTTCCCGGAATGCTTGTACTTCATTTTGCGTTTGAAAATCCTGCCGATAATCCTTACGCTCCGCATAATCACACACGAGACAGCGTAGTTTACACGGGAACTCACGACAATAATACATCGCGGGGCTGGTTTGACAATGACGCTACGGAAGATGCGATTAAGAATTTTGCGTCTTACATTGGCCGGGACGTAATGGACGGATATATTTTCACGTCGGAAGTTACGAGATTGGCTGTGAGTTCAGTAGCTGATACGGCGATTATTCCCATGCAGGATTATTTGAGGCTTGGAGCTGAAGCGAGGATAAATGTTCCGTCGACACCTTCGGGCAATTGGTCATGGAGGATGCTTAAAGACGCGATACCTGACGGATTAGCTGACAGGATAAAGGCGGCTTGCAAGCTCTACGGAAGAATATAGAAACACACAAAAACTCCCAGACAAACTTTAATCTGGGAGCTATTATTACAAACTTTTTCAATTTCCTTTTACTTTCAGGCATTTTGTAATGTGTATAATATTTCACATGGACGCAAAAATTATGCAGTATCTCACAGTCATAACTGATGAGGAAAAAAATATTCTCGCCGGCCGAAAATTAATCGACCGAAATATTTATATGACCTCAGACCGAGATATTATCAGCGGCGATAAACTCCTTCCACGAGGCAAAAGCATAATGATACGCCCTCATACACGATTTATTCATTTTCCAGAACATACTCATGATTACGTCGAGTTCGTTTACATGTGTCAGGGAAAAACTCATCACGTCATAAACGGCACGAATATAAATCTCAAGCAGGGTGAATTATTAATGCTCGGTCAAAACGCTAAACAGGAAATTTTCCCGGCCGGTGAAAGTGATATCGCCGTAAATTTTATCGTTAAACCGGATTTTTTCAGCGGAATATTGGCTTTTCTTGGCAATGAAGAAACTCCGTTAAGACGTTTCGTTTTGAGCTGCATAACCGGTGAAAGCGAGACAGGATATTTATATTTCAAAGTTGCAGAAGTCTTACCCGTTCAAAATCTCGTCGAAAATCTTTTGTGGACGTTAATCACAAATCCTTCGAATAAACGCGGAATTTATCAGCTCACAATGGGCCTGCTCTTCGTTGAACTTCTTGAATGCACTGACACTCTCGAATTTTCTTATGAGGAGCAAAGTATCTTAATGAAAGTTCTGCGTTATATCGAGGAAAATTACAGAACCGGCAGCCTTCAGGAAATCGCAGATAATCTTCATTATGGACATACTACGCTTTCACGTCTTGTTTCACGGGAGATGCATAAAAGTTTTACGGAGCTTATTCAGGAAAAAAGATTGTCTCAAGCCGCCTGGTTCCTTCTTAATACGAATAAACGAATTGACGAGATTGCTCACTTAGTAGGTTATGAGAACATGAGCCACTTTCATAACTTGTTCAGAAAACTTTACGGCAAATCTCCAAAACATTATAGGGATTGCACATAATCATTATTTTTATGAGGAAAATTACATAGAATAAATTACACAATAAATGAAAAATTTACAGTTTTTGCAAGTTTTAATACACATGAAATCTTCAGCATAGAATGATACTTTTTACGTGCAACTTGTTATTGCAAAACTAATCTCTCAGCTTCATAATTACATCATTCAAATTTCCACACAACTAAATAAATTTATTACAGCTACAGCAGAGGAGTATATTAATATGAAGTATTTTCTTGCTGTTGATATTGGAGCATCTTCGGGCCGTCATATTCTTGGTTGGCTTGAGGACGGAAAAATTTTAACGCGTGAGCTCTACAGATTTCCGAACGGCGTAAATGAACTCGACGGACATTTGACATGGGATATTAACGCTCTCTTTTCGCACGTCAAACACGGAATTGATGAAGCGTTGAAGAATTATCCTGAGATTGTCAGCCTCTCAATTGACACTTGGGGAGTTGATTACGTCCTCATGAAGAATGACGCTGAAGTTCTGCCGTGTTATGCATATCGTGACACTCGAACTCAAGAAGTTATTGACGAGGTTCACGCGAAAATTTCATTCGATGAGCTTTACAGGAGAACGGGTATTCAGTTTCAGCCGTTCAACACAATCTATCAGCTTTATTCGGACAAGAAAGCCGGAAGACTTGAAGGAGTTACGGACTTCCTGATGATGCCGGAATATTTGCTCTACAAACTTTGCGGCGTAAAAGCTCACGAATACACTAACGCTACGACCGGCGGAATGATTAACGCTCAAACCGGCCAATTCGACACGGAAATAATTAACAAGCTCGGACTTCCTCAAAATTTATTCTGCAAACTCTCTCAGCCCGGAACGATCATAGGGAAATATCAAGGAATTGACTGCGTTTTATGTGCAAGCCATGACACAGCAAGCGCGGTTGAAGGTATTCCGATGGAAGGCGACGAAATTTATATCTCGTCAGGAACTTGGAGCTTACTCGGAGTGAAAATTCCTAAGCCAATAACTACACCTGCAAGCATGGCCGCTAATTTCACGAATGAAGGCGGAGTTAATTACACTCGTTATCTCAAGAATATTATGGGAATGTGGCTGATTAATCGGCTTCGTGATGAACTTTGTCCGGGAAAAGATTTCGGGGAAATTGTGAAGGAAGCTGAAGCAAGCAATTTTGATGAAGCTGTCGATGCTAACGATGAAATTTTCTTGGCTCCTGAGAGCATGAAGGGAGCTTTTGACGCGAAATTAACGAGTTCACCGAAAAACTCAGCGGACTATTTCAGGTGTGCTTACAGGTCATTAGCTTTAACGTATAAACGAGCTGTTGACGAAATCGAAGCAAGCACAGGCAAAAAGTATAACGCAATTTACATTGTCGGCGGAGGAGCTAAGAACAAATTCTTGAACTCACTCACTGAACAGGCGACGGGTAAAAAAGTTATTGCCCTTCCGATTGAAGCTACAGCATTAGGCAATCTCAAAATTCAAATCGACGCAAAAATATAACGTGTTATATTTTGTGGATAAAAAATTTTTAACGGAGGCGAAATAATTTCATGAGTTACGAAGAAGCAAAGAAGAAGTATGCTGCATTAGGCGTTGACACTGACGCGGCGATTAAGAAGCTAAAGGACGTTCCTGTTTCGTTACATTGTTGGCAGGGCGATGACGTTCGAGGATTTGACACTGACCCTAACAAGCCTTTGACGGGCGGCATTCAGACGACAGGAAATTATCCCGGACGCGCGAGGACTCCTGAGGAATTAATGGCTGACTTGGACGAGGTTATGAGCTTAATTCCCGGAACTCCCAAGATGAATTTACACGCCAGCTACGCAATCTTCGAAAATGGTGAATGGGTTGACCGCGATAAACTTGAGCCGAAACATTTTGCTAAATGGGTTGAGTTCTGCAAAGAAAGAAAGCTCGGCTGTGACTTTAACCCGACGTTTTTCTCACATCCGAAATGCGACCCGTTAACTCTTGCGTCACCGAACGAAGATACTCGCAAGTTCTGGATTGAGCACGGCAAGGCCTGTATTCGTATCAGTAATTATTTTGCTGAAGAATTAGGGCAGCCATGCGTAATGAATATCTGGACAGGCGACGGCTTCAAAGATGTTCCGGCAGATAGAATTGGCCCGAGAGTTCGTTATCGTGAAGCAATCGACGAAATTTTGACCGAACCTTACGACTTCAAGAAAGTAAAGCCTTGTGTTGAGAGTAAAGTTTTCGGAATTGGCGTTGAAGCGTACACCGTCGGAAGTGCCGAGTTCGCTTTGAGTTATGCCGCAATGAACATGTCTAAGTGCATTCCGCTTATGGATAACGGACATTATCACCCGACCGAAGTTGTGAGCGACAAGATACCGGCATTGCTTGCTTTCTTCCCGGAGATTGCGTTACACGTAACCCGGCCAATTCGTTGGGATTCGGATCACGTAGTTTTGTTCGATGACGAGACGAGAGAGATTGCGCGTGAGATCGTGAGATGCGGAGGACTTGAGGGAAAAGTTAATATTGCCCTTGATTATTTCGACGCGTCAATTAACAGAATTTCAGCTTGGGCAACAGGTTATCGCAACTTCCAGAAGGCATTATTATTCGCACTCCTTCAGCCAAACGCAAAGTTAAAAGCTATGCAGGATAACAGCGAGTTCACAAAGTTAATGGTTGCTCAGGAAGAGTTAAAGGTTATGCCGTTCGGTGATGTCTGGGATGAATACTGCAAATTCTGCGGAAAACCTTTAGACGGCGAATGGTTCCCGGAAGTCGAGAGATACGAGCGCGAAGTGTTAAGCAAGAGAGATTAAATTTTTACGGAGGGTTAAAACTATGAAGGATATATTAACAGCTCCATTCCTTATCGAAATGGTGAGGACTACTACTAACATGTACGATCACGGCTGGGATGAACGCAACGGCGGCAATATCTCGCTCATGCTTTCTGAAGAAGAAGTTGCAGAATACGGCGATGTTAAGAGAGTTTTGCGGACAATTCCGACCGGCTTTAATGCTCCAGAACTTGACGGTAAATATTTTCTTGTCACTGGAACCGGCAAATACTTTAAAAATGTTCAGTATGCTCCGGATGTAAATTTAGGTCTGGTTAAAATTGTAGATGGTGGTGCTAACGCTCAGCTTTTATGGGGTTTCACTGACGGCGGAAAATTCACGAGCGAGTTTCCTGCACACATGATGAGCCATGCCGCGAGATTGGCCGTTAATCCAGCTAATAGAGTTGTAATGCATTGCCACCCGACAAATTTACTTGCGATGACATACGTTCACTCACTCGACGAGAAGGCCTTCACACGTACTTTATGGCAGATGTGCACTGAATGTATAGTTGTGTTTCCTGACGGCGTAAACGTTCTCCCCTGGATGCTCTGCGGAACTAACGAAATCGGCGAAGCTACTGCGGAGAAAATGAAGACAGCTCGGCTTGTAGTCTGGTCACAGCATGGATTATACGGGGCCGGAGTTGATTTAGATGAGGCGTTCGGGTTAATCGAGACTGCGGAAAAAGCGGCAGAAATTTACATGAAGATTGCTCATCTCCCGTTAGTCAACACAATCACAGATGACCAAATGCATTTACTCGAAGGCAGATTTGGCGTTAAGGCCCGTGAAGGGTATTTATCATAAAAGGAGGATTTTGTCATAATGGCAGATCGTATCGTTCTTAACAACATTTCGTATCATGGCAAGGGAGCAATCGCTAACATTCCTAATGACCTTAAGGCTCGCGGCAAAAAGAAAGTCTTCGTTTGCACCGACGCAAGTTTAGTGAAGTTCGGAGTTGCGCAAAAAGTTACGGAGCTTCTCGACAATGCCGGAATTGCTTACGAGGTTTACAGCGACATTAAGCCTAATCCGACGATTGAGAACGTTCAAAATGGAGTTGCGGCATTCAAGAAGGCTGAAGCTGATTCAATCGTAGCAATCGGAGGCGGTTCAGCAATGGATACGGCTAAAGCTGTCGGAATTATCATCAACAATCCCGAATTTGCAGACGTAAGAAGTCTTGAGGGGGTTGCTCCGACTAAAGCACACGCGGTATTCACAATTGCAGTGCCGACGACAGCAGGAACAGCGGCTGAAGTTACTATTAACTATGTCATTACTGACGTTGAGAAGAAGCGTAAATTTGTCTGTGTTGACACGAATGATATTCCTGAAATCGCGGTAGTTGACCCCGATATGATGTCGTCAATGCCCAAAGGTTTAACGGCTTCTACAGGAATGGACGCTCTCACTCACGCAATCGAGGGTTATATCACGAAGGGACATTGCGCAATCTCTGACATGTTCCACTTGAAAGCAATTGAACTCATCAGTCACAGTTTACGCGGAGCAGTTGCCGGAACTCCAGAAGGACGCGAAGGAATGGCACTCGGTCAGTATATCGCGGGAATGGGTTTCTCGAACGTTGGCTTAGGAATTGTTCACAGTATGGCTCACGGACTTTCAGCACTCTATGACACTCCACACGGCGTGGCCTGCGCAATAATCCTTCCGTATGGTCTTGAGTATAACGCTCCGGTAGCAGGAAAACGTTATCGCGCGATTGGTCAGGCAATGGGCGTTGAAGGTATCGGCGCAATGACTGACGATGAGGCAACACGGGCAACTATTGACGCAGTGAAGAAGTTATCTGCTGATGTGGGGATACCTGCGGATCTGAAAGGCATACTGAAGGATGAAGATGTGCAGTTTCTCAGTGATAGTGCGTTTGCTGATGCCTGCTGCCCCGGTAATCCCAGAGATACGAACGTTGAGGAGATAAAGGCACTCTATAGAAGTATGATGTAGTTATTGACCCCCTGACATAAGCCGGGGGGTATCATATAGAAAGGGGGTTAAACCTTGTCTGAATACATACTTGAACTAAACGGTATCACTAAAATATTTCCCGGAGTAAAGGCTCTCGATAATGTTCACTTCAACTTGAAGGCCGGAGAAATTCACGCCCTTGCAGGAGAGAACGGTGCAGGTAAATCTACGTTCATCAAAGTCATAACCGGAGCACATCAGCCTGACGGAGGCGAAATTATTCTCAACGGTGAAAAAGTCGTAATGTCTGACCCCGTTATAGCGCAGGAGAGAGGAATTGCCGCAATTTACCAGCATGCCGCGAGTTATCCGGATTTGAGCGTCGCTGAAAATATTTTTGCTGGTCATGAGTTCAAGATTGGCCCGTTCATCGATTGGGGAAAAATGAACCGTGAAGCTAAAAAGTTACTCGAAGCTGTTGACGCTGATTTTAGCCCGACCGCTTCAGTTGGTTCACTCTCAGTTGCTCAGCAGCAGTTAGTCGAAATCGCAAAAGCCCTCTCAATGAACGCCAAAATTTTAATCATGGATGAGCCTACAGCCGCATTGTCTCAGCGTGAAGCCGAAGCGTTGTACAAAATTGCGTTGCGTTTACGGGATCAAGGAACGGGAATAATCTTAATCTCGCATAGATTTGAGGACATGTACGGACTTGCTGAACGTGTTACGGTTTTCCGGGACGCTCAGTATATCGGCACATGGAACTTGCACGAGGTTGAACAGTCTTTCTTAATTCATCAGATGGTTGGACGCGACATTAACCAGCTTTATCCTAAGAAGAAAACTGAGGTTGGCGACGAATTACTGAGGATTGAGAACCTGAGCAGAATGGGTTTCTTCCGCGATGTTAATATCAACGTCAAAGCTGGCGAAATTGTCGGATTAACGGGACTTGTTGGCGCTGGACGTACGGAAGTCATGGAAGCTGTGTTCGGAGTTCATCAGCCGGATTCTGGCAAAATAATTTTCAGGGGAGAAGAAATTCATTCACATACTCCAACTCAGATGATGGCAAAAGGTCTCGGCTATCTTCCAGAGGATAGGCAAAAAGACGGGTTATTGCTTCAGTGGTCGATTAATCACAATATTTCTCTTCCTGTCATGGCTAAAGAATGTCAGAACGGAATATTTATCAATAAGCGCAAGGAATATCAATTGTCGGAAGGCATGAAAGATGTTCTTGCGATTAAAGCTCCTGACACTGACACTTTAACGGGAGCATTATCCGGCGGAAATCAGCAAAAGGTCGTCGTCGCGAAACAGTTAGCGGCCAATCCGAAATTAATAATTCTTGATGAACCGACTAAAGGCGTTGACGTTGGAAGCAAGGCGGCAATTTACGAGATTATGAGCGATTTAGCTTCTCAGGGCTTGGGAATATTGATGATTAGTTCAGAGCTTCCTGAAGTTATCAACATGTCCGATAGAATTTACGTAATGAGCGAAGGAAAAGTTACGGCAGAGTTCACTGACACTAAGAGCTTAACTCAGGAAATTATTCTTAACGCCGCAATGCCTCAGAGCAAAGCCGCTTCATAGAGAGGAGGAAGACTGAAACATGGCAAAACATAAATCAATTTATTCATTCCTGATTGAACATCGAGAGCTTCCCCTTCTCGGAGTACTTGCGCTGTTATTGTTCGTCGTTAATGTCAGAGTTCCCGGATATCTGGCCAATTCGTGGCTTAACGTGTTAAAGAACGGCTCGATTAACATGGTAATGTGTTGCGGAATGTTATGCGTCTTGCTGGTCGGGTCAATCGATATCTCGACAACGGCCGTGTTAGCTTTTGCCGGAGCAGTTGCTGGTAAGTTAATGGGGCTTGGAGTAATTCAGAACACGTTCTTAATGTTCGCGCTCGGAATTTTAATCGGGGCCGCAATCGGAGCAGTCAACGGAATTTTGATGAGTTACGGAAGAGTTATAGCGTTAATCGTTACACTCGGAACAAGTTACATTGTTCGCGCGTTAATCCCAATGAATTGGCTGTTAGGAATGAACAAGGTAAACCCGACGCAATTAACTCAAGCGTTCAAAGACAGCCTGATTAATCATGAACTCTTCGGGCTTCCGTTCTTAGTCTGGCTCGCAATTTTAGTTGTATTTCTCACGGCGTTATTCTTGAATTACACACGAACAGGCAGAAATCTTTACGCTGTTGGTTCAAACGCTGAAGCTGCCCAGATGAGAGGAGTTCACCTGAATAAAATTCGAGTACTTGCTCACACAATATGCGGAGCTACTGCGGGATTGGCCGGGATTATGTGGCTTGCGTTTTATGCGGCAATTGAGAAGGGAAGCGCAACCGGTGATGAAATGTTTACAATTGCGGCTTGCGTTCTTGGAGGAGTGAGCGTAACAGGAGGCTACGGGAAAATTACGGGCGTTGTAATCGGTGCGTTGATGGTAGCTTTCATCGACTCGGCAATTCCTCAGATGCAAATCGGCAACTCAATGATTACTGAATTTATCAAAGGCATTCTGTTATTGTTCGCAATTCTCCTCAACGTCATACTTCAGAGGATTTCAGCAAAACAGGACTTAGCAGGGAGGAATATTTAATCATGCAGAAGATAAAAAACTTTTTCGCGAGCTGGGAATTTTTCTTGATTATCCTTCTTGCTGTAGTTTGTGCAGTGTTTTATTACGTTGATGCCGCACGTGTAGCCGCTGGAATTTCGCGCCGTCCAGTCTTTTATTTTGCTAACGTCGTAAGGAGCATGAGGCCGTATTTCCTGTACAGCTTTATGACGTTGGGAATGATGTTAATTCTTGCGATGGGAGATATTGATATTTCTGTCGGAGCAATCGGAACGTTGAGCGTCGTAACTCTCGGCGTGACGTATAACAATCTCGCTGTTCTCGGCGGAATGAACGGACCTACGGCATTAACACTCTCGTTGATGGCATGTTTAGCGGTCGGGTGTGTCTGCGGAGCTTTGAACGGTTTCTTGTGCACTCGCTTCAAAGAGTTATTCTCGATGATTATTACGCTGGCAACACAATTATTCTTCAGGGGCTTCAGCTATTTAATCATTGGCGGCGAGACTTTGACGTTCAAAGATAAAACTTTCAGGTCATTATCGGCGTTGAATAAGCTATTAGATATTGGAGGCGTGAAAGTTCCTGTGTCGCTTCCAGTCTTCTTAGTGTTCGCGATAATATTTTTCATCTGGCTTCATATGACAGGGAACGGACGCAAAATTTTCGCAATTGGAACGAACAGATCAGCAACGTATTACTCAGGAGTTCAGACGGATAAAATAAAGTTCTGGTGCTTCGTAATCGCAGGACTTATGAGCGCAGTAACAGGAATTTTCTTTGTCGGCAACTCATCATCGAGCGTTAAAGCTGACATTATGGACGGCTATCACATGTACGCAATTGCGGCGGCTGTACTCGGCGGCTTCTCGACTGACGGCGGTAAAGGAAGCGTAATCGGTGCGGCAATCTCACTCGTAATCTTCGGTGTCGTGAAATTCGGACTTGGAACGTTATTCGGCTTTGCTGACAGCGCAGTAAACTTATCCGTCGGCGTAATCTTAATCTTGAGCGTATTAGTCCCGAACTTGCTTGAAGATTGGCAGAATGCACGAAGGGTAGCACGAAGACGAGCAGAGACTGCGGCGGCTAATAAAGCGTAAGTGAGTTTATGCGAAGGAGTAAGACACGATTAGCGGTGATTATCTCGTTCGTTTATATTGGTGGGGAACAGTCCGACCTTCGCTCCCACCCACCCGCCCCGCTCGGTCGGACTGTAAAAAATTTTTAAGGAGGTATATTCTTCATGAAAAAAGTATTAGCGTTAGTTCTCGTTTTATCGTTAGTGTTCATTGGTTCGGCATTCGGTGCTGACAAACCCGCTCAAGGCATCACAATCGGTGTTGTCTACAAACAGTCCGGCAATCCTTATTTTCAGGCAGGAGTTGCAGGTTTCCAGAAAGCGGCTGACGAACTCGGCTTCACGTTCATGCATGACGGCCCAGATGATGGAAGCTCAGACGGCCAGATTAGAATTATCGAGAACTATATTGCTCAGGGCGTTGATGTTCTTTGTGTGAGTGCTAATGATCCCGCTTCACTCGTTGACGTTTGCAATGAAGCTCGCGAGGCCGGAATTAAAGTCGTAACTTGGGACGCTCCTGTTGACCCGGAAGGCAGAGACTTAGACGTTGAGCCGGCAAGTGCACAGGTTATCGCATTAACTCAGCTTGACTCAATGGTGAAATCCGTAGGCGGCGAAGGACAAATCGCAATTCTCTCAGCAATGGCGACAGCTCCCAACCAAAATTTATGGATTAGCTTCATGACCGATGCACTCAAGAGTAGCGAAGAGAAATACGCAAAAATTGATTTCGTCGGTGTTGTTTACGGCGATGATGAATACACGAAATCGTTCAACGAGACACAAGCCCTTCTTGAGCAATATCCGAACTTGAAAGGCATAATCGTCCCGACAACCGTAGGAGCTCCGGCCGTAAGCAAATGCATTATGGACGCAAAGAGAAACGTAAAAGTTACCGGCTTAACTCTCGCGTCAGACATGAAAGAATTTATCAACAAGGGCATCGCTGATGAAACATTCTTATGGAATCCGACTGAACTCGGATATGCGGCTTCATACGCGGCTGTCGCTTTCGTTCAGGGGAAAATTACGGGAGCTGAAGGCGAAACTTACGAGGCTGGCGAGCTTGGAACACTTAAGATTGAGAAGGCGGCTGACGGCGGAACTATCAGCTTCTTGAACAAGTTGAACGTCTTCAATAATGACACAGTAGACGCTTGGATTAATATCCTTTAAGCAATAAAATTTTCCATTGGCCCGGTGTAAAAAGCCGGGTTAATTTTTTTTACTTTATGCTACAATATCGACAAATAATCGTTAAAAAGGAGCTTGACAAAATGCAAATCGGCCAAGATAATAGAGCAGAGCAGAGCAGACTTATGCTTTGATTTCAGTCTGATAACACTTCCTAAATCTTACAGCTTTTCATGTGAAACTTATTCATTAGAAATATGGGGCGAATTCTGGAACGATGTCCCCGAAAGTTTAGAGCTTAGTGAATTTACTCTCGACGATGTACAAAAACTAAATTTCGACGGCGGATATTTAGCTCACTACAGAAATTTTCATAGCGGTAAAGAGTTAGTTTTCTGCGGCCATGTTGATTTATTTCCGTTCTTTTACTGCATCGAAGGTAACACCGTAATATTCTCAAACGATTTTTATTCCCTCGTCTCAAGGTTCAAGGTTCTAACGTTAAATCCCGACGCAATTGCAGATTATTTCGAACCAGCTTGGAATAACATACTCAAATGGGACAGAACTCCCTTCAAGGAAATTCACAGGCTCGAATGCTGGACGTATATGCTCGAAGGCGAAAATTCTCAACCAGTAATACAAAGCTGGAAAAATCTTGACACGACAATAAAATTCAATGAACATAATCTTGAAGCGTTCAAACATGAATTTTTCGAGTGCGTTGATTTTTACCTCAAAAAGATACACGACACGAGCGATAGAGTTATGTTTTCCGTAAGTTCAGGAACAGACGCGAACACGTTAGCAGCAAGATATTCACAATTATACCCAGATAATAATGCGTCATTTTACACGTCAAAGATTGATGATGTTACGGACGAATCAAAATTAGCCCTAAAAATGGAAAGTGTCTTGCAGAAAAAAATTATTCTCGTTCCGCTTAAGACGAATGAATTTGATTATCTCGAATTGTTGAAAAGACATATTAACGTGAATTTGCCGCCAAGATTTAACGGGCTTATCAATGAAGGTCTGCTTTGTGATGAGCTAGTGAAAATGAATGTAAATGCACCATCAGTTAACGGCATGGGAGCTGATGGAAAATTCGGCGAGTTCGGAGGAGAATATTTATATTTAATGTGGGAACTCATTGGAAAATTTCAAATCATAAGAGCTTTTAGGACTTATAAAGCTGTACTCATAAGCTACTCTGACTATAATTACAATAGATACGGCAATTTAGGAGCGTTATGTAAATTTATTATTATTCTATTAAGACGATGTGCAGGAAAAATTAAACGTTCAATTTTGGTAAGTCATAAACATAATAACAATAACACACTCTTGAAAATTTCTCTTCCGTCAGCTGCTTCAAGTTCAGTAAAAACTCATAAAGATGCGATTAGTTACGCAAGTCAATCAGGAGAAATCAGAGATATAAATATCGAATTTTATAGACACGGAATGAAATTATTTTTACCGTATGCAGGTTACAAGTTCTCGCAACTCAGCACAAATTGTGATCCGTTCATATTCTCGGACTGTGTTAATAAAGCCTGTTTGCGTTATGCTGTCTCGGACCTCCTGCCGCCTGAAATCATCGCTAACGTCAAGAAATCCGGCAACCCAGCTATGACACTCAAAAAAGCCCTGAGCGCGAATAATAATCTCGAGAAAATTTTAAGCTATATCGATGGCCGTGAAAGTAAAATCGTCAACACTAAAAAGCTCTCTGAAAACTTTAGGAGCAATGATTACGGACAGAAAGAATTTCTCGCGTTATGCCTGTTAATCTTCGAGGAAAAAATTAGCGTTCAAATGGGTATAAAAATTAATGTTTAAGCTCCACAAAATCACAGAATAATTTTTGTCTCGTTCGGCGTAATCTCCTGCTGTCGTGTCTGGTAAGTTCGAGGTGATATGCCGTATTTCTTCCGGAACATTCGCGAAAAGTAAAGTGCTTCACGAAATCCGCAAAGTCTCGCAATCTCATGAATATTGCTCCGGCCCCTGTCAATGCTCAAAGTTTCGGCAGCTGTCTGTAATCTCTTGTCCCGTAAATATTGGTGCGGAGTAATCCCGATTTCCTTCCTGAAAAGTTTACGCAGATAATCATAGTTAAACGGCAGCGAATGAAGATATTTATCAAGCTCAAAATTGCAATCGTTGTAGCTCCTGATAATTTCACTCTCGATTTCTTCGACTATTTCACTGTGAAGCGTCTCTTCCCTGTTTGAAACTATGTAGCACGAGATAATATCACCGTATGAAGATAATAATGCTGTTCGCTGGCGAGTGTCCTTGTTGAAGTGAAAGAATGATGCGCTGAACGCGTTTAGTATGAACTTGTTGACGTCGTCATGAATTAATGCAGGTGTCTTAATGTTTAATTTCGGATTGAGCATGTTAATATGAATGTTGCAAAATCCGTCCGTGCTGGCGTTGGAATGCGGCATAAACGGCGGAATTATCGCAATATCTCCGGCCTCATAATTCAGCGTGAAATCATCGAACACGAAAGCTCCTTGTCCTTCCGTGCAGTAAATGAATTCCCAGCCCGTGTGTGCATGCCTTGATACGGAGAAAGTTAGAGGATGTTTTCCTGCGTATATAATATTGTTCATGATAGAGTAATTTTAGCATAAACCGTTTTATGTATAAATTTACCCGTTTGAAATATATACAAGCCTAAAATTTTTATTGATAATTATCACATTCCCAAAAAATTATACAGCATCGGGAGGTGCAGAATATCATCATGAGTCGTACAGCAAAATTTGTATGGGCTGTAATATCAATCGCCTTAGCTGTGATTGCCTGTTACTCGTTCATCACGATTAATGCGCAGAGCGGCGTAACTGGCGACAAAATTTTAATGCGTCTTGGACATGGTCAAGCCGGAAATTCTGAAATCGGCGGAACTATCGCTTATCTTTCGGATTTAGCGGCAGAAGATCCCAGCAAAAATATTCAGGTCTCTGTTTATCCCGGCAGTGTCTTAGGAGGAGAGACGGCAATGATTGAGCTTGTTCAAGCCGGAGTTCTCGACATGGCAAAAATTAGCGCGAACACTCTCGGCCAATTCGATGACAGATACACAATTTTTTCACTGCCTTATCTGTTCGTTGGTCAGGAGCATTATTACGAGGCTATGGCGAAAAGTCAGCAAGTCAGGGAATTATTCAACGCGACGAAAAGTAGAGGCTATATTGCAATAGGCTATTACGCGAATGGCTCAAGAAATTTTTATCTCAAGGAAAATACTCCCGTAACAAGTCCGGCAGTCCTGAAGGGTAAAAAAATTCGTTCAATGCCGAGTTCAACGTCAATGGCTATGATCGAAGCAATGGGCGGTTCTCCTGTTCCTATGGCGGCTGGCGAAACTTACACGTCGTTACAGCAGGGCATCGTTGACGGAGCAGAAAATACCGAACTCGTTCTTAACGTTGACAAGCATGAAGAAATCGTGAAGTCTTACACTTACACCGAGCATCAATATACTCCGGATATTTATATTATCAGTATGAAGACTTGGGACAAACTCACGAAAGAACAGCAGGATTATTTGCTTGAATGTTTTGTGAAGCTGAATGAGAATTTCGTTAATCGTTATAATCGCATGATGGACGACGCAATCAACGAGGCTAAAACTTACGGTGTCAGCATTTACAAGGGAATTGACAAGACAGAGTTTATACAAGCAGTACAGCCAATACACGCGAATTTCTTAGCGAAAGGTGCACAGTATAAAGCTCTTTATGATGACATTCAGAAATACGCGAAGGGAGGCACAGAATAATGAAATCTCTCGTGAAACTCATGAATACAATTTTACGTTTTATCCTGGCGTTAATGGTTGCAATTATGGTTATTGCGTGCTGTTATCAGGTCGTTACGCGTTTCATTCTCAATGACCCAAGCAAGTACACCGAAGAATTTTTGCGTTATATGCTTATATGGCTTACTATGCTTGGTGCTCCTTATGCTTACGGCGGAGGCAAACATTTATCTATAGATTTGCTCGTTATGAACTTCAGCGAGAAGGGTAAAAATCTCGTGCGCGTATTCGTTGAAGTCGTCGTGTTAATCTTGAGCTTAGCAGTGTTCGTTTTCGGCGGAATTGCTGTAACTATTAATGCTGGCGGACAAATTTCTGCGGCTATGCAGTTACCTATGGAATGTTATTACGCGTGTATACCTGTCGGCGGTGTGTTGATGGCGATATACAGCGTTGACAGATTATTAGACGCGTTGAAAGACTTGAAGGAGGGATAAATTATTATGGAACTTCAGGCGGCAATATTATTAATCACAGTATTTTTCCTGCTGTTAATCCTCAATGTTCCAGTTTCATACAGCATAATAGCTTCAGCTTTCGTAACGATTACGGCATTCTTGAGCTTTAATTTTGGAACGTTTGTATCAGCTCAAAAAGTTATTGCCGGGATCGACAGTTTCTCGTTAATCGCCGTACCCTTCTTCATACTTGCGGGCCTGTTAATGTCCAGCGGAGGAATTGCCCGGAGATTAATCAACCTTGCAATGTTAGTACTTGGTCGAGTTCCAGGTGCTTTAGCTTTGACGAACGCGGCGGGTAATGCAATGTTCGGATCAATTTCGGGCTCAGGGATTGCGGCGGCTACAGCTATCGGCGGAGTAATGCTTCCGTTGGAGAAAGAGGACGGTTACGATGACGGATTTGCGGCGGCAATGAACGTTGCGACTGCTCCTGTTGGTCAGTTAATCCCTCCGACTACGGCGTTCATAATTTACTCGACAGCTAGTGGCGGAACTTCAGTAGCTACGTTATTTATGGCAGGCTGGATTCCTGGACTTGTCTGGACTGTTTGCTGTATGGTCGTGGGATATTATATCGCGAAAAAGTACGGTTATGTTCGCACGGTTGAGAATAATATCACGTTCGGTTATGCGTTAAAAGTAATCTGGGAAGCAATCCCCAGCCTGTTCTTAATCGTAATAATTATCGGCGGCATTTTGTCAGGATATTTCACACCGACTGAAGCGTCAGGAGTAGCTGTAGCTTATGCGTTTATTTTGTCAGTATTATTCTATCGTTCGATTAAACTTTCTGAAATTCCCGATATTCTCGTGAACACGGCGATAATGACGACCGTCGTAATGTTGATAATCGGAGCGTCTTCGGTGCTGTCATTCGTGCTTTCATTCACAGGACTTCCAACGGTCATAAGCAAAATGGTTCTCGGCATAACTGACAATAAATATATTTTGCTCTTCATCATGAATATATTCTTGTTAATTGTCGGCACGTTTATGGACATGGCTCCGGCATTATTAATCTTCACGCCGATATTCCTTCCCATTGTTAAGAGCTTCGGGATGACTCCTGTACAGTTCGGAGTAATGATAGTCTTCAACTTGGCAGTCGGAACGATAACTCCTCCGGTTGGTAATGTCTTATTCGTCGGTTGCAGCTTGGCGAAATTGAAACTTGAAGTAGTCTTGAAGAGTTTGATGCCGTTCTTCATTGCGATATTCGTTGCACTGTTGTTGACGACGTATGTTCCGGCATTGAGTGAATGGCTTCCGTCGATTCTTGGCCTTATGTAAAATGTAAGGAGTTTATGACATGAACAGGGAAGAAATACAAGCAAAACTCGACTTAGTGATAAACAAGCTCATGCACTTAGGAGAGCCGGAGAACGAAGAAGCATTACAAGAGGGCGGCGAAGCGCGAGGATTTTTCCGTCGTGATTTCGGCATAACTGAGTGGGATTGGCCGCAAGGTGTCGGACTTTACGGTTTATTGAAGATTATGCAGTTAACGGGCCGCGAGGATTACCGGGAATTTCTGCACAACTGGTTCAAGGATAATATTGCTAAGGGGCTTCCTTCACGCAATATCAACACGACGACACCGTTATTAACTCTTGTAGGCTTGAACGAGTATTACAATGACGCGGAATTTGAGGCATTATGCATTGACTGGGCAAAATGGCTTCTTGAGTGTATACCTCGAACACGCTGGGGAGGATTTCAGCACGTTACAAGCGCGAACGGAGATAGACAAGGCGTGAGGCTCAACGAAAACGAGATGTGGATTGATACGTTATTCATGACCGTGTTATTCTTGAACAAGATGGGCCAGAAATATAATAATCGTGAATGGATTGACGAGAGCATTCATCAGGTTCTAATGCACATCAAATATTTATACGACACTCACACGGGATTATTCTTTCACGGTTGGAGCTTTAATCGCATGGACAATTTCGGCGGAGTTTTCTGGTGCAGAGGTAACAGCTGGTTCACGCTTGGAATTCTTGATTATCTCGACATGTTCAAAGGTTCGCTCAATCAGGGCGTAAAGACTTTCATACTTGACACATATTTAGCTCAGGTTAAGGCCTTGAAGAATTTACAGGATGACTCCGGACTTTGGCACACTGTACTGAATGACCCGACGAGTTACGTTGAAGTCTCAGGAAGTGCGGCGATTGCGGCAGGAATTCTCAAGGGAATACGTTCAGGAATATTGAGCGATTCTTATCTTGAGTGCGCAGAACGTGCCGTGTGTGCTATCATGAACAATATTGCTTCGGACGGTACAGTCTTGAATGTTTCCGGCGGCACTGGAATGGGATTAGACGCAAATCACTACAAAAATATTTTGATCGCGCCTATGGCTTATGGTCAGTCACTGGTAATTCTTGCTCTCGTTGAAGCGTTAATTCATGTTCAGGAGGATTAGCAAATCAAAATGGAACGTTACGCATGGAAAGCTGTAGTAAAGCCCGGAATGCTTGATGAGTACAAGCGCAGACATGATAACATCTGGCCGGAATTAAAAGCGTTATTGAAGTCAGCAGGCATTAAGAATTACACGATTTGGAACGTCGGCAATGAATTATTCGGCTATTACGAGTGCGAAAAAGGCGTTGACTTCGCGGCGAAAACTCAAGCTGAAAGTGAAATCGTCGACAAATGGAACGAATACATGAAAGACGTCATGATTATGGAGATGGACCCTGTAACAGGAGCACAGCCGAAATTGACGCAGGTATTCTTCCTTGAGTAAGTGAGTAAAATTTTTCCCTCTGGTTACGAATTGGCCGGAGGGAATTTTTTTCACGCGCTATAATATCAGCAAATTTTTCATTCAGGAGGCTTAAAACTCACTCATGAAAGCGCAATCAATAGCACGTAATTATTTCTTCCTCATGATATTACTTCTTGCAATGATACTTGGAGCTGTAACCGGTTATATTGCTCCTGACGTTGCGGGGAATATCGCGTTTCTCGGAACAATTTTTATCAGATTAATGTTCTGTATAGTCGTCCCGATGGTATTTGCTTCGATCGCAGGGGCTGTAGCGGGCACGAAGGATCTCAAGCGTTCCGGAAAAATCATGTGGGTAACGGTTATAACCTTCATAATCACCGGAGCAATTGCGGCGATAATATATTTCGTCCTCGTTTTAATTTTCCCGCCTGTAACAGGAGCATGGACTAACGCGGCAACTGAGGAACTCGGAAATCACGCGACGATGACGCAGATGATCGTGAACTTCTTCACAGTTGAGGATTTCGTCGGGTTATTATCGAGAAGAGCAATGCTGCCGTTAATAGTTTTCTCGGTATTGTTCGGCTTTGCGGTAAATCTCAGCGGAGAAGAGGGCGAGCCGGTTCGTAAATTTTTAGCGAGCTTGACGGTCGTAATGTTGAAGTTCGTAAATCTTGTAACGTATTATGCACCTGTAGCATTCTTCGCGATTTTCGCTGACCTTGTTGCGAGTTACGGGCCTCAGATTACACAGGATTACGCGCGAGCATTGGGATTATATTATCCTGTGTGCTTTATCTATATTTTTACGGCGTTTCCAATTATGGCCTTCATCGGAGCAGGAAGCGAAGGAGTACGCGCGATGTTCCGTCATATTCTTAATCCCGCGATCGTCTCACTCGGAACATGTTCATCAATCGCTACAATTCCAACTAACATGGAAGCTGCGGCCGACACTGGAATTTCACGCGATGTTTCGGATATCGTTCTTCCTTTGGGAGCGACAATGCATATGGACGGTTCATGTTTCTCATGCGTATTGAAGATTGCGTTTGTCTTGGGAGTTTTGGGTAAGCCTATGACATTTGCGGATTTGCCGATGATTGTACTTGTTGCAGTGTTCTCTTCGGTCGGAATGAGCGGAGTTCCCGGCGGCGGTTATATTGGCGAATATATTATCTGCACGTTATTTTTCCCGGAGAATATTGAACTTGCTTTCCCAATTTTGGTCGCTATCGGAAATCTCGTAGATCCTCCAGCAACGATGATTAATGCGGCAGGAGATTACGTCGTATCGTTTATAGTGTCAAGGTTTGTTGACGGCAAAGACTGGCTGAAGAAGGCTAAAGCGGCATAAAAAGTTTATTTGCCTCCTCTGAAAAAAGGGGAGGTAATTTTTTACCTTGAAGATAATATATAATTACATCAGACTGAAAGGGGGAGCATAACATGAGTGACAAAAACGCACTCAGCAGGTATATATCATTAATACTTCGGCATCATCCGGAAGCGGCAGGAATAGAATTAGACGAACACGGCTGGGCCAATGTTGATGAGCTAATCGAAGGGATAAACAGGACACGAAAAATTGATTTCCCAACACTTGAAGCGATTGTTGCAGAGGACAAGAAGGGGAGATATTCATTCAGCGATGACAAGAAATTAATCCGGGCCAATCAGGGGCATTCAGTGAATGTTGACGTTGAACTTGAGGAGCTTGAACCGCCGGAAATTCTTTATCACGGGACGGGCGAGAAATTCACGGCTAAAATTGACGCTGAGGGTTTGAAACACGGCACAAGATTATACGTTCACTTGTCGGGAGATATTGATACGGCGAAAAAAGTCGGACAAAGACACGGGAAACCTGTAGTGTATCTTGTGAAGTCAGGTGAAATGTTCCGTGAAGGTTATAAATTCTTCAGATCAGTAAACGGCGTATGGCTGACGGAAAATGTTCCTGTAAAATTTCTATCACGAAGCTAAACTGCAAGTATAAAAACTCCCGCAATGCGAATCTCTCACACTGCGGGACAAAAAATTTTCTAACGCATAGGGTTAAATTCTTTCTTGGTAAGCTCGATAAATTCATCAAAACTCATTGAGCCTAAATCTCCCTTTGAACGCTCTCGAACACCGACGCTGTGATTTTCTTTTTCCTTATCGCCGACGACCAGCATATACGGGACTT
>ERZ842401.2924-NODE-2924-length-21931-cov-4.975544_pt1 | contig 21931 bp, 27 predicted proteins | sample MGYA00521270_ERZ842401 | MGnify/ENA primary metagenome ERZ842401 (study PRJEB31892, sample SAMEA3878208) | bioreactor metagenome | biome: Moose rumen | place: Sweden | collected 2011-10 | study: EMG produced TPA metagenomics assembly of the PRJEB12797 data set...
CAATTAGTAAATGGGAACTTGGTGAAACAAGTCCAGATATTAAACAAGCTAAAGAGTTATCTAAAATATTTAATGTTAGTTTAGATGAATTAGTAGATAATGATATAAAGGATTTAGTAATTGAAAAAGTTTCTAATACCGAGAAACTTGCAGGTCTTACAATAAAAATAATTAAAGCGTTTATAATAATATTTATAACATTTAGCGTAGTATTTATTATTTTAGGAATATTGGGCATGGCTACTTTCAACAAAACAGAATCAAGTATGAGTATATCTTTTGATTGTGTAAGAGATAATAAAGAATATACTTACGATATTGAAGTAAAAGGTGATTCTAATTTAGATCCTGATGAGATGCCAATAAATATATTTGATACAAATGATTTAGAACTAAAAAACAAAATAAAAATAGAAGATTATAATAAAGTTCAAGCGTTGATAGATTATATTAAAGCATACAATGAATCTAATAATGGGACTTGTAATTAACTAAATTACAATTTATCAATTGTTCGTAATATTTTGAGATTCCGAACTACATAAAAAAATAACCCTAATAGTCAATTTAGACTACTAGGGTTTTCGTTTACTTATTCATTAATGAATAACAATAATCATATACATATAAGTGATTATTAATCTCTCTATTTATGACTTTGTCTTTAAAATCAGTTTCATAAATATTAAATAACATTTCAATAGTAAATTTTTTCTTTTCAATAACAGTAAGTTCTAAATACTTGGCTGAAAGAAATAATAAATGCTTATATTTAGCAAAATTAACAATAGTTTTGCTATAACTTGGATCTAATTTATTTAATACTTCTTTTAATAATATAATTATATCTTTTACATTAAAATTAATATCAAAGTTCTTATTTTCTAGTAAGTATATAGCAAGTCTTATTTTATCAATATTCTTTAAATCATCAAACATACTAATTAATTCAATTACTTTCTTTGTATTATTATCTAATAACATAATTTACCTCAATCTTTCTTTTATTTTAGTTATAAGTTTACTACTTAATTATTGCCTAGTGTCTATACCGTATCCGACCACAGGTATGAATATAGTATAGACATTAATTAATGTTTTGTGTCTTCATAGCATACAGACAACTCTTTGTCTCATACCACCACTTAAATTATCTGGATATTTATCTTTAAAATTATCTAAACCATAATCTTTTAGTAATTTTTCTACATATTTTCTATTTTCATTATTTAATTCTTTATTAATTTCAAGTCCAATCAAACAATTATCTAATATATTTCTAAATTCAAATAAACTATCTTCTTGTAACATATATCCAATTTTTGAATTGTTATAGAATTCAATATTACCTGAACTATAATCCATAAGATCACAAAGTATAGATAGAATTGTTGATTTACCACATCCTGAAGGACCAACTATTGAAACAAATTCACCTTCATACAAATCAAAAGAAAAATCATCAACAGCTAATATTTCATCTTTCTTAGTGTGATAAATTTTTCTTAAATTTTTAATACTTAAAATTTTTTTCATATTTATTTAGAAAAAGAATTGTCTACTAATTTAGAAAAAGGTGCACTTTTATCAAGTTCATTATCATTTTTCATTATTTCTTGTATATGATTAAAATCTTTTTCACTTATTTCTGTTGTATCATACCATGAATCAATATCTTTATATTTTTTAATAGAATTAACTAAATCGTTATAAGATACATCTGGAAAATAAGTACTAATTACGGATGCTATATCAGAAGCACTATGATCATGAACATATTTAAGTCCTTTATTTGTAGCATTAGTAAATCCTTTTATTACATCTTTGTTATTTTTTATATAACTTTTTTTAGCATTATAAGCTGTATAAGGTACATTACCACCTAATTCTCCAACGGATGCGACTATATAACCATATCCTTGATTAACTAATTCAGAAGCAGATGGTTCAAATGCAGTAACATAATCTCCTGTACCTCCAATAAAAGCTCCATTCATTGAAGCAAATGCAATACTTGTATCAAAATTTACCTCTTTATCAGTATCAATATTATTTTGATTTAAAGCCCATTTTAAAGTCATAGATGGCATACCACCTTTTCTACCAGCTATTATATGACTACCTTTAACATCAGTAATTTTAAAATTTTTATTTTTCTTTCTAGCAATTAGGAAACTACCATCTTTTTTAGTCATACCTGCAAAATTAACTAAATAATCTTTGTTACCTTGATTATAGATATAAATACTTTGTTCACTACCACAAAAACCTATTTGAACATCTCCTGAAAGTACAGCAGCCGCAACGGCATCCGCACCAGGTGTTAAAATAATATCAACATCTAATCCTTCGTCTTTGTAATATCCAAGTGAATGTGCGACATATCCTGGAGCATAAAAAACAGAGTGAGTAACCTCAGCAACCTTAATCTTCTTTAAATCAGATTTTTTATTCTTATTGAAATATATAATCACACAAAATATAGCTATCATAACTAAGCTTAATATATAAATTAATGCTTTTTTCAAAATATCCCTCCTTATATTTTCTAATTTATTATATGAATTTTTTAATTTTTGGTAATGTTTTAGTCTAATTTAGAATTTTTTTGTTAATATTTGTTGACAAAATTAATTTTTTTATGATATAATTTTAACGTTGTATGGGCCCTTAGCTCAGCTGGCTAGAGCACCACGTTTGCACCGTGGGGGTCAGGAGTTCGAATCCCCTAGGGTCCACCATATATGATTAATACTCGAACTTTAGAAGTTTGAGTTTTTTTATAAACAAATAGTATCTTATTGACTAGCAAACATATATTTGATACAATTGATTTAGAGGAGTTGTGATTAGTAATATGAAAAATGAAAAAAGAGTTATGGATTTAGAATATAATCTTATATGTGATTTTGTTAAATTAAGAAATGAACTAGGATTATCTCAGGCAAAAATGGCAGAAGAAGTAGGAATTGTAAGAGAGATGATTGCGGTAATAGAAAATAGAAAAAAACATCCACAAATAAATACATTAATAAAAATACTAGAACCATTTGGATATACACTAACAATAACTAAAATAAAGGAGAAATTTAATGAATCAAGATAAAATGTATTTAATTAATAAGTTATTTAATGATAAAACAATAAGAACAGTATGGGATAAGGAACAAGAAAAATATTATGTTAGTGTTGTAGATTTAGTTGGAATTGTTTCAGAAAGTAAAGATAAACAAGCATATTGGAGAAAACTGAAACAACGTTTAAAAAAAGAGGGAAATGAAACCGTGACAAATTGTCACGCTTTGAAATTGAAAGCACAAGATGGTAAATATCGTTTAACTGATGTTGTTGATATTGAAGGTATGTTTAGAATTATTGAATCAATTCCTAGCAAGAATGCAGAACCAATAAAAAATTGGCTAGCAAAATTAGGAAGTGAAAGAATAGATGAAGTATTTGATCCTTCAATTGCTGCTCAAAGATCTATTGATTTATATAGATCTAAAGGTCATGATGAAAAGTGGATTACTAAAAGAATGCAAAACATTCAAAATAGAAAAGAACTTACTGATGTTTGGAAAGAGAATGGAATTACTGAAAATAAAGAATTTGCTATTTTAACTAATGAAATATATAAAACTTGGTCTGGAATGACAGCTAAAGAATATAAACAATATAAAGGACTTCGAAAAGAATCATTAAGGGATAATATGGATAATATTGAAGTATCTTTAACAGACATAAGTGAAGAAGTAACAAAAAGATTGGCCAAGAAAACAAAATCAAAAGGTTTAAAAGAAAATATTAAAATTGCAAGACAAGGTGGACAAGTTGCTAAAAATACAAGAAATGAAATTGAAACATTACTTGGAGAATCAGTAATTACAAATAAAAATAATTTAGATTATAAATATATTGATAATAATGAACAGTTAGAAAATAAATAATTATAAAATGTACAATATTCATAAAAAAACTATTTAAATATAAATAGCTGCTATATTGAATTAACCTAAAATTAATAGTTTAAGTTTTAAAATACAATAAAATATGATAGAATAGTTCAAAAAAAGAAGTGATATTATGAAAACAACTGAAATAAAAAGTATATTACCTTATTTAATAGGTTCTATTCCAATAGGTATAGGTACAACAGCAATATGTTTTTTAATGCCTAATGGTAAAGTTTTAAAATTATATATGAATACTTATTTAAAACGTGAACTATTTTATTATCATGATATGAGAAAACATTTAGAATTTTTAAATAGTATAAGCAATGATAGTTATATAGGACCAGAAGAATTATTAATGAAGAATAATGAAGTAATAGGTTATATTTATACATATATAAATGCCTTAGAATTAAAAAGATTAAGAAATAATATAAAATTAAATGATGTAGTAAAAGGATATGAAAAATTATATAATGATACATTAAAAATAAGTAATAATAAATTTAGATTAAAAGATTTACATCAAAAAAATATATTATTTAATGGTAATTATTATATTATTGATTTAGATAAAGGATTTTTAGATGATAGAGATAACAATGAAATATTTAATAGTAATATTATTGATATAAATAATATTATTCTAAATGCTATTTTTGATTTAAAATTTTTTGAACATTTATCATTTTATGATGATGATTTAGATGAATTGTTATATTCTTCTTTATATGAAAATCATGAAGATTTTTATGAATTACTACAAAGATTATTTGATAATAATTTAACTAAAAAAGAGGTAAAAGAAAATATAAGAATATATGTACATAAAAAAGATCCTAATTATTATAGGATGATGTAAAAAAAATCTTCCCAAGGATCTTTTCTTTTTAATCTTTTAATTGCATCTTTAATAGTAATACTATCAGGTTTAACTTTATCTAATTCACTCCATTTAATAGGCATTGATACAGTAGCCTTTTTTTTAATTCTTAAAGAGTAGGGAGCAACACTAGTAGCTTTATCTTTATTTCTTAAATAATCAATAAATATTTTACCTTTTCTATTTTCTTTTCTTATATTAGTAGTATATTTATCTGGATAAGTTATTTCCATGAGATGTGCTATATCAAAAGCTATTTTTTCAAATTTTTTCCATGTCACTTTATTATTAATAGGTACTACAACATGATATCCTTTCTTACCACTTGTTTTTAAATATGCTTTTAAATTTAAATCATCTAATATTTTTTTTAAATCTCTAACTCCATTTCTTATTTTTTTAATATTTAGTTTTTCATCAGGATCTAAATCAAATACCATAATATTAGGATTATTTTTATGATTTATATCACTTCCAACAACATGAAATTCAATACTATTCATTTGTACTTCACTTAATAATGCTTTTTTATTATTAATATAGTAATAATCTCCCTTTTTTATTTTTTCTAAATTAGGATTATCAGAAAAATGTTTTTTAAAAAAGGATTCTTTTTCAATACCATTAGGACATCTAACTGTACTAATTATTCGATTTTTAATATATGGTAACATATAAGAAGAAACTTTTTCATAGTATTTTATTATTTCTAATTTTGTAATATTAGGATTTCTATATATTATTTTATCAGGACTTGTAATTTTGATATCTTTTAATATTTGTTTATTTATTTCTTCCATAGTTTTTCCTGTTTTAATACTTGTATTAAATTCATTTATATCATTAAATAATTTTATATTATCATTTTCTTTAATCATTAACCAATTATTTTCTTTAAATTTGATAAGTGTCCAATTACCTTTTAATCTTTTTCCTAATAATTTAAATTTCAAATATCCTTTTTTATAAGTATTTTTAAATGGTTCTATTTCTTTATAAATACCTCTATCCCATAACATTACAGTACCAGCTCCATATTCTCCTTCTGGTATTGTACCTTCAAAATTTCTATATGATAAAGGATGATTTTCTACATGAACTGCTAAACGTTTATCTTTTATATTATAAGATGGACCTTTAGGTATAGCAAAACTAAGTAAAACTTCATCATATTCTAATCTAAAATCATAATGATCTTTTCTAGCAATATGATGTTGTACAACAAATCTTAATTTATTTTCTTTATCTTTTTTACCGATAGGTTCTTTTGTTTTATTAAAATTTCTTTTTTTATTATATTTATCTAAATTCATATTTACACGTCCTTTATTATTGGTTGCCTTAAATGATTATTATCTGTTCTTTCTAAATATTTTACTTTGCATTTTATTCTAGTATTTATATAATTCGCATCTTTATTATAATTAATAAAAGCATTTTTACTTATTTTACTATTTATTATTTTATTATAATTTTTATTCTTTTTAGTCATTGATGCATTACCAACATAATATAGTTTATTATTTTTAATTTCTCCTAATAATACTGAAATGTAATTATTTTTTTTATTAATATATCCGCCTACAATAAATATTTCTTCTTTATTATTTTTAATTTTTATCCAATTATTACTTCTAGTATTTATTTGATAGTCACTATCTATTTTTTTCGCAACTATTCCTTCAAGATTATGCTTTTTTATTGTATTAAATAGTTTTATTCCATCATATAGATATATCTTACTTTTAATAAAAACATCATTTTCTTTTATTTTATCTAATATTTTTTTTCTTTCTAAAATATTTAAATTTGTCAATTCTTTATTTTGATACAATATATCAAATCCTACAAATATTACAGGATTATTAATTGATTCAAATTCTATTGTTTTTCTATTTTTTAAATGCATTCTTTTACTAACTTCTTTAAAAGAAGGGCCATTTTTACCCATAATAATAATTTCACCATCAATAATTGTATCTTTTTTTATAAGTTTTTTAATTTTAATTAATTCTGGAAATAAATGGGTAATAGTATGATTATTTCTAGTTTTTATTTCAAAAGTATTGTTACTTACAAAAATACAAGCTCTTATTCCATCATATTTAATTTCAAAAAGATATTCTTTTGAATCAAAAGGTTTATCTATTTCTTTTAATAACATAGGTTGCCAGTTTCTATTTGTCCAAATACTCATTTTTTTAAACTCTTTTCTAAAGCTTCTAATAAATCATTAATTTGTTTCTTATTATTTTTTTTCTTACCTTTTATAGTTTTACCATTTAATTTATCGTCAATAGCTTTTCTTATATTATCCTGATTTCATCTTTATATTTTTCGGGTTCAAATTTACCTTTCATACTATTTACTAATTGGATTGCTAAAGAAAGTTCTTTTTCATTGATATTTCCAGATATAGTTGTTTCTGGAATATTTATTTCTTCTTCAAAATATAAAGTAGTCATAATAATTCCATCTTTTGTTAATCTTAAAATACAATAATAAAATTTAGAATTAATAATTGTTTTAGCTAAAGCAACCATTTTAGTTTTTTTTAATGTTTCATAAAATAATAAATATGCTTTTGATTTATTTTCAGTATTTAAAAAATAACTTTTTTCAAAATAAACAGGTGATATGTCATTTATGGAAATAAAAGATACAACTTCAATTTCGTGATCATTTTCAGGTTTTAATTCATCTAATTCCTTTTTATCAAAAATGAGATAGTTATCTTTTTCATATTCATATCCTTTTATAATGTCATTTTCTTTTAAATCAGCTTTACAATGAGGACAATATTTTATATATTTAATTCTATTCAAACATTTCTTATGTAATTGATTAAAAGAAGTATCATTATCTTTAATAATTGAATTCATAATTATTGGAATATTAACTAAACCAAAAGAAATATTACTATGTATATTAGCCATATTATCACCATTTATAGTATGGTTTAATAATTATAATTTATTTATATAATCCAAATAATAAAAGTTTCAATTGGTATTGAAACTTTTATTTGTATGACATTCTATATAAATTAAATGATGGTTTATTAAATATTCTAAAATTAAAATTAGAAGTACCTATACCACTACTTATATATAAATCAGTATTATTGATATTATAATAACTATTGTAATATTTTTTAGCTCCTTTTGGTAAAAGAGTAGAACCAATAAATGGTATTCTTATTTGTCCATTTAGTGAATGACCAGCTAATATTAAATCATAGTTTTTATTATTTATTTCTTTTACATAATCAGGTTCATGAAGAAGAAGAATAGAATATATAGGTAATTCATCTTCTTTTTTATCTTTTAAAAATTCTTCAGTACTTTTTACTTTCTCATTTACTGATGTTTTACTTTTTAAATTAGAGCTTATACCACTTATTAATATATAACGATTACTTTCTAAATAAATAGTATCATACTTATCATTTAAATTAGTAAAATTAGAATTACTTAATATTAAATCATAATTTTTAGTATCTTCATTACCACTAATAGCGTATTTACCTATTTTAGAATTTAATTTAGATAAAATAGAAGAAAATTCATCAATTTCATCATTAGTTAAATTACTATCTTTATCAATTAAATCTCCTGTAAATACAATTATATCTGGTTTAGTTTTATTTACTTTTTTGACTAATTCTTTTAATTCTTTTTTATGAGTAATTCTACCATAATGAATATCTGTAATATGGACAATTTTTAATCCATAATAATCATTTGTAAAGTTTTTATTAATTATTTTATATTCTTTAACTTGAATGTTTTTAGTACCTAAATATCTACTATATAGTAAAGTTAAAATGATAATTATTATTACAGTTACAAAAAACATAATTAGTTTTTTCATATTATCACCAATTATATTATAATCAAAATAAAAAGAGAACACAAGTCTCTTTATGAAAAAATTAGTAATAGAAATTGTAAAGCTATTAATATTCCATTATGCATAAAATGTAATGCGATTGATATAAATATGTTATCTGAATCTGCTAGTATATAAGCAAATGCAAATCCTGGAGCGCAATATGGAATTAGATAAAATAAATCAATTGGTCCAGAATAACCAGTTATAATATGTAATCCGCCAAATACTAATCCTGATATTATAATAAATATAATTTTATTTTTAAATATATTTCTAATACTTTGTCTAAAAACTAGTTCTTCTACGATAGGAGCATATATAACTGATGAAAAGAAAATATATAAAGGACTAATTTTAAATGTATCTCTTAATACTTCTTCATTAGAAGATATACCATTATCAGCAATTATATTGATAAATAAATTACTAACCATCATTATTCCAACAGCAATCAACCAATACTTAAAATATTTTTTAAAATATTCTTTATGATTTTTTTTCATATTATTAAAGTCTTTAACTATTTTTTTATTTAATATAAGCATTATTAAACATATAGTTATAATTTCCCATGTTATTAAGTATACTACTTTTAAATAAGTAGGCATATTATTATAATCTAAGTTAAATATTGAAATAAAATCAATTTCAATACTAGATATAAAGAAATATATAAATATACATAATAATCCTAATAGTGTATTTTTAGTGCTTTCTTTCATATTATCACCAAAAATATTATAACACGGAAAACAAAAATTAGAAATATAAAAATAAAAATTACTAAATTTAATAAAAAAGGTTTTATTTTATAAAAAATGTGATATAATTATGTAGATGGCAAAGAGTGGGTAATCCCACTCTTTAATATAATTTATGGAGGAAGTATGAAAGTAGAAGAAAAAATTGAAAGTTTAATTAAAGAGGTAATTGAAAATAATAACTATATCTTAGATCAAGTTATATATGAAAAAGAAGGTAGTATTAATTTTCTAAGAGTAGTAATTGATAAGGTAGGAATTATTGATGTAGAAGATTGTGTAGAAGTTTCTAATTTAATAAATCCTATATTGGATAAGGAAGACCCAATAGAAGAAAACTATGTTTTAGATGTTTGTTCAAAAGAGAAAGGTAGTGAAGAAGATGAATAATAAAGAATTTAAAAAAGCATTAGATTTACTTGTAAAAGAAAAAGGAATAGATCCAGAAGTAATATATGAAGCAATGGAACTTGCTTTAACTTCAGCATATAAAAAGAATTATAATTCTTTAACTAATGTTAGAGTTGATATTAATAAAGATACAGGAGATATAAAAGTATATTCATTTAAAACAGTTGTTGATAGAGCAGAAGAAGATAAATATAAGAAATTTTCTGATATTGATTTTTCAACAGTTGATATGGATGATGAAGAAAGTGAAGATGAACCAGTACTTCCATTCGTATATGATCCTAATATTCATTTAACATTAGAAGAAGCTAGAAAGATTGTTCCTGATATAAAAATAGGAGAAACAATAGAAGAAGAAGTAACTCCAAAAGATTTTGGTAGAGTTGCGGCTAGTACTGCTAAACAAGTGGTTATACAAAAGATAAGAGAAGCTGAAAGAAATGTTATTATTGATGAATTTGCCGATAAAGAAGGAGAACTTACTACTGGAACAGTTGATATGGAAGATGAAAGAAATTACTATATTAATTTAGGTAGAACACAAGGAATACTTCCTAAATCAGAAACTATTCCAAATGAAGAAATAAAAATGGGTTCATCTATAAAAGTTTATATTACTAAAGTAGAAAATAATTCAAAAGGACCTCTAATTTTACTTTCAAGAACACATTATGGATTTGTTAAAAGATTATTTGAACTTGAAATTCCAGAAATAAATGATGGTATTATTTTAGTTTATAGTGTTGCACGTGATGCTGGAAATAGAACTAAAGTAGCAGTTTATTCTGAAGATCCAAATGTAGACGCAATTGGTTCATGTATTGGTGAACGTGGAATGAGAATTTCTAATATTTTAAAAGAACTTAGTGGAGAAAAAGTAGATGTTGTTTTATATGATAGTGATCCAACAATATTTATTGAACATGCTCTAAGTCCTGCTAAAAACTTACATGTATTTGTAACAAATGAAGAAAAAAAAGAAGCTTATGTTATTGTAGATGATGATAATCTTTCTTTAGCAATTGGTAAAAAAGGATCTAATGTTAAATTAGCGGCTCGTTTAACTCATTATAAAATTGATGTTAAAAGTTATGATCAAGCAAGAGCTGATGGAATAAATATATTAGGTGATTAGATGAAAACAAAAAAAATACCAATGAGAACTTGTGTAATTACTAAAGAAAAATGTCCTAAAGGTGAATTAATTAGGGTTGTTAGAACTCCAGAAGGAGAAGTTATAGTAGATAAAACCGGAAAAGCTAATGGAAGAGGAGCTTATTTAAAAAAAGATTTAGAAACAATAGAAAAAGCAAAAAAAACAAAACAATTAAATAAGCATTTGGAAATAGATATTCCAGATAGTATATATGAAGAATTAAAGCAAAATATATAAAGAGAGGTGATAATTATGATGTCAGTATTAGAATATGCTGAAGACGTAAATAAACCAGTTGAAGAAATACTTAAAAAATGTAAAGAATTAGGAATAAATGTAAATAGTGCAGATGATATGTTAGAAGATATCGATATAACTGAACTAGATAATGTTATTGATGAAGTAGTTGATGATGAAACTTTAGAAGAATTAACAGAAATGGTTGCTAAAAAAGAAGATATTGATTTAGATGAAACTATTTCTAAACAAAAAGTTAAACCTAAAAAAATAGCACCTAAGGTATCTAAAAAAGAATTAGCAACTAAGAAAAAAGAAATGTATAAAAATAAAGAAAAACTACAATCAAATAATGAAATAGAAGAAAATGTAATTATTTATAAAGAAGGAATGACTATTGGTGATATAGCTAAAGCATTAAATGTTACTCCTGCTGAACTTATAAAAAAATTATTTATGTTAGGAACAATGGCTACTGTAAATAATACTTTAGATTTTGACAATACAGAAATACTTGTTTCTGAATATGGAAAAGAACTAAAAAAAGAAGAAGCTGTAGATGTCGCTAATTTTGAAGAATTTGAGGTAAATGATAAAGAAGAAGATTTAGTACCTCGTCCTCCTGTTGTAACTATTATGGGACATGTTGACCATGGTAAAACAACATTACTTGATACTATTAGAAAAACAAATGTAGTAGAAGGAGAAGCTGGTGGTATTACTCAAGCAATTAGTGCATATCAAGTAAAACATAACGATCAAAAAATAACATTTATAGATACTCCAGGTCATGCAGCATTTACTGAAATGAGAGCTCGTGGAGCATCTATTACAGATATTGTTATTATTATAGTTGCGGCTGACGATGGTGTTATGCCTCAAACTAAAGAAGCAATTGATCATGCTAAAGCTGCTAATGTTCCAATACTAGTCGCAATTAATAAAATAGACAAACCAGAAGCAAACCCAGATAGAGTTATGACTGAACTTGCTGAATATGGTCTTACTCCAGAAGAATGGGGTGGAGATACAATATTTACAAAAATCTCTGCTAAACAAGGAACTGGAATTGATGAATTACTTGAAAACATCTTATTAGTTGCTGAAATGCAAGAATATAAAGCAAATCCTGCTCGTTATGCTATGGGAACAGTTATTGAATCAAGACTTGATAAACAAGTTGGACCTATCGCAACAGTACTTATTGGAAATGGTACATTAAGACTAGGAGATCCAATAGTTGTTGGTACAAGTTATGGTAAAGTTAGAACTTTAAAGAATGATAAAGGAAAAGAAATAACTGAAGCAGAACCATCTAAACCAGTTGAAATAACAGGTCTTTCTGAAGTACCAGAAGCTGGAGATAAATTCATGGCTTTTGAAACTGAAAAAGAAGCGCATAGTATAAGTGATCAAAGAAAGGCAACTTCTAAATTAAAAGATATGAAATCTAGTGAAGCTGTATCTTTAGATGATTTATTTAATAAAATAGGTGAAGGTTTAAAAGAAATAAATATAATTATTAAAGCTGATGTACATGGATCTAGTGAAGCTGTTAAAAATTCATTAGAAAAAATAGAAGTAGAAGATGTAAGAGTAAATGTTATTAGAAGTAGTGTTGGAGCAATTACTGAAAGTGATATAGTACTTGCTAAAGCATCTAATGCTATCATTGTAGGATTTAATGTTAGACCTACTAATGCTATTAGAGATTATGCTAAAGAAAATAATGTTGAAATTAGACTTTATAACATCATCTATAAAGCGGTTGAAGAAATTGAAGCTGCTATGAAAGGTATGTTAGAACCAATATATGAAGAAAAAGTAGTTGGAGAAGCAGAAGTAAGACAATTATTTAAATTCTCTAAAGTTGGTACAATAGCTGGTTCTTATGTAACAAATGGTATTATTAAAAAAGATGCCAAAGCTAGAGTTATTAGAGATGGTGTTGTAATATATGATGGTGATATTGGATCTGTTCAAAGAGAAAAAGACTCTGTAAAAGAAGTTAAAAAGGGATTAGAGTGTGGTATCACTATTGAAAACTTTAATGATATTAAAGTTAAAGATATTATAGAAGCATATGAAATGGTTGAAATAGAAAGATAATCTTTCTATTTTTTCTTTACACTTTACTTTACATTTATTTTTAAAATATTATTAAAATAAAAAAATATATTGTTAAAGAATTAAATTTATGTTACTATTACCATAGTAGAGGAGTGTAGATATGAAGAAGGTACTATATTTTATATTGCCACTATTATTTGTAGTAGGTATGGGAAATGTTAAAGCAGAGGTTCTTAGTGATACTGACATTGCTAATTTATTAAAACAAAATGACCAATTTAAAGTAATCCAAACAGGAAATGAATATGAATATAATATTAATTTATTAAATGAAGCTTTTGAAGATATTACTGATGAGGAAAGAAATTTTTTGAATAATTATTCATCAATCGTAAAATATGATAATGGAGTACTGAGTTATGTAAATAATAGAGATGTATCTTCATATAGTGATAAGGAAAAATTTTATGCCGCAATGTTTGATGATTTAATATTTCTAGATGTAGCTAATGCATTAACATCAAAATATTTAGGAGAAAATTATTCAATTCTTTCATTTTTAAATGATTTGGGAAAAGAATCTGATTTGGCAAATCAATTACCAATTATTAGTGATTCAAAATATGGAATTAAATTAGATTTAGGTGATAAAATAAATTATTCACAAAATAGTCAATCAGATGGGATAGATATAAGCGAAGCTTTTGAAGCAGAAAATATAAATTCATTTTCAATAAATGTAGATAAACTTAGTAATTCTTTAGTTGAATTAAAAAAATCATTTAAACCAATTACAATAGATAATAAAGTAATTGTATTCTATAATATTTCTGATGAAATTAAAGAATATAAATATGCATATGATTGTTCAGGTAATTTGACACTGCTAATTCTTACAAAAGAATCAGGATTATATGCTAGAAATATAGACGGTTTTACCCAAACTACATCTATGTCAGGAGTATTATTTGATGCTCAAAAAGTGAAAAATGATTCAACTGATAAAATATCTAATTTAGCAAAATATGACATTGCTGATTATTATCAAAAATTGAATAAGCAAAGAGGGACTTGTGATAATCAAAATTTAGCTGTTAAATTTGAAAATGGAAAAGTAAAAGCTTTAGAATATAGTCCTGCAGATGGGTTTTCATTAAATTTATCTATTGATGTTATAGAAGATGGTGTTAAAGTAACTGAAGAAACAACTACAACAGAAGAAGTAAAAAATCCAAAAACAGGTATCAATATTTCTTATACATTTGGAATAGTATTTATAATAATATCAAGTGTTAGTTTATTTATAGTTAATAAAAAGAAATTATTTAGTAAATAGAAAGATATTCTTTCTATTTTCTTTTTATAATGTTATAATATATGTGAAAGGGTTGATATTATGAGTATTAAAATAGATAGAATTGAAAGTAATTTAGTTAAAGAAATAAGTTATATACTTGCGAATGAAGTAAAAGATCATGATATAAAATTTGTAACTATAACAGATTGCCATGTAACAAATGATTTATCATACGCTAAAGTATATTATACAGTATTAGATGATTTTAAAAAAGAAAGTACAGCAAAAGCACTTAAAAATGCTGCTGGATTTATTAGAAAAGAATTAATGGATAGAGTAGATATTAGATATACTCCAGAATTAGAATTTGTATTTGATGAATCAATTGATTATGGTAAAAAAATTGAAAATATAATCGAAGAAATTCATGAAAAAGATATTGAAAAATAATTAATTATAGAATATAATATTATTAGTTAATGTTGATTAATTATTAGTAGTTATTTTATTAGTAATAAGAAAATTAGTGGTGATGAAAACTAATCAAGATAAAATAATGAATTACAAATTATGAGTTAAATCGGATAATTTCGTTATAAATTAAAGAGCATAAGTCATTATGAAATAAGGTGGTACCGCGGTTTTTCGTCCTTATATCAAGTGGCTTTTTTTTGGAGGAAAATATGATAAAAAAGATAATATTTGATTTAGATAATACTTTAATTATGTGGGATGATAAATATTATGATACATTAGATGGATTATTTAAATATTATAATTTAGAATATAATGATGAGATAAAAACTAATTTTATTAAAGCAATAGATTCTTATGAAGATAGATATGATATGTTTACTATGGATAATATGAAAAGTTTATTAGAAGAATATATAAATATAAAACTACCAGATGATTTTGTTTATAAATGGACTTTACTTTTAGAAAATAGTGTACCAGAAGAGCGTGATCCTGAATTAATAGAAATATTAGAATATTTAAGTAAAAAATATGAATTAATTGTTCTTACTAATTGGTTTACAGAGGAACAAAAAAATAGATTAAAAAATTATGGTATTTTAAAATATTTTAAAGAAGTATTAGGTACTGATAAAGTAAAGAATAAGCCAAATAAAGAAGCATTTATAGAAGCAAGTAAGCCATATGAAATGAATGAATGTATCGTAGTAGGTGATTCACTTAAAAAAGATGTTGAATGTTCTATAGAATATGGAATGGATGCTATATTATATGATTATAAAAATGAATATAATGGTAATTTAAAAAAGGTAAATAAATTAATTGAATTAAAAAGATATTTATAGAAGGGTTTATGAGTATAGGTATTAAAGAAACTAAGACTGAAGAGATAAAAAATAAAAAACATTTAAAATTAATGAAGGCATATCAAAATAATTTAAATAAAAAAATATAGGAGGAATAATATGGAATTAAATAATTATATTGATCATACAAATTTAAAACAAGTTGCTACATTAAAAGATATTGAAAAATTATGTAATGAAGCAATAAAATATCATTTTGCAAGCGTTTGTGTGCCACCTTATTATGTAAAACTTGCTAAAGAGTTAGTTAAAGATACACCAGTGTCTGTTTGTACAGTAATAGGTTTTCCAAATGGATATCAAACAAGAGAAGTAAAAGTATTTGAAGCTATTAATGCTATCGAAAATGGTGCTGATGAAATTGATATGGTAATTAATATTAATGCTTTAAAAAATAAGGATTATGATTATGTGAAAGAAGAAATAGAAGAAATAAGAGATTCTATAGATGGGTATATATTAAAAGTTATAATTGAAACATGTTATTTAGATGAATTAGAAATATCTAAAATGACAGAAATATGTAATGAAACTTTTGTTAACTTTATTAAAACTTCTACTGGATTTGGTAGTAGAGGAGCTAGTATAGAAGATTTAAAAATAATTAATGAGCATAAAAATGATATACTTGAGATAAAAGCAAGTGGTGGTATTAAAACATTAACTGATGTAGAAAAATTTATAAAAGAAGGTGCTACTAGAATAGGAACAAGTAGTGGAGTAGAAATAATGAATGAGGAGGAAAAATAAATGACATTGTTTGAAGATTTAAAATGGAGAGGACTAATTAAAGATATATCTAGTCCAGAATTAGAAAAAAAATTAAATGAAGAAAAATTAACTTTTTATATAGGAACAGATCCAACAGCAGATTCTATGCATATAGGACATTTTTCAAGCTTTTTAATCGCAACAAGATTAGCTAAAGCAGGTCATAAACCAATATTATTAGTAGGAGGAGCAACTGGACTTATTGGTGATCCAAAACCAAGTAATGAAAGACCTATGATTACAAAGGAAGAAGTAGAACATAATGTAGAAGGATTAACTCGTCAAGCTAAAGAAATATTTGGTTTTGAAGTAGTTAATAATTATGATTGGATTAAAGAAATTAATACTATAGATTTTTTAAGAGATTATGGTAAATATATAAATGTTAATTATATGTTAGATAAGGATATTATAAATAGGAGACTAGAAACTGGTATTACATTCTGTGAATTTGCTTATACTATTTTACAAGGATTAGATTTCTTAATTTTAAATAAAACTAAAGGAGTTACTTTAGAAGTTGCTGGATCTGATCAATGGGGAAATATAACAACAGGAATTGAATTAGCTCGTAAACGTGATAATATAGAATTATATGGTATGACAATGCCTTTAGTACTTGATTCTAATGGAGTTAAATTCGGTAAGACAGAAGGTAATGCTTTATGGTTAGATAAAAATAAAACATCATCTTATGAACTTTATCAATATTTAATTAATAGTGATGATAAATGTGTTATAGATTATTTAAAAAAATTAACATTTTTATCAAAAGAAGAAATAGAATCTATAGAAGAAAAACATAATCTTGAACCACATTTAAGACTTGCTCAAAAAGCATTAGCTCACGAAGTAATAACTTTCTTACATGGAGAAGAAGAATATAATAATGCTGTTAAAATAAGTGAAGCTTTATTTAGTGGAGATATTAAAAAACTTAATCTAAATGAAATAGAACAAGCTTTTAAAGATATTCCAAGTTTTAATATAACTGAAGAATTAAATTTAGTAGATTTCTTAGTAAATTATAATATCGCATCATCTAAAAGAGAAGCAAGAGAATTTATAAATGCTGGTTCTATTACAATTAATGGTGATAAAATAACAGATGAAAATACGATGATTGTAAAAGAAATGGCAATAGAAAGTAAAGCTATTGTTGTAAGAAGAGGTAAGAAAAAATATTATATGGGGATGTTTAATTAATGAAGAAATATTTATTAATTTTAATTGTTATACTATTAGTAGGATGTAATAATTCTAAAAAAGAAAAACCTAGAAAAAAAGATAATTCTAAAAAAATAAAAATAGAAAATAAAATAGAAAAAAATAATTATGTTAGTTATAATGGTAATTTAAAAGTAAAAGAAACTAATTTAGTTAATCAATATGATGAAAATATTCAACTTAGAGGTATTAGTACTCATGGTATTCAATGGTACTTTAAATTTGCTAATAAGGAAGTTATGAGTAAACTAAAAGATTGGGGAGTTAATGTATTTAGAATTGCTATGTATACTGAAGAAAATGGATATATAGCTAACAATAGCTTAAAAGACAAAGTAAAAGAAATAGTAGAGTATGCTAAAGAATTAGATATGTATGTAATTATAGATTGGCATATATTAAGTGATAATAATCCAAATATTCATAAAGAAGAAGCAATAAAGTTTTTTGATGAAATGGCAAGTACATATAAAAATACACCAAATATTATATTTGAAATATGTAATGAACCAAATGGAAATACTTCATGGAGTGAAGTAAAAGAATATGCTTTACAAATAATTCCTGTAATTAGAAAATATAGTAATAATATTATAATTGTTGGAACACCTACTTGGAGTCAAGATGTTGATATTGCTTCACTTGATAAAATAGATAATAATAATATTATGTATGCTCTACATTTTTATTCAGGAACTCATAAAGAAGAATTAAGAAATAAATTAGATGTAGCATTAAATAATGGAATTGCTATATTTGTTAGTGAATTTGGTGTATCAGATGCTTCTGGTAATGGTGGAGTATATCTAGAAGAAGTAACTAAATGGTTAGATTATTTAAATTCTAAAAATATCAGTTGGGTTAATTGGTCACTATCTGATAAAGATGAATCTTCTGCATTACTTTTACCTAATAGTGATAATAATATTAATGAGCATTTATCAGAAAGTGGTAAATTTATAAAAGAACAAATAAAAAGGTGATTTTGTGTACTTAAAAGAATATTTAAAACAATTTGGTAATAAAAAAATAAAATTATTTGTAGATATGGATGGAGTAATAGTAGATTATGAAGTAGGTAATATTTCAAGATATGATATTAAAAGACCTCTAACTACAAGTTTAAACAAATTAGAAGAAATATCTAAATATAATAATATTGACTTATTTATATTATCTATATCGAAAACAGATTTAGGGTTAAAAGAAAAAAATATTTGGTTAGATAAATATGCTCCTTTCTTTAAATTAGAAAATCGTATTATTATATCTAAAGAACATACTAATGGAGAACCTTCTAAAAAGTTAAAATCAGATTATTTAAAAACTGTAGAAGGTGAAGTAATAATATTAATAGATGATGATCCATCAATATTAAAAGAGGTAAGTAATAATAATAAAAATGTTTATTTATTAAAAGATACAGTTTTAATTGACTAAAAAAATAATCTTATTGATTATTTTTTTTCATACTTATTCCAACCATACTTCCAAATATAGAAGAAATAATTATAATAATATAATATAAAATACTTTTAATACTTAAAGAATCTTTAAAAGCTAAAAAATTAAATATAATAAGTAAAATTATAAATATTAAACTTAATTTTAAACCTTCTAACCATCCTTTTTTATCACTTCTTTTTCCTAAGTAATCACCACCTATAAACATTGAAATAATAAGTATAGCCATTTTAAATATAGATAAAGTTTTATCGCTTATTATATTAAAATAAGAAAGTATTGTTGTAATAAAAGTTAATAAAAGTATACTGACAATAATATATAAAATACTAATAGATATATTTTTTATAAATTTCATAAAATCCTCCCTAATAATAAATATGAGTGAATAAAAAAAATATGAAAGTATCATAATAAAATAGGTGATTACATGTATATAACAATACTAATTAAAACAATAATATTATATTTTATTATAGTAATAGCTTATAGATTAATGGGAAAAAAAGAAGTAGGAGAATTAAGTATTATTGATTTAATTGTAACTATATTAATTGCTGAATTAGCGGCTATATCAATAGAGAATTATAAAGGTTCTATATTTATATCTTTAATACCAATAATAGCTTTAGTATTAATTCAAATAATACTAAGTTATGTTACTTTAAAAAGTTCTAAACTAAGAAATATTATTGATGGAAAACCTAGTGTTATTATAAAAGCCGGAAAAGTATGTTTTGATGAAATGCGTAAAATAAGATATAGTTTAGATGATTTAATATCTCAACTTAGAGAAAAAGGAATAAAAAGTATTGAAGAAGTAGATTATGCAATATTAGAAAATACTGGTACTTTATCAGTGTTTCAAAAAGAAAAAGAATATCCTCTTCCTATTATTTTAGATGGAGTAATAGATTATGATGTATTAAAAGAAATAAATAAAGATAATGTATGGATACATAAGCTATTAATAAAAGAAAATTTAAAATTAGAAGATGTTTTTTATGCTTTTTATACTAAAGATAAAACATATATAATTAAAAAAAGCGAGCTAATTTAACTTGCATATTTCTAAATAAAATGATATTATATTGCTTGTTGGTGATTTTATGAATTATTTTGAATATTCTACAGCTTTATTGAATAAAACATATATTTATATAGATACACAAGATTATATTTCAAATCAAATATTTATTGATAATAATATATGTGTAGATCTTATAAATGCTCTTGCTAATGAAAATACTGATTATCGTATAATGTTTGTAAAAATTAAAAAAAATAAAGAAAATATATTTATTAAATGTATGAATGAATTATATGATAAAATATTATTAGATGGTCATTTAGATTATATTGATGTATGTGATTCAATAATAGGAAAAATGAATAAAGAAAAACAAAAAGTAGCTAAAAAAGTTTAGTTATTTTTTTTCTTATGATATAATTAAATAAGGTAGAAGGGTGATAATATGTATGATTTAATAATAGGTTCACATGTATCTTATAAAAATGATGAACAATTAATAGGAAGTGTTAAAGAAGCAATAGGATATGGTTCTAACACATTTATGTTTTATACAGGAGCTCCTCAAAATACTAATAGAGGTATAATTGATGATAGTAAAACATTAGAAGCTTTAAAACTAATGAAAGAAAATAATATTAAATTAGAAAACATATTAGTACATGCTCCATATATTATTAATCCTGCTAATAAAAAGAATAAAGATTTTAATGTATCATTTTTAAAACAAGAAATTAGTAGAGTAGAAACGTATGGAGTTACAATGATGGTTCTTCATCCAGGTAGTCATGTTGGCGTAGGAGAGGTAGAAGGACTTAATAACATAATTGATGTTCTAAATGAATCAATTGATTTAAATACTAAAGTAGATATTTGTATTGAGACTATGGCTGGTAAAGGTACAGAATTAGGTGTTAATTTTAATCAGATTAAAACGATTATAGATGGCGTTAGATATAATGATAAAATAAAAGTATGTTTAGATACTTGTCATATTAGTGATGCTGGATATGATTTAAGTGATTTTGATAAGGTCTTAGATGAATTTGATAAAATAATTGGGCTTGATAAATTAAGATGTATTCATATAAATGATAGTAAAAATATGGTAGGTGCTCATAAAGATAGACATGAAAATATAGGATATGGATATATAGGATTTGATAATTTAATGAAAATAATTTATCATGAAAAATTAAATGGAATACCTAAGTTTTTAGAAACACCTTATATTAAAGATTTAGATAATTCTAAAATATCATATCCACCATATAAATTTGAAATAGAAGCAATAAGAAATAAGAAATTTAATTCCAATTTAATAGAAGATGTAATAAATTGTTATAAATAGGTTATAAAATTAGTTTTCCTGAATATATTCTATTAGGTGAGAATATGGAAAATGAAACAATAAATGTAGGAAATCATAGTATA
>ERZ842401.2926-NODE-2926-length-21913-cov-5.152255_pt1 | contig 21913 bp, 18 predicted proteins | sample MGYA00521270_ERZ842401 | MGnify/ENA primary metagenome ERZ842401 (study PRJEB31892, sample SAMEA3878208) | bioreactor metagenome | biome: Moose rumen | place: Sweden | collected 2011-10 | study: EMG produced TPA metagenomics assembly of the PRJEB12797 data set...
TGATTCCACTGAAAGAGCCACTTCCAAGTGTCATTTCATCATCGTGACACACTTACGGATGCAAAGGTACAAAAAAAATCATAATTCATGGTTCATAATTCACAATTATTTAGTACCTTTGCAGCCCGAAAAGATTGTTTTTATGGCATTCGACAAAATCAGGATTAAAGACATTGCACTGAGGGCCGGCGTCTCCGTCGGCACGGTTGACCGTGTGCTGCACAAGCGCCCCAACGTATCGAAGGCTGCACTGGAGAAGGTGGAGAAAGCCTTGGAGGAGATGGATTACGAGCCCAACGTCTACGCCTCGGCGCTGGCCTACAACAAGGACTACAATTTCATTTGCATCATTCCCCAGCACGAAAGCGAGGCCTACTGGGAAGAGATTGAGGAAGGCGTACAGGCTGCCACGAAGCGGCGCCGCGACTTCCATGTGTCGCTGCGTCTGCTCTATTACGAGCGCTTCAACGGCGAGTCGTTCTCGGCCGCCACTGCCGAATGCCTGGAAGCCAAGCCCGACGGCGTCATCGTGGTGCCCGCCAAGCTGGAGCTGACGCGTGAGTTCACCAACCGCCTCACGGAGCTGGCCATCCCCTTCATCCTGCTCGACTCCTACCTGCCCGACCTGAAGCCGCTGGCCTTCTACGGCCAGGACTCGTTCCAGAGCGGCTACTTCGCCGCCCGCATGATGATGCTCATCGCCTCGAACGAACAGGAGATTATGCTGATGAAGCAGCTGAAGGACGGACACATCGGCTCGAAGCAGCAGAACAACCGCGAAACGGGCTTCCGCCACTACATGCACGACCACTTCCCCGACATCAAGATTACGGAGGTGAACCTGCCGCTGGGTGGAAGCCGCGAGGAGTTCGACGAGATTCTGGAGAACTTCTTCACCTCCCATCCGCACGTGCACCACTGCATCACCTTCAACTCAAAGGCACACCTGGTAGGCCTGTTCCTGCTGCGCACCAACCGACGCAACGTTCAGATTATGGGCTACGACATGGTGCCCAAGAATGCCGAGTGCGTCAGGCAGGGCAGTATCTCGTTCCTCATCGCCCAGCATGCCTACATGCAAGGCTATTCCTGCATCGAGACGCTCTTCCAGGCCATCGTGCTGAAAAAGGAGGTCAACCCCGTGAACTACATGCCCATAGAGCTGCTGACGAAGGAGAACATCGAGTTCTACCGCCGCAACAACATCGGCTAGGAATCTGCGGAGCCGAGATTTTCAAAAAGGGAGCCGAGATTTTTCAAAAAGGGAGCCGAGATTTTTCCGTGGGGAAGCCCCACGCTGTTGACGAGAGGTTATGCCAATTATAGAAATTGATTCTTTGTCGCATCCGGGGGTCGGCGTGTACAGCTCGCTGACCGAGGCACAGCTGCGCAACCGTCTGAATGCGGCGGAGGCCGTCTTCATAGCTGAGAGTCCGAAGGTGATACATGTCGCCCTCGATGCGGGCTACGAACCCTTGTCGCTGCTCTGCGAAAGAAAGCACATCGAGGGCGATGCCGCCGCCATCATCAACCGCTGCTCCCCCACCCTGCCCGTCTATACTGGCAGCCGCGAATTGCTGGCTCGCCTGACGGGCTACACCCTGACACGCGGCGTGCTCTGCGCCATGCGGCGCCCGAGGGAACGGCAGGCTGTGGAGGTGTGCAAGGATGCCAGCAGGGTCGTCATCATCGACGGTGTCACCGACACCACCAACATCGGGGCCATCTTCCGCTCGGCGGCGGCCCTGGACATCGATGCCGTGCTACTGACGAGGCAGTCGTGCGACCCGTTGAACCGCCGCGCCATACGCGTGTCGATGGGTTCGGTGTTCCTGGTGCCCTGGGCTTGGCTCGACGGGCCTGTGCAAAGCGTCGGCCAATGGGGATTCAAGACCGCCGCGATGGCCCTGACGGAAAATTCCGTCTCGCTGGACCACCCTGCGCTGCAACAGGAGCCACGGCTGGCCATCGTGATGGGCACGGAAGGCGACGGTCTGCCAAAGGAGACCATCTGCGATGCAGACTATGTGGTGCGGATACCCATGGCGCACGGCGTCGATTCGCTCAACGTGGCGGCTGCGGCGGCTGTGGCCTTCTGGCAGTTAAGAAAAAAGAGCTAGGACTGCAAGTTTGTCCTAGCCCTTAATGGTTTTTACTCCTCTGGTTTCATGTTCGTATAGACGGTCTGGACGTCGTCGAAGTCCTCCAAACGCTCCACCATCTTGTCGATGGCCTCGCGCTGTTCGGGAGTGACGTCTTTCAGGTCGTTGGGGATGCGGGTGAACTCGGCGCCCGTCACCTCGAAGCCCTCGGCCTCCAGATGCTTCTGGATGGCGCTGAAGCTGGAGGGATCGCCATAGATAGTAATCTCGCCCGTCTCCTCGTCTTCGTCGAACTCGTCTTCTACGCCGTAGTCAATAAGGTCGAGAATCATCTCGTCCATGTCGAGGCCGTCCTTCTTCTTGAAGGTGAACACGGCCTTGTGGTCGAAGAGGAACGAGAGCGAGCCCTGAGTGCCCAGATTGCCGCTGAACTTGTTGAACACCGAACGGACGTCGCCCACGGTGCGCGTGGTGTTGTCGGTCAGCGTCTCAACGAAGATGGCGACGCCATGGGGGCCATAACCTTCGTAGTTCACTTCCTTGTAATCAGCATGGTCTTTACCCATGGCATTCTTGATGGCACGCTCTATGTTGTCCTTCGGCATGTTCTCGCGCTTGGCGTTGGCAATGCAGGCACGAAGTGCAGGGTTCATGTCAGGCTCAGGACCGCCAGCCTTCACGGCAATGGCAATCTGCTTGCCAATCTTGGTAAACGTCTTGGCCATGTGGCCCCATCTCTTAAGCTTTGTAGCTTTGCGATATTCAAATGCTCTTCCCATTGGATGATTTACTTTTATGTTTGGTTATTACTTATCTTAATTCTGCGTTCAGCTGCTTCTTCAGGTTCTGGATGAGCTTCTGCATGATGGCGTCAATCTGCTTGTCGTTCATGGTACGCTCTTCGTCCTGAAGGATGAAGTTCACGGCGTAGCTCTTCTTGCCGGCAGGCAGGTTCTTGCCCTCGTAGACGTCGAACAGCTCAACACTCTTCAGCAGTTTCCTCTCCGACTGGCGGGCAATCTGCTCAATCTGGGCAAACTCCACGTTGCTGTCGACAAGCAGGGCGAGGTCACGGCTGACGGCCGGCTGCTTGGGAATCTCGGTGTAGAGGACCTCATTCTTGCGGGTGGCCTTCATCAGCTGCGTCCAGTTTAGCTCGGCAAAGTAGACGGGCTGCTGCAGGTCGAACTGCTTCAAGAGCTGCTTCGACAGGATGCCCATCTCGATGAGCTTCTTGCCCCCACGGTTCTCCAGCTGCAAACCGGCAGAGAAGACGGGGTTCTCGCTCTTCTTGGTCACCACCATGCCGGGCTTCAGGCCGATGCGCTGCAAAATGTTCTGCACGTAAGCAGAAAGTTCGTAGTAGGTGGAATCCTCGTTGGGGTGCGTCCAGGAGCCTTCCACGCGCTTGCCTGTCACCCACAAGCCCAGCAAGTTCTCTTCCTTGTAGGCTTGCATGGGGTTGTCCTCGTTCTGCTTCTCGGGGTCGAAGAAATAGACATTGCCGAACTCGAAGAAACGAAGGTTCTGCGCCTTGCGCTTGACGTTGTGCTCCACACTCTCCAGTCCGCCATAGAGCAGTGTCTGGCGCATCACGCCCAGGTCTTGCGACAGCGGATTCATAATGCGAACCACATCCTGCTTGTCGGCATAGTAGGCGGTCTTGGTCAGCGAGTTGTTCAGAATCTCATTGAAGCCTGCGCCGACAAGCTGTTCGCTGACCAGATTCTGCAACTTGTGCTTACGGTCTTCGCCGCCCTTGATGACGAGGGAAGACTTGAGCTGCGTGGGAATCTCTACATTATTATATCCGTAGATGCGGAGGATGTCTTCCACCACGTCGCAGGGGCGCTGCACGTCAACGCGGTAGGCGGGCACTTCGAGCAGCAGCCCTTCGGCTCCCTCGCTGAGGACTTTCATCTCCAACGACTCGCAGATGCTCTTGATGGCCTCCACGGGAATCTCCTTGCCGATGAGGCTCTTCACGTAGTCATACTGCAACGACACACGGGCATTCTCTATGGGGCTGGGATACTCGTCACGAATCTCCATCGACACCTTTCCGCCAGCCAGCTCCTTGCAGAGCAGAGCAGCCTGCTTCAAGGCGTAGATGACGCCGTTCGGGTCGATGCCGCGCTCAAAGCGGAAAGAAGCGTCGGTGCTCAGTCCGTGGCGACGGGCCGACTTGCGAATCCACGTGGGATGGAAGTAGGCACTCTCCAGCACGACGTTGCGGGTGGTCTCGTACGTACCGCTGCCCTTACCACCGAACACGCCGGCAATACACATGGGTTCCTCGACATTGCAGATGGCCAGGTCTCGGTCGCTGAGCTTATGCTCCACGCCGTCGAGCGTCTGGAAAGGTGTCCCTTCGGGCAGGGTGCGTACCACAATCTTGTGGCCCTTAACCATGTCGGCATCGAAGCAGTGCAGGGGCTGGCCATAGGCCATCATCACGTAGTTGGTGATGTCGACGATGTTATTGATGGGGCGCAGGCCAACGACGGTGAGCTTCTCCTTGAGCCACTCCGGCGACTCCTTCACCTCACAGCCCGTGATGCTCACGCAGGCATAGCGGCGGCAGGCCTCAGTGTTCTGTATCTCTACCTCGACGGGCAGGTCGTGGTTGTCCACCACAAAAGCCTCGTCGGTGGGACGGTGCAAAGACGTCTGATAGCCGTTCTGCTTCAGCCAGGCATACAGGTCACGGGCCACGCCCCAGTGCGACAGCGCATCGGCACGGTTGGCGGTGATGTCGACCTCAATGAGCCAGTCGCTGTCCAGATGATAGTAGTCAGCAGCAGGAGTTCCCACCACTGCGTCATCAGGAAGGACGATGATGCCGTCGTGGCTGGTTCCCACGCCAATCTCATCTTCGGCGCAAATCATACCGCACGACTCCACGCCACGCAACTTCGATTTCTTAATCTGGAACTCCTTGTCGCCGTCGTAGAGCACGCAGCCCAGGTCGGCCACAATGACCTTCTGACCGGCAGCCACGTTGGGGGCGCCACAAACAATTTGCGACGGTTCACCTTTGCCAAGGTCAACCGTCGTCACATGCAAATGATCGCTGTTAGGATGAAGTCCGCAAGTTAGTACCTGGCCCACGTAGAGTCCTTTCAGTCCGCCACGGATGGCCTGCACCTCTTCGAGTGCATCTACTTCAAGGCCGGTAGACGTCAGTGCGTCGCACACCTGCTGAGGAGTAAGGTCGAAATCGACGTATTCCTTCAGCCATTTATAAGAAATGTTCATCTCTTTATTGTTTAACTTTTATCAATTTTGCCTGCAAAGGTACTAAAAAAGAATGACAACCATGCAATTTCAGGCTTAAATCTTCAGCTCCTTCATAATTTCGCTCATGCGCTGCAACGTAGAGATGCGCGTGGGCACCAGCGGCAATCGCAGGACGTTCTCGATGAAGCCCATCTCGTGGAGCATGGCCTTTACACCGGCAGGATTGCCATCAACGAAGAGCAGGGAGAAGAGGTCGGTGAAGCGGTGGTGAATCTTACGGGCCGGCTCGTACTCGCCACGCATCTGCAAGCGTATCATCTTGGAGAACTCACGGGGCAAAGCATTGCCGATGACCGAGATGACACCCACGGCGCCACAGCTGACCATGGGAAAGGTGAGGGAATCGTCACCGGAAATGACGTCGAAGTCGCGCGGCTTGTTCTTGATAATCTCGTCCACCTGCTCCAGGTTGCCGCTGGCCTCCTTGATGGCCACAATATTATGACAGTCGCGGGCCAGGCGCACAGTGGTTTCCGCCTTCAGGTTCACACCCGTCCGGCCGGGAACGTTGTAGAGCACCACGGGCAGCTGCGTGGCAGCTGCAATGGCCTTGAAGTGCTGATAAAGGCCCTCCTGCGATGGTTTGTTGTAGTACGGACAGACGCTGAGCACGCCGTCAATGCCCTTGAAGTCGCCGCTTTTCAGCTCCTCCACCACGGCAGCTGTGTTGTAGCCACCGCACCCCATCAGAATAGGCACGCGGGCCTGCACCTTATCTACTACCAAGTCCTTAATACGCTGCTTCTCCTCCCTTGTCAGTGTCGGCGTCTCACCCGTTGTAGCCAGGATGCAGAAGAAGTCGGCACCATTCTCCAATTGGTATTCCACCAGCCGCAGCAATGCACCATAATCCACGGCTCCATCTTGCGTGAAAGGAGTCACCAAGGCAATTCCCAAACCCTTGAAAATATTGTAAACCATAAACTGTTTGTCTAATTTCGCTGCAAAGTTACAAAAAAAATGACGAAAACCCACTGCGTTTTCTTTTTTTTTCGTAACTTTGCAACATAAATACTGACCTATTATGAAAAAGACCATCGCCTTCATCGCCCTGCTGCTCCTTTTCGGAGCGAATTCCATCCTTGCGCAGGAGAAGCAGTTCCAGCTCTACGGCATCGGCTTCTACAACCTCGAAAACCTCTTCGACACCTGTCACGACGCAGGCCACAACGACTATGAATACCTGCCCGACGGCCGCAACAAATGGACGGGCCTGAAATACAGCCACAAATTGACCAACATGGCCCGTGTGCTGGCCGAGATGGGCACCGACCGCATCCCTGTGGGCTGTGCCGCCATCGGAGTCAGCGAGGTGGAGAACGCCAAGTGCCTCACCGACCTCTGTAACCAGGAGCCGCTGAAAGCCCGCAACATGCAGTTTGTACACATCGAAGGCCCCGACCAGCGCGGCGTGGACTGTGCCCTACTCTACAACCCCAAGCTTTTCCAGGTGCGCAGCACTAAGCTATATCCCTACATCTACGTGAAGCCTGAAGACTCGCTGCGTGCCACCCGTGGCTTCCTCACCGTCAGCGGAACAATGGCTGGCGAGCACGTCACCATCATCGTCAACCACCTGCCCTCGCGCTTTGCCAGTTCGTTCTATCGGGAGGAAGGCGGACGCCAGCTGCACGAGCTCAAGGAGAAGCTGATGAAGGAAGACCCTGACGTGAAGCTGCTCATCATGGGCGACATGAACGACGATCCGCAGGACAAGTCGATGGCAAAGGCTCTCGGAGCCCGCAGGAAAATCAAGAAAGTGGAGAACGACGGGCTGTGGAACCCCTGGTGGGACGTGCTGCAGTCGGGCACAGGCACTTTGCAGTACGACGGCAGCTGGAACCTCTTCGACCAGATTATCCTGTCGCGCTCACTGCTCGACCCAGCCAACATGAAGGACTTGAAGTTCAAGGCAGAAGAAATCGACTGCTCCACACTCAAGTACTATCGTCACCAGATATTCCGCCGCGACTACCTCTTCCAGCGCGAAGGCAAGTATAAGGGAAACACCCTGCGCACCCATGCAGGTGGTGCCTGGCTCGACGGCTACAGCGACCATCTTCCCACCATCGTCTACCTGGTAAAAGAGGCCAGATAGCCTGACAGAAAAGTCAAATCAACATCTATTCAGCATTATGACTATCATAGGAATAGCCGGTGGCACGGGTTCTGGCAAGACCACCGTAGTAAAGCATATCGCAAAAGCACTGCCGCCCCACTGCGTGGCAGTGGTTCCCCTCGACTCCTACTACAACGACACCACGGGCATGACGCCCGAAGAGCGCAGTGCCATCAATTTTGACCATCCTGATGCCTTCGACTGGAAGTTGCTCACCGAGCAGATCCGCCAGCTGAAGAACGGCGAAGCCATCGAACAGCCCACCTACTCCTACATCGAGAGCAACCGTCAGAAAGAGACCATCCGCGTAGAGCCCAAGCCCGTCATCATCATCGAGGGCATCATGACCTTGCATTACAAGCGTTTGCGAGACATGATGGACCTGAAAATCTTCGTCGACACCGACAGCGACGTGCGCCTCATCCGCAACATCCGCCGCGACGTGGTGGAACGCGGACGTACCGTCGACATGGTGCTCGACCGGTACGAGAAAGTGCTCAAGCCCATGCACGAGCAGTTCATCGAGCCCACCAAAAAGTTTGCCGACCTTATCATCCCACAGGGCGGAGATAATAAGACCGGCATCCATATTCTGAAGGCCTACATTGAGGGCATCGTCATTCACTAGCGGGCACCAGCTCGGCATCGCTAGCCCCTTCCCGCACCTCGGTGGCGCGGTGCACCTGCGCCTGCGTCTTTTCGAAGCGCCGCTTCACGTTGCTGAACATGATGGAATAGACCAGCTCCACGACAGCGTAGGCTATGGCCGTCACGCCAAGAATCGTCGTCGTGGTCTCCGGGGGCACTAGTCCTTTGAGCATGGCCACCACAGCAGCCACTGCAATGGCTACCGGAGCCAGCCACATCCACGCACCCATGGGTTCCATCTTGCGTGCTGCCACCAGGTTCATCATCTGGTTCAGCGCACCCAGCACCAGCACAGCCCCCAACAGATACATGGCCCACTCCAGGTATTCATCCGAGCGCGTCAGCGACAAAATGAAGCCCAGCAGCAAGCTGCCCAAGCCAGCTATGGGGAACACCGCCTGCGCACTCTCCACCTCCTGCGCCTGACCATTGTCATACGCCTGGAAGCTAGGTTTCTTACCACGCTGCAACACCCATCCTGCCAGCGACACCACACCAGCAATGAGGAACATCACACCCAGGGCTATCGTCAGCCCCTTCAGCACTGCCTCGTCGTATTTCAGCAGCAATACGCCAACCACCACAGCTGCGATGGCACGCACAATCGAGATTCTCAGTAGTTTCATAAGCCTTTTTATTTAAATTCTGTGTGCAAAGATACGAAATAATGCTGAATTAAAAAAGCATTTTTGGATGATTAACGCAGTTTGCCCCATAAATAAAGACAGAAGAAATTTCTTACTTTAGGGGGGGAAATTAAAATTTTTTGCCAGAAATGATGTTTAAGAACGTTTTTGAGATGATGTTCAGGTCGAACCACCACGAACGGTGTTCTAAATAGTAGAGGTCTAGCTCCAGACGGCGCAGCATCTTGTCGATAGTGTCGGTATAGCCATTGTAGAGCGTAGCGTAAGAAGTAACGCCAGGGCGTATCTGGTACAGTTCCACGTAGCGTGGGTCGCGCTCCAGTATCTGGTCAATGTAATATTTACGTTCGGGACGTGGGCCGATGAAGGACATGTCGCCCTTGAGTACATTCCAAAGTTGCGGAAGTTCGTCAAGATGATGTTCACGCAGGAATTTCCCCGTTTTTGTCAGTCGCTTGTCGTCGGGCTCGGCCAGGGTGGGAATGTTGCCCAGCTCGTTGTTTACCACCATGGTGCGGAACTTGTATATATTGAAGGGTTTTCCTCCTTTTCCTATTCGCTCTTGAGAAAAGATTACGGGCCCGTCGCTCGTCAGTTTGACAGTGATGTATATGATGAGGAATAGTGGTGAGAACAGTGCCAGCCCCACGAGAGAAAGAAAGATGTCAAAGAGTCGTTTAATCATGTTGGGCGGGGCTTAAAAATACATGTTCTCCTCTTTTGAGGATGAGTCGGTTCACGACGTAGTGGAAGGCCAGCCAGACAATAATGTCAGCGACAACTATCATTGTCAAGTCGCATAACGACCAAAGACAGATGTTGACGAAAATATATCCGATGGCGAGCAGCAGGATAGTCAGTAGCGTCTGATGCTGATTCAGTCCGGCGCGCATCAGCTTGTGATGGATGTGGTTCTTGTCTGCCTGGAAGATGGGAGCATGATGCTTGATGCGGATCAGTGAGACGCGGATTACATCGTAGACTGGCACCAGCAGCAGCGAGTAGGCCAGCATCATGGAGTCGGGGCTGAAGGCTCTGACGTTGGGGTTGTCCATGGCAAACTTTACGAACAGGAAACCCAGGATGAAGCCCAGCGTTAGCGAGCCCGAGTCGCCCATGAAAATTTTGCGGTTCTTTTCAGCTTTTCCGAAAATGTTGAAATAAATGAAGGGAATCAGTATGCCCATCAGGCCGGCTATCAGGATGCAGTAGGGCATGATGCCTTCGCGCAGAAAGCACAGCAGGAATCCTGTCAGGGCAATGAACGAAAGACTGGCCGACAGCCCGTCAATGCCGTCAATGAGGTTGATGGCATTGGTGATGAAGACGATGCAGAAGACCGTGAGGAAGGCTCCGACCCAGTATGGAATTTCGTAGAAACCACAGAATCCATATAAATTATTGATGTATAGACCGCAGAGCGGCAGGATGCAGGCGGCCAGTGTCTGCGCCGTGAACTTGGTCTTGGCGCCTAGCCCCAACAGGTCATCAATGATGCCGACGCAGTAGATGATGAGCAGGCTGAAGAAGAACCCCACCGACCAGGGGCTGACCGTTATCTGTTGCTTGAGGAATGTCTGGTTGAAAACCACGATGGTGATAATGGAAGCCAGCACCATGCTGGGCATAAAACTGATGCCGCCCAGACGTGGTATGGCATTCTTGTGTATCTTCCGGCTGTCGGGTATGTCGTAGAGCCCTTTCTTTTTGCAGAAGTTAAGGATGAGCGGAATGACAGAGAACCCGCAAACCGCGCTCAGGGAGAATGAAATAAAAATATAAAGAATGTATAATTTTGTCATAAGTTGTGCTTTATTATATAACCCACAAAAAAACTTAATATTGCATCAGCTTGGCGTTTTTTTTGCTTGTGGCGCAGATGAATTTTTGGACAAAGAAAAATATGCGTAGTCTGCAATATTCTTCGTAATCTTTCGTTCTTAATTAAAATTGCATGATTTACTATGTCAATATTTAAGGATAAAGTTTTATTGATAACAGGTGGAACTGGTTCCTTTGGCAATGCGGTGCTCAGGCGTTTCCTCCATTCCGACATCAAGGAGATTCGTATTTTCAGCCGTGACGAGAAGAAGCAGGACGACATGCGCCATGCCTTGCAGTCGTCGAAGGTGAAGTTCTATATAGGCAATGTGCGCGACAAGTCATCGGTCGATATTGTGATGAAAGGTGTCGATTATGTGTTCTCTGCCGCTGCGCTGAAGCAGGTTCCCTCCTGCGAGTTTTTTCCTATGGAGGCCGTTCGCACCAACATCAATGGCACCGAGAATGTGTTGAACTCTGCCATAGAGCATGGTGTAAAGAAAGTGGTGGTGCTTTCTACTGACAAGGCTGCCTATCCTATCAACGCCATGGGCATCTCGAAGGCCATGATGGAAAAGGTGGCCATTGCCAAGGGACGCGAGCTGGGCGAAGATGCCCGCACCACCATCTGTTGCACGCGCTATGGCAACGTCATGGCCTCGCGCGGCTCCGTCATCCCCCTCTGGGTGGAACAGATGGAAGAGGGGAACCCCATCACCATCACCGATCCCAGCATGACGCGCTTCATGATGACGCTCGACGATGCCGTCGACCTGGTTGTCTATGCTTTCACCCACGGACACAATGGTGATTTGTTTGTGCAGAAGGCTCCCGCTGCCACGCTCGACGTGCTGGCCGAGGCCCTTAAGCAGGTCTATGCTCAGGTGAACCCGAAGTACGGGCAGACAGAAGTGAAAATCATTGGCACGCGTCATGGTGAGAAGCTCTACGAGACGCTGGTCACCCGCGAGGAGATGGTTCGGGCCATCGACATGGGCGGCTACTACCGTATTCCCTGCGACACGCGCGACCTGAACTACGATAAGTTCTTTACCGAGGGCAACGAAGATCTTTCGACGATAGAAGACTACCACTCGCACAACACCCGCCGCCTCACAGTGGAGGAGATGAAACAGCTGCTGCTCAAGCTGCGCTTTGTGCGCGAGGATTTGGGGTTGCAGCCCCGGGTGAAGACCAAGGAGATACGTTCAGAGTAATTGTTTTACGAACCAACAAGTCTGACAGATGAATATACTTGTGACAGGTGCTAAGGGGTTTGTGGGCAAGAACCTTTGTGCATCGCTGAGAAGCCTTCGTGACGGGAAGGACCGCACGCGCCCGACCTTGAAGGTGGATCAGATTTTTGAATACGATATAGATACTGACCCGTCGTTGCTGGCCGATTATTGTGCGCAGGCCGACTTCGTCTTCAACCTCGCGGGGGTGAACCGCCCGAAGGATGCCGCCGAGTTCATGACGGGCAATTTCGGTTTCGCCTCTACACTCCTCGACACGCTGAAGGCCTGCCACAACACCTGTCCCGTCATGTTTTCCAGCTCTCAGCAGGCGTCATTGGCGGGGCGCTTCGGCAACAGCGAGTATGGCCGCAGCAAGAAGGCTGGCGAAGACCTCTTCCTCGACTATGCCCAGGCCACAGGAGCGCGTGTGCTGGTTTACCGCTTTCCCAATCTGTTCGGAAAGTGGTGCCGCCCCAACTATAATTCGGCCGTGGCCACCTTCTGCAACAACATTGCCTGCGATTTGCCCATCCAGGTGAACGACCCCAGCGTAGAGCTGGAGCTGCTCTACATAGACGACCTGATGACAGAGATGCTCGACGCCATGGAGGGCCATGAGCACCGCTGTGAATTTGACGGGTTTGAAGTGCAGCCGAGCCCGGATGGCCGCTATTGCTATTGCCCCGTGACGCACAAAATCACGTTGGGCGAGATTGTAAACCTGCTGCATCAGTTTGCCGACCAGCCCCGTACGCTGATGATGCCCCAGATGCCTGCGGGCAGCTTCACGAAGAAGCTCTACAGCACCTATCTCAGCTATTTGCCCAAGGAGAAGGTGGCATACCCGCTGAAGATGAATGTTGACGGCCGTGGCAGCTTTACCGAGCTGGTTCACACGTTGCAGTGCGGACAGGTGAGCATCAACATCAGTAAGCCCGGCATCACCAAAGGGCAGCACTGGCACCATACGAAGTGGGAGCTGTTCATCGTCGTCGCCGGCCATGGACTGATTCAGATGCGCAGAATCGGCGACGACCAGGTGCTGGAGTTCGAGGTCAGTGGCGACCACATACAGGCCGTACATATGTTGCCCGGCTATACCCACAACATCATTAACCTCAGCGATACGCAGGATTTGGTCACTGTGATGTACTGCAACGAGATTTTTAACCCCGAACGCCCCGACACGTTCTTCGAGATAGTCAAGTAAACGCCCGGACGTATGCAGAAAATCCTCATTTGCACCAATCATTTCTATCCCGAGACCTTCCGTGTGAACGACCTTGCCTTCGGACTAGCCGAGCGGGGCTACGATGTGACTGTGCTAACGGCTATCCCCGACTATCCGAAAGGCCAATACTACGACGGCTATGGCATCTTCCGTCGCCGCTGCGAGACGGTCAGGGGCGTAAAGGTTATCCGTGGCTTCATCATTCCCCGAGGCAATGGCGGTCCGCTCAGGCTCATGCTCAACTACCTCAGTTTCCTCATTTCCTCCATCTTCATCAGCCTCTATCTGGGCCTTTTCCGGCGGTTCGACCGCGTCTTCGTACATGAGACGTCGCCCGTGATGATTGGCGTTCCGGCAGTCATCGTGAAAAAGTTGCGTCGCATACCCCTTTTGTTCTGGGTGCTCGACCTCTGGCCCGAGAGCTTGCAGGCAGCAGGCGGCGTGAACAACAAGCGGGTGTTGGGGGTCTTCGACCGGCTGACCCGATGGATTTATAAAAACTCGGATAAGATACTCATCAGTTCGCAGAGCTTTGAGCAGGCCATTGTGTCGAAGGGCGATTACCAGCGAAAGATTGTCTATTTCCCCAACTGGGCCGACACGGCCATGGAGGTATCCTCCAGCTATCAGCTGCCGCAGCTGCCTGCCGGCTTTATCGTGATGTTTGCCGGAAACATGGGCGAGGCGCAGGACTTCGAGCACATCATGGAAGCCGCACGCCTGCTGTCTGCCCGCAAGGACATACACTTCGTTTTCCTGGGCGACGGACGGAGGTTGCCGTGGACGCAGAACTTTGTCCGTGAAAATCATTTAGAGGAAACGGTGCATCTGCTGGGGCGCCATCCGGTTGAGGCCATGCCCAACTTCTTTGCCCGTGCCAGCGTGATGCTGATTGCCTTGAAAGACAATGCCATCTTCAACCTCACCGTGCCTGCCAAGCTGCAGGCCTACATGTCGACGGGCAAGCCCATCCTGGCCATGATGAATGGCGAGGGACCCCGCATCGTGGCCAATGCCGGCTGCGGGCGCTCGGTGCCGGCGGGCAATGCCCCGATGCTGGCCGATGTCATACAGGAGATGGCTGCCATGGACGAAAGTATGCTGGCACAGATGGGCAGCAAAGGCAAAGCCTATCAGCAGGAGCACTTCAACATCGACAAAAGTATGGCTCATTTGGAAGAGCTTTTGCAAGAAAAATCCTAACGGCCGCCACAGGGAAAAATCTAGCGTCAGATTTTTTCGTGGGAGGCCGAGATTTAAAATAATCTGGCGCTAGATTTTTTTCTGGGAGGGTCTCCTGGCGTTTACGGTTGCACTAACCGCTTGTACAGAGCGACTACTTCCTGGCCGAAGCTGCTTCTGTATAGCTCCACATCGGCCATATTCTGGCTGTCTTCGACCCTGTTTCCATAGGTCAGTGACAGCTTTTCGCAGAGGGCCGCGCTGTCGCCTGCCTTAAACATGTATTCCCTGTTCAGAAGTGGGTTGGAGGTGAACATTTCCAAATCGGACGTGATGATGTTGGTGCCTACCAGGGTGGCCAGCGTGGAGACCACGCCGCTGTTAGTGCCTTCGGTGTAGGGAAGTACGACGTAGCGGGTCTGGCGGGCCAGGGTGAAGTACTCCTCCTCAGAGAGGAAGTGGAGCACGAAGTCGATGTTCTCTCCGTCGTAGTCTGAGGGGGTGAGCCCGAAGGGGTTCGACCCCGCTATGCAGAGGCGCGCCTCGGGGTGCTGAGCATGGAACTGCCTCCAGGCAGCGAGCAGTACCTCGATGCCTTTCTCGCGGCGCAGGTGGCCCAGGAACAGGAAGTCGTACTTGGGTTGGAGCGGCTTGGCTGCAGGGTAGAGCTTTCTCAGGTCCATGACGGGGAACGGGTGGCGGAGAATCTTCTCTGGGGCTATGCCAAACGAGTTGACCAGCTGGCTGGCTGAATGATTATTGTGAACCAACAGAAAATCGGCCAACAGGAAACAGGCTTTCCGCATCTGCTCCTGTTTGCTCAGTGCCTGGACGCCGTTCTCGAAGGGCATCACGTCGTGACAAGTGAGCACAAGCTGGCAACGCGTGGTCTTCTTGATGAGTTTCAGGAACAGCACCACAGGTGTGAAAACGCCAATGAAGGAGTAGTTCACCACCTCGGGCTTGTGACGGCGGATGGAGATATAGATGCGGGCGAGGGCATAGATCAGCTCCAGATAGCGCACGGCATTCCTCACTGTGCCCTGCTTCAGGCCGTGGCCCAGCTCGGTAAACTTGAAAAAGACTTTGTGGCCGTAGTTGAAGGGATAGTAGTAGTTGACGAAGACTTTTTGGTCGAATCCTCCGGCGTGGAGGCTCTGGTAAATCTCGTCGAGATAGAGTCCCATGTTTCCGGCCGTTCCCCAGTATACGTGATAGATCATAGACGATGTGGTTTTATGCTCGTTCATGAGCTTGTTTCATGATTTGCCTGTAGACGTCGAGCCGCTGCCGGTAGACGCCGGCCTGCGGCTTGCCCAGCAGGTGGAATGCGAAGACGCCCGTTCTGAGTGTGAGCACATTGAGCAGGTCGGCCATCTTGTTGTAGAACGCAGAATAGTGTTTGCGGAAGAATACAGAACGCCCGGTAAAGTAGCGCTCGGTGCGGGCTCTGGACTCGCTGAAGCTTTTTCCCTCCAGGTGGATGATGCGGGCCTGGGGCACGTTGACAACGTCGTAGCCCTGTTGGTTGACATTGACACAGAGGTCGGCATCCTCGTAATACATGAAGAAGGCAGGGTCAAAGCCTCCCACGGCCTCCCATGCTGAGCGGCGTATCATGATGTCGGCACCGGTGATGAGGGCCACCTTCATGTTTTTTTCGGTGTGGTTGAACCAGGCGTTCTTGCCGAAGACCAGCTTGCTGTAAAGGTGGGCAAAGACGATGTCCAGCTCTTGCAGGATGGAGGGAGGAAGCGTATCGTGAGCATGGATGGGCTGCATGCCGGCATCGAAGATGTTTCCGCCGCAGATGCCCGTCGTGGGATTACTTGTCAGGTGCTGGCAGAGCAGGCTGACGGCATCGTTAACCAGCAGGGTGTCAGGGTTCAGCAGGAACAGGTGTTCGCCCTGGGCATGGGCAGCTCCCACATTGTTGGCCCGGCCAAAGCCCAGGTTCTGGTGCTGCTCCAGCAGGGTGATGCGCCGGTCGTGCCGCAGGGGGACCAACTCCTCTTCGTGCGAGCCGTTGTCTACCACGATAATCTCGTATGTCGCGCCGTGGGTCTGGGCTGTGATGGAGTCCAGACACTGTAGCAGCAGCTGCGTGGTGTTGTAGTTGACGATGATGATGGATACATTCATGGCTGTTGGGCCTGCTTTTGTTTAATCAGTTTCTTGTAGCGCATCTTGTAGACGAAGAATTTCACGATAGAACCATAGCCCAAGGCTCGCAGCATGCGGTAGAGACGCCAGTTCTTCAGCTGCATCTGCTTGAAGTTGCGGATGCGGTAGCTCAAGGTAATGTGGTTCAGGTTGTCGGCTCCCACGCAGTTGCCGCCGTGCTGGCGGTAGTACACCAGCGGCTGCCTGATGGGCTGGATGTGCCCTCCTGCCCTGAGCACGCAGGCACTGATCCATGCGTCGTGCATGGTGGCGTGCACGGGGGGGAAGGGTAGCGAATCCTTGGCCTGCTGGTTGAACAACATGGCACAGCCGGTGATGGCCGTCGAGGCACCGACTTCGTTGAAATTGGTCACGAACTCGGGGTAGAGGCATATCTCCTGCCAGAAAGAGGGATTGATGATGTTCAAGTCGGCATCGGTGACGTAGAGGTCGGAATAGACCACCAGGGGCAGACCGGCGTGCTGCTGCTCCAACAGCTTCATCTGGTCCAGCGATATTTGTACTTTGTCTTCCAGCCAGACGTCATCCTGATCGCAGAACATGTAGTAGTCGGCCCTGATGCGCTGTAGCATCGACAGGAAGTTGTTCATGGCTCCCCCCTGAGGGGCGTAGTCGAGCACCACCACGTTGGGGTACTGTTGCGCGTAGGAGCGGATGAGCTGTGGGGTATGGTCAGTAGAGCCGTCGTCGTGGATATAGAGCGTCCACTGCCGGCACGTCTGGCGCAGCAGGGAATCGAGCTGTTCTGCAAGATACTGCTCGCCATTGTAGCAGGCAAGCATGATGGCAATGGGCGTTGGCGCTTTTATTTGTTCCATATTCCTGTGGCCTGTCCGTTGATGAGTTTGTGGAATTGTATGCGGTTGACAATGATTCCGGGGATGTTAACCAGGCACATCACGCCCATGAACCAGATGATGTCGTGCGTCCAATGGCTGACGGCATAGGCCAGGGGGATGAAGACGATGGCCGCGGCCGTGGTGAAAATCATCTGTAGGCGCAGCTTGCCGATGCCGTTGATGAAGAAGCTGTAGCGCATGCTGTAGATGAGAATAAACATGTAGACGGCCATGACGATGGTCATGCGAATGTCAATCTGCACCTCGTCGCCTATCCAGATGGCATAGACGAAGGGCGAAATGGCTATCATCAGCACCATGCCCAATAGAATGCCTGTGGTCATGAGGGTCATCTTGCGGTTGGCGGTGCGAATCCAAGCTGTGTCGCATCGGGTATAGGCATCGGTGGTGGCGTTCCAATAGGGCATGCAAATAACCGTGAAAGCCACCATGAAAATGCTGAAGTAACGGTAGGTAATCTGGTATGGCGTCACCATGCTCGGCGAGAATAGCTTTGAAATGAGGAAGTTGGCTGTTGCAAAGAGTATGAGGCTGGCCATCTGCATGATGAAAAACTGTACACCCATGCTGGCCACGGCTTTTGCCTCGCCCAGGTTGACCAGCCGCAAGCGTGGGCACAGTCGCGGATAGCGCAGCCAGAACGTGACGGGGAACGCCAGGAGATAGACAATGAGGTTGGCACTGGTGTTGACGATGGCTATCAGCATGAGCGAGTGACTGCCAGAAAGGAAAACGGCATAGGTGCCGACGAGGGCTAGGGTCTGGCCGATGGCTACGAGCAGGTTATTAACGGCGGGAAGCTGTAGGCCCATGTAGAAGTTGCCAACCAGCTTGAATACAAACGTGGCGCAGACCAGTATCACCGTCAGCATTAACACCTGGTCGAGATTGTTGACCTGCGAAGGGTCTATGTTCAGAAGATGATAAGTGTCGCAGACGTAAATGAACCCTAGCAGCAGGAGCATCGTGGGCACGATGATGCAAGTGAGCATGGCAAAGGTTGACGAAACGAGGGTACGCACCCGCTGCTCGTCGCCCTGTGCCAGATAGGTGGTCAGCTTGTTACGCATGCCGTTGCCCAGACCGATGTCCATGTTGTCTATCCAAAGCAAAATGCTGCTGATGGTGAGCCATACGCCGTTCTTATACTCGCCCAGGCTGTTGAGCGTGACAGGAACGAGCAGAAAGACAATGAGTGCCGACCATCCTTTGACGACAAAGGACACGATGATGTTCTTCTGTAACAGCGAGGAACGCCTGTGGTTGATGTTTTCGTCGCTGCTCATGTCCGTGCAAGGATGTTGGTAAGGGCAATCTTCTTCTGTGCAAAGAGTACGACGAAGAAGGTGAACTGGAGGACAAAGACCAAACTGAGCAGCACATTCTCCTGATAGAACTGCAGGACGAGCACTTCAGCAGCAAAGGTATAGAGGCAACAGCCGACGCCATTTCCGCTGCGGAACAGCCGATAGAGCCAGCCTGACACTACACCGTATAGCCCGGCAAAATAGGCAATGCCCTTATAGCCAAAATCCATGTAGAAAGGCTGGAAGACGGTATAGATGTTCGTCGGGATGGGAACCCACACGAAGTCCTGAAGCTTATCCTTTAGCACAATGCCGCTGATGCCGAAACGCTCAAGGAAAATGTAGACGTTGCCAAAAGTGTTCGTGCCGAACTGAGGTGTGACATCGAGATTTAGCTGGCAGAAGGCAACGGGGGGCGACAGCGCATACATGGCGAAGAAGTCCAGAAGGGTCTCGTTCTGCTGGTAGTCGCTGTCTTGCTCGGCGCGGGCCAGGTTGAAAATGTAGAAGAAGCCTATCAGTAGTGCCGAAGATAGCACAATGGAGCGGAAGTGGATGATGCGCTTCTCGAAAAGTACGAAGGTGATGCAGAAGAACACGAAGAACATGCTGCCTTTCTCCATGATGGCAAGGGAGTTGAGCAGACAGGCAAGGGTGAGCGCGACGACCTGCCACATGGGCACCTTGGGGTGGGCCCATAAGGCCACGACAAATAACGACTGGTTGATGACGTTGGAATAGTTCAGGAATCCCTGCCCCTCGCCGTAGATGGCCAGCATGCGGACGTTGCTCATGAGGTCTTCCACACTGAACATCGTTACAATCTGCCACACCTGATATACGTAGAGAGGCGTGATGATCATCGAGATGACAAAGAAGAAATTGAATACGGCTTTATTAAAGTCTATGCCGTCTTTTCTGTGCGACTCCGTCGCGTCGCCACTCAGCAGATTATAGGTGACAATAGAGCAGACACAGAAGATGGGCACCCAGATGGCCAGACAGATGTAGAACTGGCTGGTGATGGGGTAGAGGTCGGTGTCGAGGATGTAGTAGAGGCTGATGATTAACGCCCAGATGGCAATGGTGATGGTCCAAGGGGAGAAACGGTCGCCGAGGTCCGTGATGAGCCGCTTGCCTTTCTTGTTCCTGCGATAGAGTTCCAGGCCACGGGCGAGGACCAAGGTAATCGACAGAAAGCAGAGCAGGTAGCCAACGAAGTGATTGTTGCTCTGTTGCGGTACGGTGATGTCTTGGATGGTGGCAAATGACAGGTAGGAGCGGTGGGAGAGGGCGGCCTGGCGGATGTACTGTTCAGCAGCGTCCTCATAGTGCTTTTTGGCCAGGTCCAGCTCGTTCTGCAGCGATTTCTGTGCTTGCTCCATCTCTGCCGTCTTGAGCCTGAGGTGTTCGTCGGTGAAAGTGGAGTAATTATGTTGTGCTTCCTTGAACTGCTGCGTGGCACTTTTCAGCTCTTCACCGGCGTTTTGCAGGGCGTAGGCGGTAATGGTGTGGCGATAGTCCGTCACAATGCTTTGCAACTGGGCTACCGTGCTGTCGAGCATCTGGGCTGCCACAAGCGCATCCTTGTCAGTGAAACTGATGATGAGGGTCTCCTGCTTGCTGTCAAAGTTGTAGGCAAGGTGCTTTTGCACGGTTCCGACCGTGTCTTTATCTCCCAGATAGGCACCGTAGCACATTCCTTTGCCAGGAACTTGTTTCTGAGCTATGGAGCGGGCAAAGTCTTTCGTGTCAAGCACTTTGCAGTACACTTCCATGTTGTTCAGGCCTTCATTGCTTGTCCCCATTGCGTCTCTTATTTGCACGCTGATGGCATTTAGGCCAATGGCCAGATCTGTCTCTTTGTACTCGTCGCTGAGCTTGACAATGGCAGAATACTCCTTAGGCGTGATGCGCCATACTACTATTGCCAGTAGTATAGCAGCGACCGTTGCTATTATATAAGGATGTTTCTTCACGCCAAGTCAAGCAACTCTAGATGTTGATAAACTGCCAACGGTTTTTCCATGCCAGCATACCCAATCGAATCATAAATCCCAACATCATCCAGATGATGAGACTTACTATCTTGGGACGGCTGCTGTGTTTGAGGGGGACAGAGGCGCCCTGCACAATCGTGAAGGCGGGAGTGCGTTCTTGTACTTTAGCCTTGGCCAGTTGGAGCTGTTCAACCACTTGCTGGTAAATATTTTGCTTCAGTTGCATTTCGTTTTCCAGCTCTTCCCCCTTCAAAACATAGGATTGTAGTTTGGCGTTCTGATAAGAGTCGGCGAAGGTGGCATATTCCTGCACGGCCTGTTTGTACTGGAGCTGCGCTTCGTCGTAAAGCTGCTGCATGTACTCCAGATCCACGCGCGCTTTCTTGGTGCGGTAGTCGGTGATGGCGTGTTGTAGATGCACCTGTACGGAATCGGCAACTATGGCAGCAATGAGAGGATCCTGGTCTTCAACAACGATGGTGATGACATTGGTTTTCTTGTCAACGGTACAATCAATGTTTGACTGAATACTTTTAAATAGTTCGTATTCTTTTTTTGTCAGGAAGAAAGGATCTGTCTTGTGGCCAGGACTAGGTTGCTCATCCGGCTTCAGTTTTTTGATAAGGTTCGTAATCCATAGTTTGGGATAATCGCCAAGGGCTGTCTTTTGGTGATGTAGGAGATAGTCCTCATAAGTGTACTCTTCGCCACTTTTATTTGTAGTAACCTTAATTGGAAACAGGCCAACAATGAAGTTGGTGGAACTGAGCAGGTCTGGGTAGATTTCAGGATAAAGCGCATCGCCCGTCTGCCCAATCTTCATGTTCATGCCCACCATCGAAGCCAGCGATGAAAGACTGCCAGAGAATCCGTTGCCCGACTCCTCCGGAGCCAGCACCACCGTCGACTTGTAGACCTTGGGGGTGCCGAAAGCCAGAATCACACCGATGACGCCTGCCACCAGCGAGTAGATGCAAATCTTCTTGAAGTCTGCTTTCAGTATTCTGAGGACTTCAATGAGATTAATGTCGATTACCTTTTTCTTCTCCATAGTTGCGTTGTAAACCGTTAAGCCCTTATTTCTTCTTCATCTGCTGGCGCATGCGCTGCATTTCAGCCTGCTGTTTCTGCATGGCTTCCAAGCGGGCGGCCAGTCCGCTCTGTTTCTTGGGATTGTTCTTGTTCTCTTTGTAGTTCGCCTCCAGTTTTGCCAGCAGCTTCTCGTCGTTCGTGGTCTTGCGCAGGGTCCACATGATGGCTGCCGAGAAGAACAG
>ERZ842401.2927-NODE-2927-length-21911-cov-52.250549_pt1 | contig 21911 bp, 19 predicted proteins | sample MGYA00521270_ERZ842401 | MGnify/ENA primary metagenome ERZ842401 (study PRJEB31892, sample SAMEA3878208) | bioreactor metagenome | biome: Moose rumen | place: Sweden | collected 2011-10 | study: EMG produced TPA metagenomics assembly of the PRJEB12797 data set...
TGCTCCACGTCTTGCTGCAAGAGGCGTCGGGCACCAGCCGGAGGGCTGTCATCAATGGTACATATTTGTAGCGTATGGCGTTACCGTTTTGATCATATTCCAATTGAACACTACAAAGCTGAAGGTCGGCACCGGCCTGGGGAATCTCGTCCATACACCGAGTCAGGTCGAACGTGACGGGCATGCTGGTGATGGTGTCATGCATGATTTCTATCATGCCGTCTGTGCCTGCATACATGATGTTCAGCGACACTGCTTGCGGGTCTTCCTCTGTGGGGGAGAATTCGGTCTTGACGCCAGTTGCGGGGTCGGTGAGCATCAGCTTGTCGAACGTAACGGTCTTCACCCTGAAACTGTCGAATGTCGGAGTGGCACTGGCAGCGTGGGAGGCGTATTTATTGAAATAGAGGGAGAGGTCCCAATCCTTTAGTTTTAGGGTGCCTTCATTAAACAAGGAGTTTAGTTCCTCCCATGTCAGCGACCCATCGGCAGGCAGTCCAAGCGACGGGAAGTCCTCTGAAAAGGTGCCGTTCTCCCAGACTTCATCTATTGTCGGCAACGTGGCGCCTACCATGGTGTGGATGTTGCGCTGCTGGTCCCAGAGCATATAGGTGCCGCTCTCCATGTCGCGAGAGGCATCCATCTGCACCTCGCCGCTATAAATCGAACTGCCCGTCACTTTCACGGGTTCCGCCGTCAGACTTTTGCGCGTGGGGATGCGCTTCAGCACCTCGTCCGTGTCCGCGTCGGTGTATATCCACTCGCTTCTGTCAGCCGAGAGCACCTTTGTGGCATAGCGGTAACCATGCTTCGTGCTTACCAGATAGAGCTTTCGGCCCAGCAGATCGGTGGGCGTGCCGTTGCGATAGATTGGCGCGTAGCGGCGAATCTTGACAGGTGCTTTTGCTGCCTCCATCACGGTGCCGTTGGCGGTCTGCACGCGGCCGTTCCTGACATGGAGCAGCACCTGCGAGTGCTCCACTTCTACGCCACTCACGTACTGGCGGTACTCCACGCGGGTCATACCAAGTTTGTCGGTGCGATCGTCAACTCGCTGCCACTCGGTTTCCTGCGGCAAGGCGAACCATTGGCCGAAACGCTCCACGGCTTCCTGTTCCGTCAGATTCTCACGCTGCAGCGTCTTGAAGAAGTGACCACTGCGTAACTGTGCCTGTGCGGTCAACTGTACAAGCAGAACGAACAAAAGGATAATTGACTTTCTCATTGTTTCTTTATTTTGTTGAGTTACTTTATCTGAGCAGGTTTCTAACTATTCCATCGCGCAGGCTACAGCAGGGCAGCACGGTTAAGGCCGAGGCTGACGGCATGGTCGATGAGGCGCTGGTTGCGCTCCACCTCACGGACGATGACGTTGTTCTTGTGACGCAGTTCGTCGTTATTGCGGGCTATGCGCCAGCAGAGGAAACCGACGAGCGCGACGAGCATCGCGATGATGCCCGTGAGCAGGATGACTAATGTGGATGTCTGCATAGGTGTACCTTATTAAATTATTAATTATCGACTGCGAAGGTACACAAAAAAGTCTGCACCGGCAATAGCGCAGACACATTTGTAAACGATTTCAGACAGATTTTTAAACGCACCTGATGATTTCAAAAGTGTCACGAACGGTTTTTGAAAGGTCGTCAGAGCCCTTTGGCGGCGCGGTAGTCGGTGGGTGAAAGACCGAAACGCTGCTTGAAACAGGTGCTGAAATACTGGTGGCTGCCGAAGCCGCTGGCCGAAGCCACTTCGCGGATGTCCAATTCGGGCTGCGTAGTGAGCAGATGGACCGCATGGGCAAGGCGCAGACCATTGATGAAGGCGGCAACGTTCTTGGCACCGCTGTACTGTACGAAGAGTGAGCCGAGACGCTCCTTCGTCAGCCCAAAGCGATCGGTGAGCATCTGGCGGTCGCAGTTGGGATTGAGGTAGAGGCCTTCGCGGATGATGGTGTCGTGAATCTGGGCGAAGAGGGAAGCCTCCCCCGCTCGGCCGAAGGACGCTTGCTCTGGCAAGAAGCCCTCCGAAGGAGGGGATGTTTGATTACCAGAATTTGCTGATTGGTCTGTAGCATTATGTAATCCAACATCCCTCCCTTGGGGAGGTTTCTTGCCAGAGCAAGCGTCCTTCGGCCGAGCGGAGTGGGCTTTCAGCGCCTCATATTTCTCTTTATAAGCTATCGCCTCGTCAATCTGTTGGACAAGGGCACGGTTCTTCTGCTTGACAATGCGCATCTGCCGGAAATACCACGCAAGGGCGGCAAGGGCCACGGCGAGCAGGATGCAGACGATAATGGCGAAGTACAAGTTGCGCTGAGCCTGCGCCTCCATCTCCAACTGCTGGCGCTCTGACTGCATCTTTTGCTCTAAGGCATGGTAGCGTGCCTGATGCTCACGGGCCTCGGCATCGATGATGATATTCTCCAGTCGTTCAAACGTTGCCTGCATGTCGCCGGTCTTTCCCAGGTCGGCGTATGCGGTGGCGATGAAGTTCTCGGCCTGTGTACGGTAGAAGCGGATATAGTCCTCACGCCTGTCGGCAGGCGGCTCGCGGTAGGTGCCGTCGTGATACTGGTCGGGATGCTGCTCATAGTCGTCGAGCACGGTGACGATGCGACGTGCCAGCGGCAAAATCTCAACAGTCTGTCCGGTGGCGGTCATCACACCAATCTTCCGCTTCAGGGCAATGACGAGGGCATCGAGTTCGTTGAACCGAAAGGCCTCCCCAAGCCCCTCCAAAGGAGAGGATGTTTGATTACCTAAATCCGCAACTTCCTCTGTCTCATTATGTAACTTAACATCCCTCCCTTTGGGAGGGCTTGGGTGGGCTAGTAGCGCAGCAATAACGCTGTCCAGCATGGCCATGCCCTTATCCGGCTGCCCCATCCTACAGAGTGCTGCACCCACCTCGGCCTCGTTGCGCAGGGCCTCGGTCTCGGCTCCCTGCTGGCGGCACACCTCTACCAACTGCTGCGACCGCTGGAACCACGTCACAGTGTCTTTCTTCAGCCGTACCGCATTAGCAAGTATTTCCAGCACATTCTGTTGCTCTTCTAAGCTATTCTTGACGGAGTCGTGCCTGAGCAACCGCTCACAGATGACGCGGGCACTGTCGAGCCGTGCGTCGGCGGGCCAGTGCATCAGCGAGTCCAGCCGCTCTCTGAGCCTCGTCTGGCTGTAGATGCGTGCCCTGTTCTTATCGGCCTGCCAGTCGCTCAGGTTACCCACAATGACCGCCGAGTCCACAATCTCCAGCGCCCGCACGGGGTCGTAGTCATAAACCGTCATCGCCGCCTCCTGAGTGTAGACGGTGTCCAGTGGTTGCTCCCCTTGCTTTGTTTCGACACGCCCTGTACAGCCTGTCATCAGGGTAATGATGATAGCGACAACCAAGAATATATATCGACAAATCAAATGATGTCCCATAGTGCTTGCTTACAAATTCATCGGCAAAGGTAGTGAAAAATTGCCAATAAATCGTGCCCCACCCCACTTTTAACCTAGTTTAAATCGGCATTAACGGTGTTGTGCGGACTATCCGCACAAGTTGGCCGGACGCTTGGAACAAGTTGTGCGGACTATCCGCACAAGTAGTTTCAAATATCTGTACTAAAATTTGAAACTCGCCATGTATATGGCAGAAACTGTGCTGGGGAAGACCACCACAAGCTGGTAGCCACCGAAGACGGGTGCATCGGCATAAAAATATACAAAATTTTAGGCCAAAACGCAAGCTTTTTGCCAAAAAACCCAAAGTTTTCTGTCATTCGTCACCCATTCGTCACTGTCTAACACACTGATAATCAGTAGTGAGTGACGAATGAAATCGCCATTTTAAACATTTCATGTAGAGAGAGGATTGCCGTGACGCTCACCGAATGTCCAATTCTTCACATCCCCCTCGGTTTTTCAAAATTCTATCGACGGTTCCCATAGGTATCGCTCCATGTCGACGTGGCCATTGGGCTTGAAGGTGACGCCCTCGGCTTCTAATAGCGGGCGTTGCTGGCTCCAGCCGGGAGCGGTGCGTCCGGCGATATTTACCACACGGTGGCAGGGCAGCGCGGCGGCCTCGGGGCTGTAGCGCAGCGTGCGGCCCACCATGCGCGGATGACTGGGCCATCCGGCCAGGGCGGCGATGATACCGTAAGTCGTAACCCGACCGCATGGTATCTGGCTCACAATGTTCAGCACATCGTCGTGGAAGAGACGTGCCTGAGCAGGCGTCATGCGGTCGGGATAGTCTTTTGTCATCAATCAGGATGTTATTTCTGGCTGTCCTTCTGTCTGATTTCCACGCGACGGATCTTGCCGCTGATGGTCTTTGGCAGCTCGTCGACGAACTCCACAATGCGTGGATACTTATAGGGAGCAGTCTCGCGCTTCACGTGCTGCTGCAGTTCCTTGATCAGGTCGTCACCAGCCTTCTGCTTCCACTCCTTGCCCAAGACAACGGTGGCCTTCACCACCATGCCGCGGATGTCGTCGGGCACGCCGGTGATGGCGCACTCCACCACGGCGGGATGGGTCATCAAGGCGCTCTCTACTTCGAACGGGCCGATGCGATAGCCGCTGGACTTGATGACATCGTCGATGCGGCCCTCGAACCAGTAGTAGCCGTCCTCGTCGCGCCAAGCCATATCGCCAGTATGGTACAGGCCGTCGTGCCAAGCTTCGTGCGTCAGCTCAGGATCGCGGTAATACTCCTTGAAGAGGCCGAGAGGCTTGTTGAGGGAAGAAGCCACTCTAATCACAATCTCTCCTTTCTCACCATCTTCGCAGGGTGTGCCGTCGGGCTTCACGAGGTCGATGTCGTACTGGCCGTTGGGCATACCCATGCTTCCGGGCTTCGGCGTCATCCAAGGGAAGGTGCCGAGGGTCATGGTGGTCTCCGTCTGACCGAAGCCCTCCATCATACGGATGCCCGTCTTTTCGAAGAACTTGTCGAACACGGCAGGGTTCAGCGCTTCGCCAGCGGTGGTGCAGTACTCGAGCGAGGAGAGGTCGTACTTCGACAGGTCCTCGCGAATCATGAAGCGGTAGATGGTGGGCGGGGCGCAGAACGAGGTGACACGGTATTTCTCCATCTGGCGTAGCAGCGTGTCGGCATTGAACTTCTCATGGTCGAAGACGAACACGGTGGCGCCGGCGAACCACTGGCCGTAGAACTTGCCCCAGACGGCCTTGCCCCAGCCCGTGTCGGCCACGGTGAGGTGGAGCGAGCCTTCGTGCAGGTTGTGCCAGAACACGCCGGTGGTCAGATGGCCCATGGCGTAGAGGAAGTCGTGAGCCACCATCTTCGGTTCGCCGCTGGTGCCCGAGGTGAAGTACATCAGCATGGTGTCGCCATTCTCGTTCTTCTCAGCGGGGCGCACGAAGGGCGGGGCCGTTTTAATTTCGTTTAAATAGTCATGAAACGCCTCCCTAAGCCCCTCCGAAGGAGGGGGTGTTTGATTACCAGAATTCATTGAAGCCTCCTTCTCATTATGTAACCCAACATTCCCTCCTTCGGAGGGGCTTGGGGAGGCTCCCACCACAATGACCTTCCTCACCGTCGGGCTCTCGGGCATGGCTGCCTCGATCTGGCTCAGCACATATTCGTCGTCCACGCAGATGATGGCCTTCACGCTGGCGCGCGTGTTCCTATATACTATGTCGTGCTTCGTCAGCATGTGGGTGGCGGGGATGACCACGGCACTCAGCTTGTGCAGGGCCAGCATGACCACCCACCACTCGTAGCGGCGCTTCAGGATGAGCATCACGGGGTCGCCCTTGCCTATGCCAAGCGACTGCAAGTAGCTGGCAGCCTGGTCGGTCTGCTCCTTCAGCTGGGCAAAGGTGGTGCGTATCTCAGCTCCCTGGTCGTTGGTCCAAAGGATGGCCAGGCCGTCGGGGCGCTCCTTGGCCCACTCGTCCATGACGTCGTAGGCAAAGTTGAAGTGCTCCGGGATGATAAACTCTAAGTGCTTGTTATAATCCTCTACAGACTCGAAGTGCGTCTGCTTTAAAAATCTTTCTACCATCTTTTACCTTTTTACTTTTTTACCTTTTAACCTTTACTCGACTGTAAAGGCGAGGAATTTCACTGCCTTTTGTCCGATGGCCAGCATGCCGTGGGGCTTTGCGGAGTCGAAGTAGATGCTGTCGCCCTCTTCCAGAACGATGGTCTTGCCGCCGATGTACAGCTCCATAGCGCCTTCGAGCACCAGGTTGAACTCCTGGCCAGGGTGCGTGTTCTTGTAGATGGTGCGTGCGCCGGGCTTCGGCTCCACGGTGACGATGAACACGTCGGCCTTGTGGTCTACGAAGCCAGATACCAGCGACTGGTACTTATAGGCCTTGGTACGCTCCACTGACATGCCCTGACCTTTGCGCACCACGAAGTAGGACTTCATGTGGGCGGCCTCGGCAAACATCAGTTCCTCGGCGCTGACGCCGTACTTGTGGGCAATCTTCATCAGGTTCGAGATGGTGATGTCCACCTCTCCCTCTTCAATCTTCAGATATTTTTCCACGTCGATGCCGATGACCTCGGCCACTTCCTCGGCAGGAATGTCGAGCACGTCGCGCAGACCGCGCAACCGCTCGCCAATTTGTTTCAGTTGTTCGTCCATTATATCTAAGTAACTGTTCAAATTATGTTTATACCAACTTCTATTCTACTTTGCTCCTGCCTTCAGACCGCGAATGACGGCCGAGGTGAATCCAGCGTGCTCCATTTCGTTCAGTCCCTTGATGGTCACGCCGCCAGGAGTAGTCACCAGGTCGATGGCCTGCTCGGGATGCATGCCGCTGGCTTGCAGCAGCTCTACGGCGCCCCTGATGGTCTGCATCACGATGTTCTTGGCATCGTCGGCCTTGAAGCCCAGCTCAACACCGCCTTCTGAGGCCGCGCGGATGTAGCGCATGGCATAGGCAATGCCACACGAAGCAAGCGTAGTACCACTGGGCAGATGCTGCTCGTCGGTGATGAGCGTTTGGCCCATGGCGTTGAAGAACTGTCGAACCAGCTGTGTCTGTTCGGCTGCGGCTCCTATGGGCACGATGAAGGTCATCGACTGCAGCTGTGCGATGGCTATATTCGGGATGACGAGGAACAGTGGCGGGCACCACTCGCCCAGCCATTCCTTGATGCTGGCCGACGCCACACCGGCGGCAATCACTACGAGCAGCTGCTTCTGTGGCTTCAGCTCTTCGCGTATGCCTCGCAGCACCTTCTCCACCAGCCACGGCTTCACACAGACACACACTATGTCAGCGTCGGCTGCAGCCACGGCGTTGTCAGTAGTCACGCTGACACCCTGCTGTGCAAACTTCTCGACCACCGCCTGCGACGGGTCGCTCACGGTGATGTCTTCGTTACGGAAATGGTCTGACTTGATCATTCCCTCGATGGTGGCGCCACCCATGGCGCCCGCGCCTATCATTGCTATTTTCATATTTCCCGTTTGGTTAATGATTCAAGTTTCGCATTCGCTCAACTCTCCTCAACTTGCGAAAGTCGAGTTCATTACTCATTACTAATTACTCATTACTAATTAAGAAAGAACCTTCCTCAGTCTCTCGATAAACTCATCGGCATCCTGCTTGCTGAAGCACAGCGGCGGCAGCAGTCGCAGCACGTTCTGGCCCGAACAGCCAGTGAAGACGTGCTGCTCGTAGAGCAGACGCTGGCGTATGGGTTTCTGCTCTTCTGTCAGCTCTATGCCAATCATCAGGCCACGCCCGCGCACCTCTTTTATCTTCTCACTCTTCATTTCCTTGATTTTGCCGATGAGATAGTCGCCCACCACACGGGAGTTCTCCACCAGATGCTCCTGCTCCATGACGTCGAGCACGGCCAGTGCAGCCGCGCAGGCCAGATGGTTGCCACCAAAGGTGGTACCCAGCTGTCCGTACTGTGGCTGGAAATCGGGGCTTATGAGCACGGCGCCCATGGGGAAACCATTGGCTATGCCTTTGGCCACGGTGATGATGTCGGGCTTGATGTCCAGCCACTGGTGGGCGAAGAACTTGCCACTGCGGCCATAGCCGCACTGAATCTCGTCGCAGATGAGCGTGGCATGATAGCGTTTGCAGGCGTAGGCCAGCTTTTGGGCGAACTCTGGCGTAACCACCTGCACGCCGCCCACGCCCTGTATGCACTCGAGTATGACGGCCCCCACGCCGCCACGCGACAACTCGCGCACCCACGGCTCAACATCGTTCAGTGGCAGGAAGCGCACGTGGTGATTGTCATTGATGGGCGCCACAATCTTCGGATTGTTGGTCACTTCGACAGCCAGGCTGGTGCGACCGTGGAACGAGTGCTCGGCGGCCAGCACGCGCAGCTTGGTGGGGTTCAGGAACGAGGCCAGCTTCAGCGCGTTCTCATTGGCCTCGGCACCGCTGTTTATGAGGAACAGCTGGTAGTCGTCGTAGCCGCTCATCTTGCCCAGGCGCTCGGCCAGCTGCTGCTGTAGCTTGTTCTGCACAGAGTTGCTGTAGAACCCTATCTGCTGCAACTGCTCTGTCACCTTATTAATAAAATGGGGATGGGCATGGCCAATGCTTATCACGGCGTGGCCGCCATAGAGGTCGAGATACTCCTGACCCTTGTCGTCCCATACCTTGCACCCTTTCCCCTTGACTATGTTCACGTCGAAGAGGGGATAAACGTCGAATAGCTTCATAATCGTTCAGCGTATGTTTATATTTTTAATTCCGCTGCAAAGTTACGACAAATATCTTGCATATCGCAATATTCTTCCAACTTTTTCTTGAAAAGTGTAATCTTTTTGCCCCCGTTTGCTTGCAAATTCATACCCCAAGTGTGGTATTTTTTGAACTTTTCCTGCCCAAAATTTTGGTAGTTTTTATTATTCTGCTTAATTTTGCACACGGTTTCAGAGGGTAGTAAGTTGTTTTCATGATAATCATCGCCCCCAACCAAAAACATAATTAAACTAAACGACAAGCGTATGAGAAAATCTACTCTTTTTGTGTTGGCAGCATTGTTTGCCGCAACATCGGTTTTCGCCCAGGCAGCCAGCCGTGGGCAGCGTAGGCCTACAGAAGGCCAGAACATCAGCCAGCTGCGCCAGCAGGTGCTCAGCGGCCGTCATAGCAACGGCAGTGCCCAGCTGCGCGCCGAGCTGAAGAGGCAAGCCGAGGCCAAGCAGACATTGGTGACGAACAGGGCATCGCGCCGTGCCGATGCCATCAGCACCGACGACACGCCCGAGGGCATCGTTCGCGACGGACTGATTGCCTCGTATCAGGGCATAGCCTACAGCTGGTTTTCAGGTTTCTACGACAGCAGTAGCGATGGCAGTCAGGCCACCATCGTCGAAGGCACCGACGGCAACCTCTACATCAAGGGCCTGACACCAACCCTCTATGACGATGACTATTTCTGGATCAAGGCCGAGAAGGGCGAAGGCGAGAACGAGTACATCGTGAACAAGCAGATTGCCGGCATCTATTACTATTATAGTGGCGAAACCGAGGATGACTATATCGCCGCCCTGCAGTACAACGAGGTAAGCGGGAACTACGAGGAAATAGAGGACGGAGTGATAACGTTCACCTATAAGGACGGCGTGCTTACCAGCGACGCAGACGTGGAGTATGGTATCGTCTACTATGATGCCGAAGACGATGAGTGGTACTGGGAAGGCTCAGTCTACTGGAACTTCAAGGCCCAGCCGCTCACTGAGACCTATGCCGAATTGCCCGATGGCGTCGAGGCCGAGGAGTTCATCCTGCAGTCTACCGAAGGCGGCAAGAAGGTGCAGCTGGCCATTGTGGGCGACAAGGTGTATGTGCAGTCGTACAGCTCGGTGCCTGGATGGTATGTGGGCACTATCAGTGGCGACAAGGTGACCTTTGAGAACGGACAGTTCCTGGGCTTCGACTCCTATTATGAGAGCTACGATTGGTTCATCACTGCCACCACGGCCGAGGAGTGGGACGAAGAATATGAGGAGTACTACACCGCCGCCACCATCAGCGACAACATCGTGTTCGACTATGATGCCGAGGCCAAGACACTCACTGCTGCCGAGGATGCAGCCATGTTCGTGAATGGTTCGAAGAGCCGCATCTACTATGCCGAGCGCTATCTGGCTCCGAGGTTCTTCGTCTTCAACGAGGTGCCCGCAGTGCCAGCCGATCCTGAGATTTCCTATTTCTGGGACTACGACGAAGACTATGAGAGCGCCGAACTCGACTTCTCTATCATTGCCACCGACGTCGAAGGCAACTACATCAACCCCGACAAGCTGTCGTATCAGTTGTATGTAGACAACGAGGTGTTCGTCTTCGAGCAGGATGAGTACGATAATCTTGACGCCGACTACGACGAGCTGCCCTACGGCTTCAGCGATGGCTACTGGATTGGCAGCACTTATTTGGCGCTGTTCTTCCAGCCCGCCGAGAACGTAGGACTGCAGAGCATCTATCGTGGTGCCGGCGTGGAGAAGCGCTCCAACATCGTGGTGTACGACGTGAACACGGGCGATATCGACGTTGTCACTGGCGTGAAGCCTGCCGTCAAGACCCAGACCAAGGCCGTGGCTGCCGAGGGCTACTACGATGCTCAGGGCCGCAAGGTGCAGGCTGGTGCCAAGGGCTTTGTCATCAAGACCGTGACCTTCGCCGACGGAACGAAGAAGAATTATAAAGTTGTACGTCGTTAAGTAAATCTTCACTGCTGATATGACGATACGCAGAATATATTTGTTGCTGGCAGCAGCTCTCACCCTTGGGGTGCAGAGCGTTGCCGCCGGCGACATTGTCTATAGCTTGGGCGATGCCGAGCTGAACTATGGCACGGGCGGAAAGAATGCCGAAACCTACGACGTGGCGCTCCGCATCGACGCCCCTGCTCTGGTTGGCGTGAGCATCACCGGTGTGCGCATTGCCTTTTCCTCAGCCGAATATCTGAGCAATGCGAGAGCGTGGCTTTCAAAGGAGCTGCCTGCCATCAAGAGCAGTAAGGCTGGCGACCCAGACATAGCCACCCAGACTTTCGAACTGGCCGAGGGCACTACCGAGGTGACCTTTGCCGAGCCTTACACCATCACTGCCGAGGGTGTCTATGTGGGCTACTCGTTCGACACCGAGAAGGTCGAACAGGCTTTGCGCCCTGTGCTCACCACGGGCTATACCTCGCCCAACGGTCTCTACATCCACACCACAAAGGTGTTCCGCACAGCGTGGCGCAGTCTCTATGGCACGGCTGGCGACTTGGCCATTCAGGTGCTGCTCTCAGGCGATGGCATCAAGGACAATGCTGCTGCCGTGGGCTATATACCAGAGGTGAACGCCAAGACGGGCACCGTAACGAAGGCTACGTTCGAGGCAATCAACCACGGTTCGGCCGGACTGCAGAGCATAGACTACACCTATTCGCTGGACGGACAGACGCTGAGCGGTCACCATGACTTCAGCCCCGCCATCGCTGCCGTCTTTGGTGCCAGTGCCAGCATCGACATCGAGCTGCCTGCTGTGGCTACCAAGGATGCTTACCAGCTGGACGTTGAGATAACCAAGGTGAATGGCGTCGACAACGAAGACGATGCTCCGCAAGGCAAGGGCGTGGTGAACATATACAACCTGCTGCCCAAGCATCGCGCCGTTGTAGAGGAATATACTGGCACGTGGTGCGGCTACTGTCCCCGTGGCTTCGTGGGACTGGAGGAGATGCAGCGCCTGTATCCTGACGATTTCATTGGCATCAGCTATCACAATGGCGACCCCATGGCAGTCACCAACGACTATCCTTCGCCTGTAGCGGGATTCCCCGACGCATGGCTCGACCGTGTCGTTCAGACCGACGCCTTCAGCGGATTCAGTACTTATGGCACATTTGGCATAGACAAGGCATGGCTCGACCGCTGCGAGGTGTTTGCTCCGGCCAGCATCGATATCGAGGCCAATTGGGCCAACGAGGCGCAGAGCACACTGCAAGCTACGGCCTACGTCACCTTCCCCCTGAATCACAGCGACTGTCCCTATGAGGTGGGCTTTGTGCTGGTGGCCGACGGTCTGACGGGTACAAGCAGCAGCTGGCAGCAGAGCAACTACTACAGCGGCGAGACTGGCTGGCCATCGTCGATGGACCAGTTCACTCAGGGCGAAAAATACGTGAGCGGTCTTGTCTTCAACTTTGTCATGGTGGCCCGTTCGGGCATCGCCGGCATCGAGGGTTCGCTGCAGGCTCCCATCGTGAGCGATGTGGCCCAGGCTGTGACCTATAGCTTCGATGTCGACGGGCTGGGCACGACGCTGGTGCAGGACAAGCAGAAACTGCACGTGGTGGCACTGCTCATCAATAAGGCAACGGGCGAGATAGTCAATGCCAACAAGGTGCGTGTGGGTGGTACGACCAATGCCATCGAACAGCTTGCTCTCGACGAGTCAGACGTAGTGGTGCGCACTGATTATTACGACTTACAGGGCAGAGCTACCGCCCTGCCCCGTAGTGGACTCTATGTGAAGAAGGAAACGCTGCGCAACGGAAAGGTGCGCACGACCCTAAGAAGGCAATAAGCCTACAACTAACTCAGAAGGCAGAAGCCTTCAGGCGCAGGCCGCTGGTCTCGTCGATGCCAAACATGATGTTCATGTTCTGCACGGCCTGACCAACGGCCCCTTTCAGTAGGTTGTCGATGGCCGAAGTGACGAGCACCTTGCCCTCGAAGCAGTCTACGTGGACCAGTGCCTTATTGGTGTTCACCACCTGCTTCAGGTCGATGGCCTTCTCGCTGTAGTGGGTGAACGCTGCGTTGCGGTAGAAGTCTTTGTAGACTTCGACAATGTCGTCGGCAGGAGCCTTGGTCTTGATGACGGCTGTGCAGAAGATGCCGCGGGCAAAGTCGCCACGATAGGGAATAAAGTCGATGCTCGCGTCGAGATAGCCCTGCACCTGCCTGAGCGACTGTCTTATCTCGGCGATGTGCTGGTGGCTGAAAGCCTTGTATATGCTCATGTTGCCAGTGCGCCATGAGAAGTGGGTGGTGGCTGCTGGCTTCTGGCCGGCGCCTGTAGAACCCGTAATGGCGTTGACGACGACATCGTCCTTCAGTATGTTGAGATGGGCAGCAGGCAGCAGAGCCAGCTGAATGGCTGTGGCAAAGCAGCCCGGGTTGGCCACATGCTTGGCCTTGGCGATGGCGTCCTTGTTGATTTCGGGCAGACCATACACATAGTCGTGGTCGCCCTTGATGCGAAAGTCCTGTGCCAGGTCGATAATCTTCACATGGCTGGGGATAGTGTGTTCCTTCAGGAACTGTTCGCTCTTGCCGTGGCCGAAACAGAAAAACACCACGTCGACATCCTCAAACGGCATCGCATCGGTGAACCGCAAATCGGTCTCGCCGATAAGTCCTTCGTGTACGTCGCTCACCAGGTTCCCGGCATTCGACTCCGAATTGGCAAACACAATTTCTGCCTCGGGGTGGTTCAGCAGCAGACGGATGAGTTCGCCGCCCGTATAGCCTGCTGCACCAAGTATGCCAACGTGAAGCCCCCCTCGATCCCCCCGGGGGGGGGAGGAAAGTTCGTTACTTGCTTTCATTTATGTATCTTTTTATTCTATTAATTGTACCTTCAATGTCGCCAATAACTTCCTCGTTAGAGAATCTGACGACCTTAAAATCTTTACTTTCCAACCATTTTGTCCTTTCCTCATCACTCCTCTGTTGAGATTGCAATTGGTGGTATCCCCCATCTAACTCAATGACGAGCCTTAGAGGTAGACAGACGAAATCGGCAATATAGTCGCTAATGATATGCTGTCGTCGGAAGTGTACTCCTAACTGGTCACCTCGCAAGAACTTCCAAAGAGCCATTTCTGCAGGTGTCTCATTCTGCCTGTTCTTTTTGACGAATTCCTTCAAAAGACCATACAAGCAGGATCGGCAAACTGGACTCCTAATCCCTTGTCGTGTTCCTCCCCCCTTCGGGGGGATTGAGGGGGGCTACCTTTCATTCGGATGTATCCCGTAGTACACGCGGAGTGGGGTGCTCGACACCTTGATGAAGCCCTTGGCCTCGTCGGCTGTCCAGCCAGTCTGTGTCTCGCCGTACTCGCCAAGCTTCGACTTTGTCAGGTCGTTGACGGAATCAACACCCACCGTTTCGAAGCCATAAGGACGCAGTTTCAGGATGGCCGTACCCGTGACGTTGCGCTGGCTTGAGCTAAGCATGGCCTCGATGTCGGGCATTACCGGCTCCAGATACTGGCTCTCGTGCAGGAACATTCCATACCAGTTGGCCACCTGGTCCTTCCAGTACTGCTGCCACTTAGACAGTGTCGACTTCTCCAGCAGTCGGTGTGCCTCGATGATGAGCTTCGGCGCAGCGGCCTCGAAGCCCACGCGGCCCTTGATGCCGATGATGGTGTCGCCCACGTTGGCGTCGCGGCCGATGGCATAGCTGGCACCTATCTCCTCAATCTTCTGGATGGCCTTTACACGGTCGGCGAACTTCTCGCCGTTCACGCCTACTATCTCACCTTTGTCGAACTCAATCTTAAGAAGCTGCTCCTGCTCTTTGGCCGTGACGTGCTTCAGATAGGCATCCTCAGGCAGACCCTGTGTGGGGTCGAGCAGCTCGCCGCCGCAGATGCTTGTGCCCCAGATACCTACGTTGTAAGAATACTTCAGCTTGGTGAAGTCGGCAAAGTAGCCATGCTCGTTCAGATAGTCTACTTCCTCTTTGCGTGTCAGCTTCTTGTCGCGTGTCAGTGTGATGATTTCCACGCCAGGTGCCATGACGAGGAACGTCATGTCGAAGCGTATCTGGTCGTTGCCGGCACCTGTAGAGCCGTGGGCAATGGCGTCGGCGCCAATCTCCTTGGCATAGCGGGCGATGGCGATGGCCTGGAAAATGCGCTCGCTGCTGACCGAGATGGGGTAGCAGTTGTTGCGCAGCACATTGCCGAATATCATGTACTTCAATGACTTCTCATAATACTCCTGCGTCACATCGAGTGTCACGTATGCCTTGGCGCCCAGCTTGTAGGCATTCTCCTCGTTAGCCTTCAGCTGTTCTGCCGAGAAACCGCCGGTGTTGGCGCAGGCGGCATACACCTCATAACCTTTCTCCTTGGCCAGATACATCACTGTATAGCTGGTGTCCAATCCGCCGCTGAAAGCGACCACTACTTTTTTCTTGTTCATTGTCTTCTTCTCCTTTGTTGTAGGACAGAAATTATCATAATTATTATAATTCCTGTCCTTAATTTAATATATAAGTAATAATTTATGCCCTTGCTCAGCCCTCTTCCAGCTCTTCGAGATGTCTGATGCGCGAGATCACCTCGTCGGGAATCTTTGCCGGCAGGTGTTCCGTGGGGTCGTAGAGCATGGCTGTGCAGATACAGTATTTGCGGCCGGTACGGTGTAGTACGTCGACGTTGACGCACCCCTCACAACCCTTCCAGAATGCTTCGTCATCGGTGAGGTCGGCAAACGTCACGGGCTGATAGCCCAGTGCGGTGTTCATGGCCATCACCGCGGCACCGCTGGTCAATGAGAAGATTTTGGCGTGCGGCCAGCGTGTGCGGGCCAGCGTAAAGGTCATGTCCTTAATGCGCTTGGCTACGTGGTGACCACGGAAGTCCGGATGGACTATCAGACCCGAGGTTGTCACATATTGCTGGTTCTCCCAGGTCTCAATATAGCTGAACCCCGCAAAGCGGCCATCTTTTGCCAGTGCGATGACAGCCTTGGCCTCATACATCTTCTTGGCCAGATACTCATGTGTGCGCTTGGCAATGCCAGTTCCCCTCACTTTAGCCGCATCGGCAATGGTCTGTAGGATAGTGTCCACGTAGACCTCATGCTCTGGTGCCGCCACTAAGACTTCAATTTCCTGATCCTGTTCCATACCTTTTACTGTATTACTATTTCATGTTGGGCACCACCTCGCTCAGCGTGTCGATGAGTTCCTGATGCGAAACACCCTCTTTCAGCACGATGAATATGGTGTCGTCGCCAGCCACTGTGCCCAGTATCTGGGGTATGTCGCTGCAGTCAATGTTCCATGCCAGTGCGCTGGCGTAGCCCTGGCGCGTCTTTATCACGGCCATGTTGCCGGAGAAGTTGATGCTCACAAAGCCCGGCATCTGCATCATCTCGCGAATGGTACTGGGCGTTGATACGCGCTTATACATTGTGTCGTTGGGCAGCACATACACATAGTTGCCCCCCATGGTGGCGGCCTTGGCCACTTTCAGCTGCTTCAGGTCGCGGCTCAGCGTGGCCTGCGTCAGCTTAAAACCTTCCTTCTGGAGCGCACCCAGCAGCTCTTCCTGACTTCCTAACTGCTGACTCGAAATGATGAGTCTTAATGCCTCTAAGCGGTTGTTCTTTATCTTCATCGCTATTGTCTGTTGGTATATTTATCCGTAAAACGGCGACAAAATTACGCATTTATTTGCATACCACCAAACTTTTGTGCATATATTTGCAGCAAATGGACGTTTTTTTAGTTTCGCCAACCTTGTGTCGCGGCTTTGGCCGATGCTGTTTTTTGCGCGATGGCTGTTATTGCTTTGGCATAAACAAGTGCTTTCTGAAAAATATTTCATACCTTTGCAGGCGCAATGGCAAAGAAAGACCTGTTATCATATATTCGTGAAGGGCGCACGATGACGCAGAGCGAGAAGCTGCAGCTCATCGTGAGCCTGTCCATTCCCTCGATATTGGCACAGATATCAGCCACGGTGATGTTCTTCATCGATGCCTCGATGGTGGGCCATCTGGGTGCCAAGGCGTCGGCGGCCATCGGCCTGGTGGAGACCACGGGGTGGCTGATGGGCGGTCTGGCCTCGGCTGCGTCGATGGGCTTCTCGGTGCAGGTGGCCCACTTCATTGGTGCCAACGACTTCGAGGGTGCGCGTCGTGTGCTGCGCCAGTCGTTGGTGTGCTGTCTGCTGTGGAGCCTGCTCATGTCGGCCATCTGCCTGACCATCGCCTGGCCGTTGCCTTATTGGCTGGGCGGCAGCGAGGAGATTGCCCACGATGCGTCGCTCTATTTTGCTATCATCGGCGTGTGTGGCATCTTCTTCCAGATGGAGGGGCTGGCTGGCTCGATGCTGAAATGCTCCGGCAACATGAAGATACCCTCGATGCTCAACATCGGCATGTGTGTCATGGACGTGGTGTTCAACTACTGCTTCATCTATCTGCTCGACATGGGCGTGATGGGGGCTGCCGTGGGCACGGGTGTGGCCGAGCTGATTACAGCCGGCCTGATGCTCTACTTCCTGCTTTGGCGCAGCGACATGCTGAACCTTTTCAGGAGGTACGGGGCCACGGGGGTGCGGAAACGCGAGAGTCGTTCCTCCTTCCGTCCCACTCACGATGTCATCTCCACGGCCTTTAAGATTGGTGCTCCCATGGGGTTGCAGCACCTGCTCATGGGGTCGGCTCAGATAGTGAGCACGCTCATCGTGGCACCACTGGGCACCATTGCCATAGCAACCCACTCGCTGGCTATCACCGTCGAGAGCCTCTGCTACATGCCGGGCTATGGCATTGCTGAGGCAGCCACCACACTGGTGGGACAGGGTATCGGTGCCGGACAGCGGGCGCTGACACGTTCGTTTGCCAATATGTCGGTGACGCTGGGCATCGGTGTCATGACGCTCATGGGCATGCTGATGTGGGTGTTTGCCCCTCAGCTGATGGGGCTGATGTCGCCTGTCGACGAAATCATAGCCCTGGGTACCGACGTGCTGCGCATCGAGGCATGGGCCGAACCGATGTTTGCTGCTGCCATCGTGGTCAACGGCGTGTTCATCGGTGCCGGCGACACGCTGAAGCCCGCCCTGATGAGCCTGACCTCGATGTGGGGCGTGCGTCTCACGCTGGCCGCCATGCTGGCACCTCGCTACGGTTTGCGCGGCGTATGGACGGCCATGGCCATAGAGCTGAGCCTGCGTGGCCTGTCTTTTCTCACCCGAATGCGCTTTGGCAACTGGCAGAAAAAGATTGTTGCCGCATAGCCATGGCTACATGTCGTCTCTGATGTTGCTGAACAATCGCCACACTCTGGCCTTCCTGTAGCGCCAGGCTGTTCCCTTTGGCACATGCAGCACGATTTTCTTGGCGCGGTCACATGGGAAAAAAAAGTTATAGCATATCTGTTCATCGTCCTCATATTCTACAGCCACAGGGGGTATCTTGATGTTCAAATAGATCTCCCTCAGGCTGCTGCACCCAGAAAGGAAACGGAAGGGAATGGTGTCTAACTGGGCATAGACATACACCGACTTCAGCTTTGGACATCCGTCGAACGCAGCCATTTCGATGCTCTTCACCGTTCGTGGAATAGTTACAGCCGTCAGCTCCCTACATCCTAAAAAGGCCCTGTCGAAGATATGTCTTACCGTGGAGGGAATGACATAGTGTCCACCCTTCTTTATACGTGGAAACCTGAGAAGCGTGTCGCGCTTTTCGGTGAATGTCACCTTCGTCTGCTCTGGATCGTACCAGTAGGGACTCATCGGGTCCAGTACTGTAGTGGTGATGTCAGTGTCCTCGGCAGGGGGTGCCGCAGCTGTGGTGACGTCAGTGTCCTCAACGGAGGGTGCCGCAGGTGTGGTGACGTCAGTATCCTCAACGGAGGGTGCCGCAGGTGTGGTGTCTACAGGCTCCTTGCCCACTATACTGTCGGCAGCAGCTACTAAGACACTATCGTTGTTGGTCTTTTGTTCCCCACCTTTGCACGACAACACCACGATACACAGGGCTGCCATTGCCATGCTGCCGCAATGGCCCAGCTTGCTTAGCTTTTTCATGTCTTCCATACTCAGTATTGTTAGTCAGGATGCAAAGATACAAAATAAAGGTGAAAACGCAATTAAAACTGTGGAAAAACCAAGTTTAAACGCGATTCGAATGAGCTTTATGATGATAATCCAATCATTTTTCGTACCTTTGCACAAAACTTATACAATCGATGAAGAAAAGACGTATAGCACTATTGGTGGTTGTAATGCTGACGGGCATTGCAACGGTCTCTGCACAGGCTGCCGACGACGGACAGGGCTGGGTGAGCATTGTGAATGGCCAGCTGTGGAAAACAGAGCAGGGCGAGGTGGTGCAGGCCCATGCGCCAGGCTTTGTGCGGCAGGGCGGGCTGTGGTATATGGTGGGCGAAGACCGCTCGCATGCCTGGAATCCTGACGTGAACCTCTACTCTTCGCCCGACCTTGTGCACTGGCGATTCGAGAAGAAAATCATCCGCAACGGCGTTACTGACCGCCGCCTGGGGCGCAGCCGCATGATAGAGCGCGCCAAGCTGCTCTATTGTGCAAGGACGGGCAAGTATGTGGTGTGGTGCCACTGGGAGTCGCGCGACTACAGCGCGTCAGAGGCCGCCTGCTTCCAGTGCGACTCGGTCGACGGCAACTATCAGCTGGTGTGGGCAGGCCGTCCGCTGGGCATCAAGAGCCGCGACTGCAACGTGTTTGTCGACCACGATGGCACCGCCTACTTCATCTCCACCACCAACGAGAATCAGGACCTGGGTCTCTTCCGCCTCAGCGACGACTACCTGAGCATGGTGGAGCACACGCGGCTCTTTGCCGGTGAGCGGCGCGAGGCCCCCGCAATCGTCCGTGTGCCATCTGCCAAAGGGTCTGAAGAGTGCCGCTACTTCATGTTCTCATCGGCCTGTACGGGCTGGGCACCCAACCAGTGCAAGCTCTCCTATACCACCAATCTGAAGAGCGGCTGGAGTCCCCTTACCGATATTGGCGACGACAAGGCCTATCGCACGCAGCCCGCTGCCATCCTCGAGGTGAAGGGCAGCCGTCAGACCACCTATCTCTATGTGGGCGACCGCTGGATGGATCCCGACCTGCCCAGCACAAAGACCATCGTCTTCCCCATTGCCTTCGATGGCACCCGTTGCACGTTCGACTACAGGGAACGCTTCTCCATCAACTACGCCACTGGCGAATGGCACGAATAAGAAAAAAAACAGCACATGAACATGAAACATCTTCTCCTGATAGCCATAGCCTCACTGCTCATGCTGCCAGTAAAGGGGCAACAGCGACAGGTTTTGCTGGAGACCACTGTGGGCAACATCAGCATCCGGCTCTTCGACGACACACCACTTCATCGCGACAACTTCGTGCGCCTTGTTCAGGAGCACTTCTACGACTCGCTGCTGTTCCATCGCGTCGTCAGGGGCTTTATGATACAGGCGGGCGACCCCACCAGCCGTCATGCCGAGCCAGGGCTGACGCTGGGCGAGGGCGACACCGACTACACCGTGCCGCAAGAGTGCTTTGCCACCTGCCAGGGGCGCGACACACTGCTTCACCACCACTGGCGCGGTGCCGTGGCCATGGCTCGCGAAGGCGACGAGGTGAACCCAGACCGACGCTCCAGCGGCTGCCAGTTCTACATCGTGTGGGGGCGCAACTATGCCACCAAGGAACTGGAGAACATCCAGACGCGACTCGACACTCTCACTGACCACCGCGTGCAACTGTCGGCCGACGATGTACGGGCCTATCGCAAGATGGGCGGCGCGCCCCATCTCGACGGACAGTACACCGTGTTTGGCGAGGTTATTGACGGCCTCGATGTCGTGGAGCGCATACAGCAGGCGTTCACCGACGACTACGACCGCCCCGTCGACGACATCCGCATCGTGCGAGCTACCATAGTGATGCCTTAGCAATAAAGCCTACGAAACAAACAGTGCAGTCTCTGGAACCGCTCGTCCAGACACTGCACCGTCAACGATATTAATAACTAAAAACCTTTTATCTCCTGAAAACAAGGTCTTCTTAACCTTGCGACGCCGTGGGGCCTTGTTCTCTTTTCTTCCCCCGCGTCTGGGCAGTACGCGTCGTCACGACGCCCCTGCATTCTTCGTCTGTTATCCTTCGTTCAATCTTCTACCTCTTAACTAAAACCTATTGTCCTGAACAATCTTTCCTTAATTACTTTTACCTACTGAATCTCGTTTTGTTCTTTCTTTGCGTTCTCTTTTCTTAGCAATCACTTTTACCTTTAACTAATACCTTATATCTTTTACGCTATTGAAGATGTCGTTCTCTTGTTTTGACGATGCAAAGGTACGACGTTTTTCATTACCATGCATCATTTTCCATACGATTTTGCTAAAAAACAGGCTCATTATTGACGCAAATCAATGCACTTGTGCGCGAACACAGTGCAAGTTGTTGCCCAATCGAGCGTGTTGCTCATTCTACCATATACAGGGCGAGTTTCAAATTGCGGTGCAGATATTTGAATTTGCTGCAAATAGACATTCGCCTCATGCTTGGCCAGTATTTTGTCAAGCGAGCCGAGGATGCCATAGACCGCCTTTGGGACGAGGGTGTACTCAACGACAGCGTGATGGAAGAGTGGAAATCTGAACACATGCCCACTCCATACAAGCAGTAATGAACATTTTTCTGTTATCAACCAAACTTCTTCTCCATTTTTCTGCCGTTTTCTCTCAAAAACGGTTAAATCTTTATTTCTTTTTGCAGTTTTTTGTAGAAGGAGAATTATTTCCCTCGATTATTTTGTACCTTTGCATCTCGTATGGGAGAAAACAGCGACATAGCACAGATGCTGGCCCTGCTTCATGAGTTGCAGGGTATTGACTTCGTTCGTCAATTAAGGCAGATAACGGAGCGCCATGAATTCTCCCCATTGAAAGACGACCCTCTTGTTTTTACAGTTGGTGGCGAAAGGCTACGGGTAGGCGACCACAGGTCGGGAATGGGGGCAGATGACTACGGCCCACTCTTGGATGCTGCTCGCAAGGCAGTGGAACATGGCTACAGAGTATTTGTGCTTCCAAACCCCAAAGGCTTCAGAACGGCAGATTTCATCTTTGAGCGCAAGGGTGTTTACAAGATGTTCGACTTGAAAACCATCG
>ERZ842401.2928-NODE-2928-length-21910-cov-4.074171_pt1 | contig 21910 bp, 16 predicted proteins | sample MGYA00521270_ERZ842401 | MGnify/ENA primary metagenome ERZ842401 (study PRJEB31892, sample SAMEA3878208) | bioreactor metagenome | biome: Moose rumen | place: Sweden | collected 2011-10 | study: EMG produced TPA metagenomics assembly of the PRJEB12797 data set...
GCAATCGTTTTAATGGTGTTCTTGGTAATCATAAGGCTGTTCTAACCGTCCACAAAAATACGAAAAATGGCTGCCCCATGCAATGAGACAGCCAAAAAACTATGAAAAAGATTTTCTGTTCTTTGTTATTCGGCGAAGACGTTGAAATCCACTTCGGCTTGAACTTCCTTGTGGAGCTGGCGATCGACCTTATGCTCAGCCCCGTGATCCTGCGTCTTGTCAAGCTTGGCAGAAAGCACAGCCAATGAAATGGGGCTCGACTACGAAAATACTCTAAGAGAACTTGGAAAAGGATTTTCTTCACTTATAGACATATACATAAATTCAAGCCATTATATAAAAGGAGAGTTAGACACAGAAACCTCCAACAAAGGCAAAAACCTACTTATAATAGCCGATCAATTTGAGGAAGTATTCACTAATAGCGACAACTTCAACGATGGCAAACCTTCAGACGAAAGTTACACCGCAATAAATCTACTATTAGAAACAGTAAGGATTTCTATTGCCAAAAATCTTCCCGTATATGTCATATTCACAATGCGTAGCGACTATATAAGCAACTGCACAGTGTTTAAAAACCTTCCAGAATTTATAGCATACAGCCAATTTTTTGTACCACAACTAAAACGTACAGAAATACGCCAAGTAATAGAAGAACCTGCAGCACTCGCAGGCGGTAGCGTGTCAACAAGGCTAACAGAAGTAATTATTAACAACCTCAACAGCGGTTTCGACCAACTGCCTGTACTTCAACACGCACTCAACCTACTTTGGAAAATGGCAGGAAATGGAGAAAAACAACTCGATCTTATCCATCTTGCCAAAATAGCAGGCATAAGCAAAGATGTTTTATCACCAGAAGAACAAAAAATATTCGACAATTGGTTTGAAACACTTCCTGATTACCGCAAAAAATATTACGAAAAGCCAGACCTCAACAACGTACTAAATACACACGCTGGGACATTGTACGAATCGGCATACGACTATTTTATGCAAAATGCCAACTGGGCAGAAAAATCAATAACAAGACAAGAAAGCAAAGAAATAATAGAAACTGTATTCAAAAGTCTAACAAAAATAGACAACAACAGACAAGTACGAAACCGATGCACACTTAAAGAGATAACTGGCATTATCAACAAAGACAACATAACTAACGCCACTGTATGCGGAGTTATAAACATATTTCGAACCCCAGAAAACACTCTTATACGACCGTTTTCTGAAGAAGGAAACCTTGAGACACAATACATTAGCGGCGACACCGTATTGGATGTAACCCACGAAGCTCTCATTAGAAACTGGAAAATGCTTAGCCAATGGGACTTAGAGGAACAAGCAAACCTCAAAGATTACAACGATTTTAACTCCCAATTACAACGTTGGATAAGCCGCGATAATAATCCCGAATATCTACTCACTTCGGGTTCATACTCATATTTTAAAAATTGGTACGACAAATGCCGACCAACACCATATTGGTTTGTAAAATACGACAATAGCAAACAGACACAAAACCAAAAACTAAAATACGCCAAGTTTCAATACGAAAATTGCATCAACTTTCTTGAACAGAGCGAAACAGCAATACAAGCCAAGGAACGCCAACGCAAAAGACGCATACAGACATATCTCGTACTTGCGCTCGTATTCATAGCAGGATTAGCAGGATTTTCATATTGGGCCATGGACGAACGAAAAAACGCCATGATTCAAAAAGAATATGCCGACAAGCAAACCATTGTGGCAAAAGAGCAAAAACAAGACGCAGACGATGCCCGAGCCATAGCCGACGAAGAACGCCGAAACGCAGAAGTACAAGCAGAAAGAGCTCTCGAAAGCGCACGAGAAGCAATGATAGCAAGAAACAAAGCCGACATAGAACGAAAAAAAGCACTTGCAGCAAAAGCCGAAGCCGATGCAGCCCGTGCCGAAGCTGAACGAAATCTTGAACTTGCCGATGAACGAAGAATAGAACTTGAACAAAAACAAAAAGAAATAGAAGCACAAATAACCGCCACTGAAATAGCACGCGACTCTGCAAAACACATGTTTAACGTTGCTATATCAAACGTATATGCCATAAAAGCACGAAATCAAGCAGAAAATGCAGAGTTAAGCCTTCGCATTGTAAAAGAAGCATACGACTTAAACGAAAAAAACAATGTAAACCAAAATACCGCAGAACTATACGATGCTGTGCTATTTGCCCTTGAAAAAAACGAACTTATAAGCCCTGTCAACAACATAAAAACCGACGGTATAAAAGCATTTTCTGTTGACGACCAAAACCATATTATAGTAATAGATCAATTTGTTAGAATAACAGAATACAGCATCAACGATTACCAAGCACGGCAAGTGGGCGAAACAAGAGAAAAATATGCCACAAAAGCACCTATCGAAAAAGCAATTTTTATAAGTCCACACCAAATAGTATATAGCACAAAAGACAAGAAAACATGTTTTTTGGACCTCGACCGCGACGAACAAAAAGTAGTAATAGAAGACAACAAAGACTTTATAGAAAGCGCGTGCATAACGCCCGACAAACGTTATGTTGTATTAGCATACCAACGCGGCACTATAGTAACACGCTCTCTTGACGATGTTAAAAGCTACCCTATAGACATAAAAAAATTAAATCGAAATATGTCGGACGTTTACTGCACAGACAACGAGATATTTGCCCTTAGCATAACAGGTATTGTAACACGTTGGAACTTTACAACAGAAAACCGTCCAATGGACTACAAAATAATTGACAAAAGCGATGAACGTTCTTTTGCATTAGCCGCAATACCCGACAAACATCTAATATCGGCATGTTTTAGCGATGGCTCTCTACAATTTCTCAATACAAAAACCAACACACGAGAAGACCAAATGCTCGGTAGCCATTCTAAACTCGAACACCTCGTATATTGTCAACAAACAGGAATACTCGCCATGTCATCGGCAGACAAACGCATTTCGTTAATAAATACAAACAATTTTAATGAAAAACCTCTATTTATAGAAGAACATAGCCTCAATAATTCAAAAGTTAAAAATCTATATTTCAACAAACAAGGTGTACTTTATGCACTCACAGATGATAATATGATTCACTATTGGCGCACAAATATACGCGACTACGACAACGAATTAAAACGAAATAATCCTCAACCATTGTCGGAAGAAGAAAAAAGTTTAATATTAGGACGCGAATTTTCTAAAACCAACTGAAAATGAAACCAATATACATCGTCATACTAATTATTTTAAGCACAGTTTTCAATGCCAATGCACAAAAAGGCAAAAACAAAAACGTAACCGACATCGACGAACAAGAAACGATGATAGAAACACAAATGCGTCAACTCGAAAAATATTACAACTCGGGAAGATACTCCAACGCATTAAAAATAGCCAAACAAATAAACAACTCTAACGTAAAATTAGACCCAGAAACAAACCAACTTTTCTTAAAATACTACATCTGCTCATTAAAAGAAATGAGTTATGACGAAGAAGCAGACTCTGCAACAATAGAATTTACAAAAAAATACCCATTTTACAAACCAACAAAATTCGACCAGCCAGTATTCAAAGACCTACTATCCAATTTCTACACACGTCCACGCTTAGCAATATGGATTAGTGGAGGTGTACCTTCTCCTATCATTCAAGTTGATACAGTACATTTGGTAGGCGACACAACACAAATAATGCCTGATTACAGCCAAACAAAAGGTACATCAGCAGAAATTGCATTGCAATTCTTCCCATTTAAATATTTCTCCGTAGCCTTAGGATTGCATTATATGTATTTTGAATACACTCGAGACAGACAACAAAACATAACAACATTTAGTTATAATGAAAAAAATCACCGACTTTCTGTACCACTCTACTTTATAGCCACAATGCCAACCCAAGAAGGCAAATGGGTTCCAGAACTAATGTTAGGTGCACAAGCCGATTATCTATTAAAAACAACCTACACTGCGTCAACAAAATACAACCAAAATCAACATTTTGCATCATCAGGTAATACCGAATTAATCGAAAAAAACAAAATAAACTACACTGCCAACGCAGGAATACGCTTAAACTACAATCACAAACAACTATCGTTTTTTATCGACAACACATTTCGCTACACAATAAAACCATTCAACAACTCAGAATACAATCTCAATAACAATGACCTTGTATATAACCAACTATTTGTTCCCGATGCCATACACCTTATAACGTACACCATGCAAATAGGAATAAAAATAAGCTTCGGTTACACAACATTTACAAAATACGGATATGGATACGGACGCTAACTAAAAACAAAAAAAATGAAAAAATTTTATATCCACATACTCACAGCACTAACAGTAATTACTGCCGCATGCAACGACACTGTCTATTCCGACTACAGCCAATCAAACATAAAATCGGCCAATTGTACACCTATGTTTATGCCTCTATCAGTATCTGATGGAGCAGTGGTAACAATGCAAGCTGAAAGCGATACAAATACATATAGTTTTATAAAAATAGACAAAAATGCCGAGTTAACCTCCTCAACTATAAAATTTACATGGAGTTACAACGACAGCCACGGCAGCCAACAAAACAATAATAGCAACTACAACGATAACAATAAAGATAACAATGACAACCAAAATGATGATATTAACCAAAATGATGATGCTAACCAAGAACAAAACAACGACAACACTAATGAAAACAATAGCACCAAAAAATCTTATACCAAACAAACCTCACAACAAACGGTAGAAGTAGTTGACATTTCTGACGGGAAACTACGAAAAAACAACAACGACGAATATTTTTTCGATTTTTATTCGTCCAACAACTTCGGACGAGAATACTTCGCTATTGTAAAATTCGACAAAAACTGCAACATAATATTCCAAAAAGATAGTACAATAAACGCAATGAGCAATGGCAATGGCAATCAAAACAATGTAAGCAAAATGCCAGTAGCTGGTACACCTCTTGACAACGGTGGATACGCAATAATATACCAAACACCGTCAATGGGAATGATGCAAGCCACTTCATACGACCTAACAATGAAAGTATTAGACACAAACGGAGAAACAACAAGTTCAGTTGACCTCGAATTTTCCGAAACAGTAAGTATAACAGACGTAAACTCAATAGACAACAACATCCTTATAACATACGAAAACTCCTCATCGGTGGCAGCAATAAAAATATTCTCACTCGAAGGAACACTTATAAACACCTCAGACATAATAAACAACATTAATCAAATAAATTTTTTAAATTACGGTGAATACGGATTTATTTCGGGATACGAACCAACAACCCAAAAATTCACAATAGTTCAAATAGACAAAAACGGCGACATAATAACCCAAAATAATTTAGACTCTATTGGAATTATTGTAAACGTAAACGAATTTAACAACATGATATGCCTAACAGGATTCACCCAGTCAAGCAATTACACAACATACAACACCGTAAACTCATATCTTAACTATATAAGCAACCTAAACGGTCTAATTGTACTATTAGATTCACAGACAAACAATTTGGACTATATAACAGCCGACTATGGAAACGGAGTAATAGTTTACTCTGCACAAAAAAACAGCGACAACACATACACCGTATTCTTATCACAAGTAACTCCAAGCGACCTCTTGTTTTCAGAATATAGTTATGGTAGCAAAATATATGTATATCAAGTAGATGACCTTAAAAAATTACAAATAAATTGATTTTGAGTACACTAAATATCGTTTTAATTGCGCTTGTAGTTATAGCAACTGCAACGGCTATAATACTATGGACAAAACGCGACAACGCAATTAACAAAGCCGTAAACCGAGCCGAAAAACGTACAAAACAAGAAATGAACAACCTTGAAGGAGAAATTAACAGACTTAAAACACTATACAACAACCTCAAGGCAAATGGCAACAAAACACAAGAACAATCAAATAAAAAAACAAATCAAATAAACTCATTAATAAACGCTGAAAACATAATACTCGAACAAAAAAAACTCGAAGAACAAAAAAATGAGTTGGCAGAACGTAACAAAAAGCTTTGGGACATGTCAATCTCTATACAAAAAGAAAAACAACACATAGCCATACTCAAAAACGAAATAGAACTTAAACACAAAACGGTAACCGATAGCATACAATATGCCAAAAGAATACAAGACGCAGTACTACCACCAGTAGATATACTTGCAAACAATTTTAAAGACTATTTTTTATTTTGGCGACCACGAGAAATAGTATCAGGAGATTTCTATTGGATGAAACGCGATGGCGACACAATACTTTTTTCTGTTGCCGACTGCACAGGACACGGCGTACCAGGCGCATTTATGAGTATGCTTGGGGTAGCATTTTTAAACGAAATATGCGCAAAAATAACCGAACAAACCACTCCTGCCGAAATATTAGAAAAAATGAGAGCCAAGATAATACAAACACTAAAACAACAAATGGGTTCTCTCGACCCAAAAGACGGTATGGATATGGGATTATGTATGTTAAACACAGTAAAAAAAACAATGATGTTTGCAGGAGCAAACAACGGAATGTACCACATAAGAGGCAATCAACTCACAGAATACAAAGCAATAAAAAATCCAGTAGGAATGTATCCCAAACAACGAGATTTTGAAAACCACGAAGTAGATATACAAACTGGTGATTATATATACATGTTTTCTGATGGATACGCCGACCAATTTTCTCTAAAAAACGCACGAAAACTCACATCAGGAAAATTTAAAAAACTCCTTATAGAAGTCAACGAAAAAACAAAAGTAGCAGCAGAACAAGAAAAATTTTTAGCAGATTTTCTTGATGATTGGAAAGAAGGTTACGTACAAATGGACGACATTCTTGTTGGCGGCTATCAAATTAAATTATAGGTTGAACACCATAAAAAAACTCCTTATTATATAGTAACAAACCACAAAATTTAACAAAAAAAATCCACATTCCATAATTTTAGTTTCCGACATATCAAAAATAATTTTCAAAAAAAAACAAAAAAAAATTTGTTTATTAAAATTTTATTCTAAATTTGGGGAAATAAAAATAAGGTTTACAAGAAAACTAAAATATACTCCAGATGGAAACAAATTATGGTGAAATAACCCAAGTAATTGGTCCCGTGGTTGACGTGAGTTTTGAAAAAACAGGCGGCAAACTTCCGGCCATACTCGATGCCTTGGAACTCACCCGCGACAACGGCGAAAAGCTGATAATAGAATGTCAGCAACACATCGGCGAGCATACCATACGCACCATAGCCATGGACAGCACCGACGGCCTCCACCGCGGAATGAAAGTTTATCCTACAGGCAGTCCAATAACAATGCCAGTTGGCGAAAAAATAAAAGGTCGCTTGATGAACGTTGTAGGAGAAGCTATTGACGGCATTGGCACTCTTGACAAACAAGGCGGATACCCAATCCACCGCGAACCACCGCAATACAAAGAGCTTACCACAGAAACACAAGTACTCTACACAGGAATAAAAGTCATCGACCTCATTGAACCATACGCAAAAGGTGGAAAGATAGGGCTTCTTGGTGGCGCAGGCGTGGGCAAAACAGTCCTCATAATGGAACTCATAAACAACATTGCCAAAGCATACAGTGGACAGTCGGTATTTGCAGGCGTAGGGGAGCGCACCCGTGAAGGTAACGACCTACTACGCGAAATGCTCGGTAGCGGAGTAATGAACTACGGACCAGCTTTTATGGAAGACATGGAAAAAGGCGGTTGGGACATAACCAAAATAGATAAAGAAGCAGTCAAGAATAGTAAAGTTGCAATGGTGTTTGGTCAAATGAACGAGCCACCAGGAGCAAGAGCAAGAGTAGCACTATCTGGTTTAACAGTAGCAGAATACTTCCGCGACGGAGAAAAAGGTGCAAAAGGCAACGACATACTTCTGTTTATCGACAACATTTTCCGTTTTACACAAGCAGGTAGCGAAGTATCAGCATTGCTTGGTCGTATGCCATCAGCAGTGGGATACCAACCAACGTTAGCAAGTGAAATGGGTGCAATGCAAGAGAGGATAACATCAACAAAGCATGGTTCAATAACTTCTGTACAAGCAATTTATGTACCCGCCGATGACTTAACCGACCCGGCACCCGCTACAACATTCTCCCACCTTGATGCAACAACTGTGTTAAGCCGTAAAATAGCATCTTTGGGAATATATCCAGCCGTGGATCCACTCGATAGTACATCGAGAATACTAACACCAGATATTGTTGGTGCAGAACATTACAACACTGCACAAAGAGTAAAACAAATACTACAAAGATACAACGAGTTACAGGATATAATCAACATTCTCGGTATGGAAGAGTTATCAGAAGAAGATAAACTCACCGTTAGCCGTGCAAGAAGGGTTCAGAGATTCTTATCGCAACCATTCCACGTTGCAGAGCAATTTACTGGTTTAAAAGGAAAACTCATCTCCATAGAAGACACCATAAAAGGATTTAATATGATAATGGACGGTGAAGTTGACCAATACCCAGAAGCAGCCTTCCACCTCGTTGGAACAATAGAAGATGCCATAGAAAAAGGCGAAAAACTTTTGAAAGAAGCAAAATAGCAAGTAAGCATGGAAGTAGAGATAATTTCACCCGACACGCTTGTTTTTTCTGGAAATGCAGATTTAGTAAGCCTTCCCGGAACAAAAGGTGCTTTTGAAATAATGAAAAACCACGCCGCCATAATTTCCACACTCGAAAAAGGAAAAGTGAAAATTGTAAACAATGGTTCAGAACAGTTTTTCGACATCAACGGTGGCTTGGTGGAATTTAACAACAACAAAGTAAGCATACTTGCATCTTAAAAGAATGTTTTTCCCAAAAAAATAACTGTCGTTATAAAAAAAACGGCAGTTATTTTTTTATTTTTTCAACAAACTGTTATAAATACCAAACTGCATATCAGCAATTTTTTCAACCGTATAATTTTCTTTAAAAAAAGAAGTTACTTTTTTCTTATCAAAATCATTAACAAAAAACTCATCAGCAGCAATTTTTTTAAATAAATTTAAAAGACTTGCATAACTACTGCCTATCTTAATTCCAAGTCCACATTGTTCCAACTCTGGAAAATTACAACCATCGGTAAACACAGGAATACATCCCGCCAACCCCGCTTCTATAATAGACGTAGGAAACCCCTCAGACTGAGATGGAAGAATAAAAAACAAACTATTTAAGAGTAAATTTTGTTTATCATTCCCATACACTGGACTATTACTCAAACTAACATTGTGATTTTTAGGCAATAAATCGAAAGTATTTTTTAAAACTGCATATTCGCCATCATCAGGACCAATAATCTGTAACCTAAAATCAACATTATTAACAAGAGGAGAATCTCTCCACGCATTCAACAATTCTACAACACATTTTTTAGAATTAAGTCTTCCAAGAAAAAGAAAAGTATAAGGTTTATTTACGTTTGAATTTGCACTAATAAATTCCGCACCATTGGGAATTAGTACAACATTTCTGAAATATTTTTCAAGATTTTTTTTCTCAACACTCGAAACAGCTCTCACAAAAGATGATTTTTTTACAAAACTTTTTTCATAAAAATTGAAGTAAATTTTTTTCTTAATCCATTTGTTATTCATTCCCCATGGTTCCAACATTCCATGCGGCGTATAAACCCACGAAAAACCTTTTTCCGATGCTTTACATGCCCAAACTGAAGGAAATCTCCATGCTCCATGGCTTACCACAATTGTATCCGATGGAGAGAAACGTTCCACAACATCATTAAATCTTTCTAAGGATGTAGTATCCAATGCGATAGACTCTGCATCATAAAGATTTTTTATATGTGGCATATCATCAATTTTTGGAAAAACCGCTATGCTTTCAACACCATATTTTTTAGCCAAAATTTTTGAAGTAGACAAAGCTGCGTTCCATATACCAAAATTTACTTTATCAATACGGTCGATTATATTTACAACTTTCATATATTCAACAGCTTTACAACTTTTTCTGCCCAAATTTCAGGTGTAAACCCCTTAATAATTTCAACAGAACGACTACTCATTAACAACAACTGATTATCACTCAATTGAGATATTTTATCAAAAACTCCAATCAACTGGTTTTCATTATTTTCGTCAAAAATAAAACCGTTTTCTTGTGTTACTAAATCTGGTATAGCACCCACAGCATTGCTACATGCCACTGGTAAACCTGCGCTCATAGCCTCATTAACAACTAATCCCCAAGGTTCAAAAGTGCTTGCCAATACAAAAAATGAACTATTATGATATATTTCTGGTAACTGACTATAATTAGCCCAATTACATAGTTTTATATTATCATTTTCTTTAAATTTATTTTCGAGATATTCTTTTAGCGGTCCAGCTCCAACAAGTTTTAAAGTCCAATTTTTAGATAGTTTTGATTTTAGAAAAGCATTAATCAAAAACTCTTGATTTTTTTCTTTGCTAAAACGTGCCATACAAAGCATTATTTTAGCATTAGGATTATATTGCTTGGGATTTTTAAAATGCTCATTATCAACCACTGAATATGGAATAGCAACTTTTTTAGAAGATATTTTAAGAATATTTTCGGCAAAATCCTTAGCCCTTGTACCAGAAACAAGAAACGCATCAACAAAAATTTTAAGAAAACACGATTTTACAACATTAAAAAAAGAACGTTTACCATACCAACTTTCCGAAAATATCAAAACTTTACGTCCTAAAACTTTACTAAGCGCAATCATAAGCAAATACTCAATTTTTCCATACCCAGCAAGCAAACAATATTTAACATTTTTTTCTTTGAGTAGTTTTCTATAATTATTCAAACGATTAAAAATATCGCGTTGTTCGGCTGTCTTTTTAGATAAAAGAAAATGTGTATCAGAATTTTCGGTATGCCATTTATAAAGATTATCAGCAGCAGCAAGATCTGCGGTAAAAACTTTTTTATCACCCACAACAGATTGTAAAGCCCTCACTCTCGAACGGTGATAGTCGCCAATTCTGTCCCAAACAATGATAATGTTTTCCATAAAAATATCAATTGAGCAAATTAACTAATACTTTAAATAAAACAATTAAAATATCTAATCTTCAACAAATTACAAAATATTAAACAAAAGTTTTGGATAAGTAGATAAAATATATATACAGAAATAAAACATTAGATAAGCCCCTCGTCACAAAAGCTAAAATACTTACCTCCTGCAATAATAACATGTTCAGGCAAATCAATATCAAGAAGTTTACAAATCTGTTTTATGTCATTGGTAAGCCTAATATCCTCTGGACTTGGTCTTAAAGTTCCAGCAGGATGATTGTGGCAAAGTATAATACGCGAAGCTTTCAACATTATGGCAAGACTAACAATATCTTTGTAATCCACAAAAGTTTTGTTGGCAGTTCCCTTTGAAATCATTCTCTTGTCGATAAGTTTGCCAGCTACATTGCAAAATAAAACCCAAAACTCTTCATGCGACACTTGATTTAGAAAATCCATAACTCGTGCAACGTCTGCACTACTTAATACAACTGGCAAATTAGGTTGGTTACACAACCTAATTCTCCGTCCAAGCTCTGCAGCAGCCTTTATAACACAAGCTTTTGCTGGTCCAAAACCATTTATCGATTGAATTTCTTGTAAATGCTTATTGACAAGGCACAAAAGATTGTTATCACACTTATCAAGCAATTCTCTTGCAAGCTCTACTGCCGATTTTCCTTTTGAACCATTGTTAATCAAAATAGCCAATAATTCGGCATTAGAACATGCTTCCGCACCCGACGAAATAAGTTTTTCGCGAGGTCGATCGTCTTCATTCCAATCTCTTATGCTTAAATGCGCCATTTATAACAAACACAAAAAGGCCACAGCGCATCTGCGTTAGGCCTTTTCAATAATTTGGCTAAAACTTAATTATTAAGCCAACTTGTTGACATGCTTTTGCAACTTAGATTTCAAGTTGGCAGCCTTATTTCTGTGAATAATATTACGTTTAGCAAGTTTGTCAATCATTTTGGTAACACCGGGCAATGCTGCTACAGCTTCCTCCTTATTGGTAGTAGCACGAAGTTTACGAACAGCATTACGCATTGTAGTTGCATAATAGCGATTGTGCAACCTACGGGCTGCATTTTGTCTTAGTCTCTTTTTTGTTGAATGATGATGAGCCATTTTTATTCTCGTTTATCTTTTATTTATACTTTATTTTTATTTTAATTCAAGCGGCAAAGTAACACATTTTATTTATAACAAACAAATTTTTTTGCAGTTAAAGCCAATTTTATTTTCAAAAAAAACTTTTTTTTACAAATCTTTGTAAATATAAAGACAAAAAAATGGATGAACGATTAAAGAAACAGCTTGAATTTATACTGGAGATCGACAAGGAAAAGAATATCTTCCGCCAGACGCATCTCTCGGGACACGGACGAAACGAAAACGATGCCGAACATGCTTGGCACATGGCTTTGATGGCATTTCTGCTAAAAGAATACTCAAACCAACCCATCGACATTGCCAAGGTAATGGTAATGTGCCTTATCCACGATGTTGTAGAAATAGATGCAGGCGACACATACGCATACGACGCTGAAAATCTAAAAACACAAAAACAACGCGAAGATGCTGCAAAAGAACGCATTTATTCATTGTTACCCGACGACCAAAAAAAATTATTAATAGAACTTTTTGATGAGTTTGAATCTGCACAAACTGCCGAATCAAAATTTGCTCATGCAATGGACAACCTTCAACCTCTACTTTTAAACAATAGCAATGGTGGTTCCGATTGGAAAGAACATGGTGTCAACTCAAACCAAGTTTACACAAGACAAAGCAAAACAAAAGAAGGTTCGGTAAAACTATTTGAACTTACGGACAAAATAATAAAGCAAAACATAGAAAAAGGAAATATAAAAAGCTAAAACAGCAATGCTCAATCCCAAACTATCAGTGATAACAGTGGTTTACAATAGCGAAAACCTTATAGAAAAAACAATACAAAGTATTATAAACCAAACATATACCAACATAGAATACATAATTATTGATGGAGCAAGTACCGATAGTACCATGGAAATTGTTAACCACTATTCAAACAAAATATCAAAGATAATTTCCGAACCAGACAATGGGCTATACTATGCAATGAACAAAGGATTGGATGTTGCCTCTGGCGACTATGTATTATTTATCAATGCTGGCGACATGCTTTGCGACACAAACATTGTTTCCGAAATATTTTTTAACCAACAAGCAACTCAAGCCGATGTAATATACGGCGACACTGACATAATAGACAACAAAGGAAAAATAATTCACGAACGACGACACCGACCACCAGAAAAACTAAAATTCAAAAGTTTTAAACGTGGCATGCTTGTTTGCCATCAAAGTTTTATTGCAAAAAAAAGTCTTGCTCCGCACTACGACACAAATTTTAGATATGCTGCCGACTACGATTGGTGTGTAAAAATATTAAAACAATCGAAAAAAAACTATAATGCAAATCGAACAATAAGTTTTTTCCTCGAAGGCGGACAAACAAGAAAAACAATAATTCCAGGTCTTAAAGAAAGATTTAAAAGCATGAAAAACAATTACGGAATAATGTCTGCTATATTTTGGAATATAATACTCGGCATAAAATTTACTTGGTTTGTAGCAATACATCGATGGTTTTAAAAAAAGTAACACAAATGAATTTAGAACAGTACAACTATCTACCCGTAAGCGAAATAGCAGAACAAGTAAACCAAACTTTAGCCCAATCAGACACCGTTATAATAAACGCGCCAGCAGGAGCAGGCAAAAGCACATTACTTCCATTAACAATATTCAAAGACTTTGGAGGAAAAATACTTATGCTCGAGCCACGTCGTCTCGCCGCCAAAAGTATCGCAACACGAATGTCTGAAATGCTTGGTCAACAAGTAGGACAAACAATTGGATATAGAATAAGGTTCGAGAATAAGACATCTCAACAAACAGAAATAGAAATTCTAACAGAAGGTATTCTAACACGTATGCTACAAACCGACAACGAGTTAAAAGGTGTAAAAGCAGTTATTTTTGACGAATTTCATGAAAGATCATTATTTGCAGAAACAGCTTTAGCACTGTGTCGCGAATGTCAAAAAATACTAAGACCCGATTTAAAAATAATAATAATGTCAGCCACTCTAAACATTCCTCAACTTGCAGAGAAACTTTGCGCTCCTGTTGTAACAAGCAAAGGAAAAATGTTTGATGTAGAAATAGAATATTCTAAAAACGACTGCAACCAATATACAGTGGCAGAAGAATCGGCAAGGGCAACATTAAAACTTATAAACCAAAAGCAAGGCGATATACTCATATTTCTTCCAGGCGAAGCTGAAATTCGTCGTTGCGAAGAACTACTTAAAAAATCATTACCACAAGAAATTAAAATACACCCACTTTACGGGATGTTACCAGCTGCACAACAACATGTCGCAATAATTCCAAACAACTTAGGAAAACGTAAAATAGTAATAGCCACACCAATAGCAGAAACATCACTAACAATACAAGGTATAACAATAGTTATAGACGGAGGTTTTTGTAGAGTGCAAACATTCGACCCAAACACTGCCCTACCCCACTTGGAAACAATAAGAATTTCTCAAGACATGGCAATACAACGAGCTGGACGCGCAGGAAGACTTTCAAAAGGCTATTGTTTAAGGCTATACACCAACACAACATGGCAACGCATGAAACCAACTCGCACACCAGAAATAGAAACTGCCGACCTTGCGCCTTTACTACTTGACCTTGCAAAATGGGGAGAAAATAATGCGAACAACCTATTTTGGCTAACAAAACCACCACAATCGCATATCATACAAGCCAAACAACTACTTTTACAACTCGAAGCAATTGACCAAAACGGAAACATAACACCACACGGAACAGAAATAAATAGGATTCCTACACACCCACGCATTGCACAAATGCTTACAACTGCCATAAAGTTAAAACTCACACCATTGGCTGCTGACATAGCCGCAATCTTAGAAAATAGAGATTTTCTCACACAAGAAGAATACGGAGTTGATATAAATGCAAGAATAGATGCCCTACGAAAAAACAGAAGAGAAAATAGACACAACCGCACAATAGACAACATAGAAAAAATTTCGCAGGCATATAGAAAAATGCTCAACACTTCTATAGACAACAACAATCACGAAGTTTTCGACACGGGGTTACTACTATCACAAGCTTTTCCTGAACGAATTGCGTATGCAAGACCTGGAAATAACGCAAGATTTCAACTTGCTAACGGTAGTTTAGCAATCATAAGTCATAACGATTCTCTATCAGCAGAGCCATGGATTGCAATCGCATCACTCAACGAATCTGAAAACGGTGGCAAAATTTTTTCGGCATCACCATTAGACCCAACCGACCTAAAACCATTGCTAAAAACAAGAGAAAATTTTCAATGGAATACAAAACTCGGAGGTTTAATTGCCAAAGAAGAATTACGACTTGGTGCCATAGTACTACAAGAAAAGCCCATTCGCAACATAGATACCGAAAAAATAGCCGAATTAATAATTCAAGCTATAAAAAAAGAAGGTGAAAATCTATTAGACTTTAACGATGAAATAACAGAACTACAAAATAGAATCTGCTCTTTAAGAATCTGGAACGGAGAACAATGGCCTGATTTTTCTACACAAAACCTCATCAACACATGCGATAAATGGCTAAAACCATATCTCAATGGAATAAGCACAACCCAACAACTAAAAAAAATATCACTAAAAGAACCCCTACTTTATTCTCTCGACTACAATCTTCAGCAACAAGCCAACAAATTAGCACCCGAAAAAATAAAAGTTCCAACGGGACACAATATTAAACTAAAATATTATCAAGATGGAAGGTCTCCTATTTTAGCAGTAAGGCTACAAGAAGTTTTTGGAATGACAGAAACACCCAAAATAAACAACAATACACAACCAATAACGATGCATCTCTTGTCGCCAGGATTTAAACTCGTACAAATAACGAGCGATTTAAAAAGTTTTTGGGCTAACGCATATTACGAAGTGCGAAAACAATTAAAGACTCGCTATCCAAAACACAAATGGCCCGATTTGTAGCCTACAATTATAATTAACAAATCCTTTTCACAGTGGTAAAATCATTAATATTAAATTTTTGAAAATCAAAATTTTCTAACAATAACAATCCAGGAGAAGTGCCAACTTTCAACGATCCAAAATTGTCATCAAACTTCAACGCTTTTGCTCCATTAATCGTCGCCATCTTTAAAACTTCATCAAAAGATAACCAACTAAAATTCTTAACTATAACCTTCATTTCTTCAAGTATTGAAAGAGAATTATTGCTACTTAGCGAATCGGTACCAAGACAAAGATTAAGATTCAAATCATACATTGTGTTCAAATCAGGAAGGCTACCTTCGAGATAAAGATTACTTTTTGGACAAATTACAAAATAAGGATTCTTAAATATTTGCAACGCATACTGAAAATCATCACGCACAGAATAAGTATTATGCACCAAAAGAACATTTTCATAATCAACGAGATGATGTCCATATGAAGGCAAAGAGTTTTTATTTGTAATATTTATATTACTAACAATGTTTGGAAAAATATTAACAAAACTACCAGAATGTGAACGGTATAACTCATTTTCAGCAGCAGTTTCTTGATTATGAATTGATATAACATATTTATTGTTGATATTAATTCTATTTATTGATTCAAATTGAGCATCGCTAACGAAATAAGGCGAATGTGGCACAGCGGAAACAAGACATTTATCATTATAATCCAACAACTTAGCAACATTATAAAACGTCTGAGTATTTTTCTTTATTCGATCTTCAGAAGTACCAATTAATTCAACAAAATTTCGGTAACAAATTTTACTATTTTTTTTAACAAAAGCAGAATCGGAAGTATTGGAAATATCTCCAACAACGTTTATACCAACATTGTACATTTCATGGTCGGCTAATTGGCACATCTCATTGCTAAAAACATGAGTTTTTTGAAGTTCAACTATTTGACTAAGGAAATCGGTAAGTTGTTTACACTGCGGCACAAGACCTTTAAGATGAGATAATTCGAGATGACAATGTGCATTTACAAATCCAGGAACTAACACTCCATTATAAAAAATAGTATTAGCCATTTCTGAAATCATCGGTTTAATTGACAAAATTTTACCACTAATTTCATCATAAGTTACACAACCATTTTTCAACGGTTCACCAGTGTTTGTAAAGACATATTGAGCAGCAATATTTTTAGGCATAATTATTTATTATTGATGATTCTATTTTCTCATTGCAAGTTAACATTGACACAAAGACCATAATCAAACATTATTTTCTCTTATTTTAAGTGTTTGGATATAGAATAAATTATTTTTACCAACACTCTAATTTATTTTCTGCAAAGTTATATAAGTTGTAAAGATTTTTCAAGATTATTTTTTACCTTTGCGACAAATCAAAACTTCAAGCCAATGGAACATCGCAAATATCCGGTTGACACACAGACGTTTGATAAAATTATCGACGGCAATTATGTTTATCTCGACAAGACGGACTTGATTTATAAAATGGTAAAGGATTATAGTTATGTGTTTCTGTCGCGTCCAAGACGGTTTGGCAAGTCGTTGCTATGCAGCACGTTGAAAGAGTATTTCAGCGGCAACAAGGAGTTGTTCAAAGGGTTGAAGATTGACGGAATGGAAACGGAATGGGTGAAATATCCTATCATTCAACTCGATTTTAGTTCGTGCAAAACTACCAATTTGCGAGCCATCAAAATATATCTGTCAAAGATTTTGGCGGATTATGAGCATGAATATTCACTGATTTCAGACGAGGAATACGAAAAAGAATGGAAAGGCAAAAAAGAGATAGATGAAATTTCCAATATCCGTCTTGGCAAAATTGTCGAGGCTGCATACAGACAGTCGGGGCAAAAGGTTGCAATTATCATCGACGAATATGACGCGCTGATGCTCAACGCGATATACAATGACGATTTGCAGGACAAAATACGCGAGCAACAGAACAATTTCTTTTCACCGCTCAAGGAACTCGACCCATATATACGTTTTGTGTTCATCACTGGCATCACAAAGTTTTCGCAGATGTCGATTTTTTCGACGTTAAACAGTCTTAAAGACATTTCACTTCTGCCTGAATTTGAAACAATTTGCGGCGTATCGCACGATGAAATGATTGATATTTTTCAATCTGACATTCAAGCAATTGCCGACAAAAACGGTTTTTCATTCGACCAGACGGTAACATATCTCAAAAACAAATATGACGGCTACAACTTTTCGCCCGAAATGCGTGGAGTCTTTAATCCATTTTCGATAATCAATGTCATGAACGACAAGCAAATGGACGACTATTGGTTCAATTCGGGAACGCCGTCGGCATTGCTCAAACTCATCAACAAGTTTGACCTCAAGATGGAAGATTACGAGGGAGTCGAATGTAGCGCATCACGGTTCAACAAGCCCGTGGAAAAAGTAACCGACCTCGTGCCATTCTTGTTCCAATCGGGATATTTGACCATAAAAAATTACAAAACAGAGGGTTATGATGTTATTCCGACTTCGGTTTACACCTTGGGCTACCCAAACCACGAGGTGAGGACTGCCTTTGCAGATTCACTTTTTAGGGATTATTACAAGGTGAACGACACAATGCCCTTGCGCAAAGCATATTACGCTTTCTATTCCAACGACGACCTCGACAAGTTCATCGAGGCGTTGAAGAAGTTTTTCCGCAGGTTCCCGTTCTCGCTCAACAATATGAACGAAAAGCATTATCATTCAATTCTTTATACGGTTTTGGCATCATTCGGTGCAAACATTTACGCCAATCAGGAAACCGCGCTCGGCAAGTCGGATTTGATTCTCAAAATGCCCAAGACGGTTTATGTCATCGAGTTGAAATACGACCGCAGCGTTGAGTCAGCCCTTGACCAAATCGACGACCGCGACTATACCGCCGCCGTGCTTGATGACAACAAACGCATTGTAAAACTCGCCATCAAATTTTCCGAAAAGGAAAGGAACATTGTGGATTATAAGGCGGTGGAGGTTGAAAATTGAAAATTGAAAATTATTGACACATAAAACCATTTTTATTATAATTATGAAAAGAATAATTTATTTAATAACTGCACTTCTTGCCACAACAAACATAGCGAGTACACAGGTAACAGCCAATAGTAGGTGGTACAACAGCGACGAAATGTTAACTTGCGAAAGCGAGTCTAACAAAGGCTACATGTTCAATTGGGATTGGTGGGGTGAAGAAGACTCACAATGCTTCCTGACAAAGACTTCAGAAAACCATTTCTCGGTCGACGGCTACAATGACGACTTCAATAATTATATCAAGGCAATCAAGGATGTCGAATACAAGGTTGTGGAAGGACACAAACTTCTCCTATTCAAGGATGCAAAAGGCAATATCCTAAAATGTTTCGAGCAATCTAACAGCAAATGGGAAAAAGAAGCCATCAAAGGCTACCATTACGTTCTCGACGGAACATACGTCGATGAAACTGGAGTACAATACGCCTTCAACGGTGAGTATCTAACGATGGGCGGCAACAAATACAAATTCTCGATTGACCTTGAAATGTATTTTATCATCCAAATCAACGATGCTAAATACTGGTGGAAAGTCTCCACCACGGGCATCAATCTCTACAATGTAATCCAAGGCGAATACGGTCCCGAACAGGGAGAAGTTTGGCACAAACTTCGCGAAATCTCTCCCAATGGACGATGGACGTTTCTAAGCAATGCTATCGTACCAAGCACCTTCATGTGGCGTTATCCGTCGGGAATGGTTAGGATTATCCGCAACGAGATTTATGCGCGCCACGGCTATGTATTCAATTCCGCCGACTTAAAAAACTATTTCTCCAAACAGCCGTGGTACAAGCCCCTAAACAACAACGCTGCTGTAAAACTCAATGACATCGAGGCTCTTAACGCGGAAATCCTCAAAGCCAACGAAACTGTAGTTCGCGAAGGCTCCGACGACGAGGAGATTGAGGAGGGTCTATGAGCAAAATAACCCCAAATTAATGGGATTCAGAACACACAGAATCCCATTAATTTAAGTATTAATCTACTACAATTATCCACAAAAACAAAAATACTAATACCTATTTAATGGAGGAATTTCATACGATATTTATTCTACTTCAAACAACAAGTCTAATAGTAAAGAGAAATAATCAATCTTTCCGAATCGTTCTCAATCATCTGTCTGGCTATCCCGTCGTTCTATGCCAAACCTTCTAATATCGAGGACGTTGTGGATACTGTGGTGCTTAGGATTATGGATTTGATTGGTGGGGAAAACAAAGGACATAGATGGGGAAAAAATTGACTTACCCCTCATATTCCGACGGCTTGCATCCGAACTCCTTTTGAAAACATTTGCTGAAATAACTCACTGAACAAAAGCCTGTTTGCTCTGCAATGTCGGAAATGCTGCGCTCTTTTTGGGCAATCATTGCGGCGGCGCGATGGAGGCGGATGCTGCGGATGAAGGCTACGGGCGATTGCTGAATCATTGCCGTGAGTTTTTTGTAAAGTCCGGTGCGCTCCATGCAAAGGTCGGCGGCAAGTTGCTCCACACCGTATTGAGAATCAGAGAGGTGCTGTTCTACAAGCGATGTAGCCCGCGCCATAAATTCTTTTTCTTGCGCCGTGGGTTCTTGCGCTGTTGGTTCGAGTTCGGCTTGTTCGTTTGTTTTTTCGGGATTGGCGTTGATTAAAGTCGGAGCTTCCGTTTTTTTATGTCTTTTTTTGATTATAACTACGCCTACTGCCGTGAGCAATATCGCGTATAAAAGATATGCAATTTTGGTTTGCCACCACGGCGATTCTATTATGAAGGTGATGGTTTTGATTTTGGCGTTTTGCCAGTTTTGGGGATTGGTGGACGCCGCAACTTCGAGTGTGTAACTGTCGGGCGAAAGCGCAACCAATGGAAAATAAAAAATGCCCTTGTCGTTGACGTAACTCCCTGAAGAATCGGCAGATAGGATATGTTCCTGATTGTCGCCGCCCGAAAAACGAAACCTGTAAAATGTCTCCCTCGGTCTTACATAGTTCATCGTCGAAAACTGGAACGCTGGCGAATTTTCTGAATGGTTGAACACAAGATTTTCGATGTACGGCGGTGCAAATTCCAACAAAATTCTGCCGTCGTATTCCGCGCCAGTCTGCAAGGGTTTACCGTGCATATAAACAGTTGTCAAGATTGGTTCTACCTCAATATCAAGCGGTTGGGTGTCAAACAGTCCGCTGAATGGCGACGAATACAGCAAACCGTTGTTGTAAGTACCGAGCCAGATGCCGCCTTCGCGGTCGCTGCATACTGTATTGATGCCCGTGGAAAGTGCCGTGCCGTCGGGCAAATATAGAGTGCTAAATTGTTGCAACGCCAATGTCTTAGCGTCAATTTTGATGTAGCCGTCGGAAGTCGTGATGTAAATAAAATTTGACGGAGTGAGCGTCAACGTATGCATCATAAAACTGCCCGACAATATCTTTTGCCAAGTGTGATTATCAGCATCAAAACGCATCAAAATAGACCCGCCCTCGCCCGTGCGCACTTGATAGAGTTTGGCGTCTAGACCTTTTACCACCAATGATGTTTGGCTGTAATGTTTGATGGAATCGCCGCTGTATGCAGCCGTTTTGTACGCGCAAATTCCGTTAACATCAAAAACAGCCAACAATCCCGAATCCCAAAATGTAAATATCTGACCGTCA
>ERZ842401.2929-NODE-2929-length-21905-cov-5.613227_pt1 | contig 21905 bp, 23 predicted proteins | sample MGYA00521270_ERZ842401 | MGnify/ENA primary metagenome ERZ842401 (study PRJEB31892, sample SAMEA3878208) | bioreactor metagenome | biome: Moose rumen | place: Sweden | collected 2011-10 | study: EMG produced TPA metagenomics assembly of the PRJEB12797 data set...
ATATACCCTTTTAGGGTTTCTTAAAAACCACTAGTTGAACTAGTGGATTTTTATTTCTAAAGAAGGAGGTTTAATTATGAATGAAATAGCAGAGAAAGATGTTATAAACATCGAAAATATGATTTATGAAATCGATGGAAAGGAGGTAATGTTAGATTCTGATCTAGCCAAATTATATAATGTAGCAACAAAAAGAATTAATGAAGCTGTTAAGAATAATCCTAATAAGTTTCCAACTAGGTTTAGTTGGGTATTATCTATTGAAGAAACATTAAAGATTTCAAGGTCGAAAATTTCGACCTTGAATATTAAGCAAGGGTCAAATATTAAATATGGTGCTAGAGTTTTTTCTGAGCAGGGTGTTTATATGCTAGCAACAATACTTAAATCAAAAACAGCTACTGAAGTAAGTATTAGGATAATGGATACTTTTGTTAAAATGAGGCATTATATTAATTATAATGAGCAACTATTACCACGTAAGTATTTACTTTTAGAAGAAAAAGTAGATAATAATACAAAGAGAATAGATGAATTATTTGATAAATTCAATCCAAAAGTAATAACTAAAAATTCTATATTTTTTCAGAATGATATTTATGATGCATATTCAGTACTATTAAAAATATTTGATATAGCTAAAGAAGAAATAATAATTATAGATAATTATATTGGAAAGGTATTGCTAGATGATCTTAGAACCATTAATAAAAAAATAATAGTAATCTCATCTAATATAGATGAAACTCTAAAGAAAAAATATCTAAAACAATATAATAATATAAAATTTATAAATAATGATTCATATCATGATAGATTTATAATTATAGATAGAAAAAGAGTATTTCACTGTGGAGCATCGTTCAAAGACTTAGGTAAAAAATGTTTTGCAATAAATGAAATAGAAAATAAAATAGAAAGAGAAAAATTAATAAATGATGTCATTAAGAATTGCAGTATAGATAATTAATATTATTTATGATAAGATTTATATAGATTCTTAAATAATAAATACTAATTTTATTAGTAATGCTATATATTATTGTTTGAAAGATAATTTTTAATTAGCTTTAGAAAGGATGTAGGTTATGGATATTGATTCATTTTTAAAAAAAATATCAGAACAATTAGATCTTGGAAAAATAGTAGATGGTCCAGAACAAATAAAAGGTGGATTAACTCATAGAATGTTTAGACTTTTTACAGAACAAGGAAGATATGTTATTAAGTTATTAAATCCTAATATTATGAAGAATTCTAGGGCATTAGATGATTGTGCTAAAGCTGAAAAATATGAAGAACTATTAAAAGATAATGATATTAAAGCTATTTATTATTTGGAGTTTAATGATAAGAAATTACAAAAAATAGATGGCCAATATTTCTATGTTTATGAGTGGTATGATGGAAAGGTATTAACTGATAATGAGATTACTAAATATCACTGTAAAGAGATGGGAAAGGCAGTAGCTAAAATTCATAATATTGATTTAGTAAATCATGAATTTGTTGATAAAGAAAAGAATATTGATTTTAAATATTATGTTGATTTAGCTAAAGAGAAAAAGTCGCCTGTTTATGAGATGCTATTTGATAAATTGGATGTTTTAAATGATAGTATTAATAAAGGTAATAAGGCTCTTAAAAAATTACCTAGTTATTATGCATTATGTCACAACGATATGGATCCTAAAAATGTAATGTGGTTAGGTGATGATTATAGGTTAATTGACTTAGAATGTCTAGGATACTATAATCCATATTTAGAGTTGTTTGAACTAGCACTTTACTGGTCTGGTTATGAAAGCTGTAATATTAATTTTGATTTTTTTAACGCTTTCTTTGAATCATACTTTGATAATTCTAGTTTAGATAAAAATGTTGATTGGGAAAGTATCTACTATGCAAATAATAATAGACTTGAATGGTTGGAGTTTAATATTAAAAGATCTTTAATGATTGATTGTAATACAAAAGAAGAACAAGAACTTGGTTTAAATGAAGTAAAAAAGGCAATGAACCATATAGTCTATTATGATAAAATGAAAAATGAAATAATAAGTAATATGAAAAAATAATTTAAAGTTTTGAAGGAGAAAAGTATGCAAGCAATCGCAACGTTATTGACATTTCTATTTTGGGGAATTGCTGATTTATTCTATAAATTAGGTAATCAAGGAGAAGGAAACAGGAATCATTTAAAAACAGGTGTTATGGTTGGTTTAGTAATGGGAATCCATGCTACTTATTTGCTATTTACGACAAATGTTAGTATTCATATTATGGATCTTATTAAGTATTTACCAGTATCTCTTTGTTACATCACGAGTATGGTAATTGGTTATAAAGGATTAAAATACTTAGAATTATCCATATCTAGTCCTATTCAAAATACTAGTGGCGTTATTGTAGCTTTATTGTTTATCATTTTCTTTAAAGAACATTATGATTTACCATTTTATATTGCAGTAGCTTCTATCTTTATTGGAATTATTAGCTTATCTATTATAGGTTTAGAAACTAACAAAAAAGAAAGAAAAGAGTTTAATAAGAAAAATACTTTTCAAAAGATATTAACTTTAACTATATTATTCCCATTAGGATATTGTTTACTCGATGGATTAGGTACATTTTTAGATGGTATTTATTTAGATAAATTAAAAATAATTGGAGAAGATCCTTCTTTAATAGCTTATGAATATACCTTTGCTTTATATGGTATAGTTACATTTATCTATTTAAAAATTAAAAAAGAAAAAATTACTATTAGTAAAGAAAAACCAAAGTTAGCAGCTGCTTTATTTGAAACAGCTGGTGAAATATTCTATGTAACGGCGATGAGTGGCAATTCTACTATAGCTGCTCCAATAATTGGTAGTTACTGTGTATTATCGATGTTATTATCAAGAATATTTTTAAAGGAGAAGTTATCTAAAAAAGAATATGCTTGTATCTTTTTAGTATTAGTCGGAGTAATTATTTTGGCACTTCTTGATGTCTAAATATGTTTTCAATAAGAAAAAATATTTAATTTAGAAGTATCCATGATAAAATGTATTTATAAATAGTCTATAAGGAGAAATAAAATGAGTAAATATAATCATATTAAATCTATTCCCATAGAAAGTATTCCTAAAGAAGAGTTGAAACAAGCTATTAAAGAGTGGGCTGAAGGCAGTGAAGAAATGGAAAAATTATTATGGGCTTGCTATAATAATGGACTTAAAACTAGCGGTTGTCATGCAGGACCTCATCCATATATAAGTTTTAATTATGAGAAAGAACAGGCTGATCTATTTCGTATATTAATAAATGCTGTGCTTAAAGAGTCAAATTCACAATTGCTTGTTAGAGTAGATGGTGGAAATCCTCTTAGCGGACCAGACTGGTATAAACCTAATATTGGTTTGGGTTCAAATGATGAAAATAGAGATGATGTAGAAAAATTATTATCTACATTAACTACTAAATTAAATAATAAATATCAAGAAGATGTTCAGTTTAATTCCATAATAAACTTGACTGACTTTTTAAGTGATAAACTTAGTGGTTTATTAATTAGAGTTAAAAATAGTCCCAATGATGGATATGTTTTTTCAATAGAAAAATCTATACATCCAGGTGAGGAAAATACATTTGAAGAATTAAATAATTTACTTACAAGTGCTGGATCAACTTATGTAGAAAGTGATATGCCAATAAAATTTTGGGAGTTTAAAGAAAACGATATAGTAAAGTTTGCTGAGAAATTAGAAGATATTTGTAATAATATAATTAATAACTATTCATTAAAAAAACCAGAAAAATTAGAAGATTCTAATAATTTGAATATCAGAGCTCATTTAAAAAGAGAAGAATTTATAAAGGAAGGTAATGAGAGTAATTTTGAATTGTGGTTAATGGCAGAATTAGATAGAATTGATAAAGAATATGAGCAATTAGAACAAGAAAGAAGCATTAATAAATAATAGTTAAACTATTTATTAATTTCATTTAGAAGGTGAAGTAATGGCAAAAAATAGTATTGAAATAAAGAATATTAATAATAAAAAAGCTTATTTAGAAGAATCTTACTTTATAGTTAGGCATTATAATCAATTAATAAGTAATTCAACAAAAAGAATAGTTCCTTATATAAGAGAACGTATATATATAACTATTGCGATAATAGTATATGTTGTATCCTGTATATTTATATTTAATAATGGACCAGTCTTTAATTGGTTTATTATAGGACTTTTGTTTTTAGCTATTGTGTTATGCTTAAGAGATATAATTTCTGCTTCTAAGTATATTTCTAAAAGAAGTAAGGAAAAGTCTGATGCAGTTTTAACAATAAATGAAGATAAAGTAATATTTAAAAATAACAAAATGCATGTTACTTATGAATGTCAATGGGAGGATATAAAATATATTTTAATATCTAAAAATTGTATTTCTTTTATGCCAAGAACTATCGATGTTGGTTTTCTAATTTCTATTCCTATTGATTATAAAGAAGAATGTATAAAACTATTAGAAAAATATAATAAACAAGATTTAATTAAATATAATAGAAAGTCAGAATAATATTTATGATTCTTGTTATATAATATTTGCTATGATAGAATTATTATAATGAAAGTGTGATTTTATGATATTAATGGATTGTAATAATGTTGTTTTAGGTAACTTTTTATATATAGTAAAAAGTATTCTTAATATAATTTGGATTGTTGGACCATTACTTGCTATGATTAGTTTGATAATTAACTTTACAATGATGGTTAAAGATCCGGAAGATAAAAAGGTGCCTAAGAAAATTAAAAATAGTATTATTGCTTTAGTTGTTTTGTTTATGATTCCAACTATTGTAAATGCAACTATGGCATTATTAGGAGATAATGCTGAGATTAGTGCTTGTTGGTCTAAAGATGTAAAAAAGCCTGACTTTAATGCTAAATATATTGAAATAGAACCTGGAAACAGAAAATCTATATATTCTAATCCAGATGACTATGATGCTAGTAATCCAAAAGCAGATGGTGAAGATGATTCTGGAAGTAGTATTTATGATGCTAAAATCACTTCTTGTGGAAGTTTAGAATACTGTAATAAGTTTTTAACGAGTATGTATAATAATTCTAAACGTTTGAGTGAGGCTCTTGCTAAGTATCATTCTCCAGTAGAGTATAATTATCATGATCATAAAAAGACCTGGACTTTAGCTATTAAAGCTGCTGAACAAGGAAAATTAGTCGCAACTACCTGTGTAGTTCCTACTAATTGGGGATTAACTGATGTACTTGGAAAAACAACGGTTGTTAATTCTGAAGGACGTGGCGGTTTTCAAGGTTATAAAGGGGATATAACTAAATATACTAAGCAATATAAATTCGATTGTACAATGACTGTTAAAGAAGCTATTAGAAAGGGTTTGATTCAACCTGGAGATATAGTTGGAGTAGTAGCCCATACCTTTTCCATCTATAGTGTTGATCAAAGGTCTGGATCAGCTGTGGTTTTTGATGGAGGTCACAGGTTTACTAATAAATGTAAAAAAAGTAAATGTTCTACTATGATGACATATTCTGCTGGTTCTAATGCCGGTATGAAATTATGTCAAATTATAAGGTGGGTAAAATGATGAAAGAAAAAGAAAAAATAATTCCCTTAGTAGTTTTTGTATTAACATTTGTTATTGTAATTGTTATATTCTTTATAATTAATAGTTCAAATAAACAAGAATATTCTTGTTATGACTATGAAAATGAGAAAACTTATACATTTGAGTCTGAAGAAGAAATGCATAAAGTATGTGATAAATTAAATGGTGGAGCAGAAGATGAATTATTAGCTAGTTATCCAATTTATGAAGATTTGATAGATGTAAATGATAGTGACTTTGCTTTCTATCCATATATTAATGATGATCAAGAATTAGAAATTATAATAGCTATTGCAAACTGTGATACTCCTGATCTTGCTAAAAAGAGAGCGGATAGTTGGTTTGATGAACATCATTATGATATTAATGATTATAATGTAGAGTATGAATATCCATGTACTAATAATTAAAGAACCTTGTGGTTCTTTTTTTATAATAATACCTTAAAAATATTATAATTTTATGATATACTTTTCTAAGATAGAGGAGATTGGTTATGTATTGTAGTAAATGTGGTAATAAATTAGATCCTAATAATAAGTTTTGTAGTAGTTGTGGTACTGCGATAGTTACTACTAATGCAGTAGACAATGTAAATACTACAAATAATACTAATGTAGTACCAGTTAATAAATCAAAAAAGAAAATAGATATTAATAAAATATTAATTATTTTAATAATTTCTGTAGTATCAATTACTGTTTTAGGGTTGGGTTACAGCTTATATGATAATACCAGGACACGAACTATTATGATTTATATGGTTGGAGCTGATTTAGAATCTCGAAGTGGTTTAGCTACCTCTGATATAGAAGGACTAAATTATTCCAAGATAAACAGTAATAATACCAGAATAATTATTATGGCAGGTGGCTCAAATAAATGGAATAATGATTATATTTCTTCTAATGAAACTTCTATTTATGAATTAAGAGAAACTGGCTTTGTTAAGGTCGATAGAAGAAAACTTGATAATATGGGACAAAAAGATAATTTAAAATATCTTTTAGATTATGCTTATAACAATTATAAAGCTTCCAAATATAATTTAATATTTTGGGATCATGGTGGAGCTGTAGATGGTAGTGAATATGATCAGATATTAAATGATCATTTGACTCCGGTTGAAATGCGAGAAGCTTTTGAAGAAAGTTCATTCAAGAATAAGAAACTTGATACTATTTCGTTTAGAACTTGTCTTAATGCTACTATTGAAGTAGCTAATGCATTAAAAGACCATGCTGATTATTTGATAGCTTCAGAAGAAGTAACTATTGGCCATACAGTAGCATCGGCCCTTGAATTTATAAATGATATTAAAGCATCAGATAATGGTATTGAATATGGTACTAAACAAATTGAAGGCTATAAATCTTCTGTCAGAACTATTTGTAAAAAGAGTTATCAATTTGATGAATATTGTGTTAATACTACGTATTCAATAATTGACTTATCAAGGATTAATAATTTGAATAAAGAAGTAGATAAGTTTGCAAATGATTTGGTTTCTAGTTTAAATTCAAATTACAATGAAATGGCTAAAATAAGATCTAATTTATCTCAATACGGTTCTGATGAACCAGCATATGACATGATTGATTTACATGATTTTGTAACTAAATATAGTAAGTTTTCTAATAGTTCAAGTAATGTAATTAAAGAATTAGAAAAGACTATTATACATAGTTTTAGTAATAATGATTATTCTCATGGATTATCAATTTATTTTCCATATAATGATAAAGTATTTTTAAAAGATTATGCTGATATTGCAGTATCTAGTAATTATAATAGTTATATTAATAAATTCCTTAATATAAAAGATAATAAAAAAATTACTTCTTTTAATACTTTTAATACTGCTAAAGGTAATATGGAGAAGGAATCTAAAGAAAAGGCCAATTTTGAAATAAACTTAACTCCTGAACAAAAAGAAAATTTTGCTAGTGCAAAATATTTGGTTTTTATAAATATTGAAGATGAACCAGGTTATTATTCGTTAGTATATGTCGGTAAAAACACTAAACTTGATGGTAATACATTAAAGGCTAAAGTAGAAGGAAAAGTACTTAGAGCTTCTGATTCTGAATATGAAGATGTTAGTACTTATATACGGTTATATGAAGAAGAAGTTACTGATGAATATGTAGATGTTACAACAATGCCTCTTTTGGTAAGAGGATTATTTGCAAATCGTGATTTAGTAACTATGAAAATAAGGATTGATAAAGACCATCCTGAAGGAAGAATTATTTCAATTATAAATAATTCCAAGGAAAAATCTGATTCTAATGAGTTTTCTTTGTTCTCAAACACTTCTGTTAGTATGAAAGATTATAATGGTATTCAATTTGTATATCAAGGATATAAAATATTTAAAGAAGATGGCAAATTTAATGAAAACTTTTTTGATGATGGTAATGGTATTTACCAAGGAATGGAATTCTCAACAGATATGTTTAAGTTTGTAAGAGAAGACTTTGATAGTGATAATGATTACTATGCAACTTTCTTAATACAAGATGTTTCTGGTAAATCTTATTACTCAGACATTGTAAAAATGAAATAGGAGGAAATATGGATAAGAAAAAAATAATTATATGTAGTACATTATTATTAATAGTTATAATTATATTTTTAATATTTATGTTTCTTCCAAAAGATATAAATATTAAATATAATGGTAAAGACAAACTGTTTAAAAATAAATTAGTAATTTCTAATAAGAAGATGTATCAAAAAAAAATTAATATCGAAAATAGTTCTAATGAAAAATTAGAATTGTTAATTAAAGTAGATAAAATAAAAGATATTAATGGTAAAGTTATATATAGCTTATTTGATGATAAAAACAAATTAATTGATAAAGGAATTATTCATGAGGAAGAGACTTCAATAGGGGTTACGAAAGATAATAATTTAAAATTAGAAGTTTTCTATTATGGTGATAAAAATGTAAAAGTAAAACTACCATATACTTTAAAAGTAAAAAAGTATCAAAAACAGAATTATTCTGACTTAATTTCTGGTGGTGAATTAAATGTTAAAATGTTTAATCTTGCTAATGGTACTGACTTTCAGAATTATTTTCATTATAAGCAACAAGACGAGACTAATATTAAGAAAATAAAATTAGCGAAAGAATTACCTAATGAATATAACGATGATAAGTATGTAGTATCAACTGAGGAATCTCGAGAAAAGATTTACATGTGGTATAAAGATAATGTCATATACTTTTATAGTAAATTACCAATAAGATTAAATGAAGACAGTAGTTATTTGTTTTATTATTTTAAAGAATTAATTGATGTTGAAGATTTAAAATATTTTAGTAGTGATGTAGTTAATAACACGCATTGTATGTTTTGTGATAACGCTAAATTAAGTAATATAGAATCACTTTCATATTTTAAGACTAATAATTTAACTAATACGTCTGCAATGTTTTCAGAATGTAGCGATTTAAATAATATTACTCCTTTATTAGGATTCAATACTTCTAAAGTAACAGATATGGGTAGTATGTTTGACTTAACTAGTATAAGTAATTTAGGAGTATTAAAATATTTTGATATATCTAAAGTCGAAGATTTATCAAATATATTTGAAGGTACTGGTATTAAAAATGTAGATGCTTTAAGTAGTTGGAATACATCAAATGTAAAAAATATGTCTCATATGTTTGCTGCTACTGATGTAGATAACTTTGAGCCACTAAGTAATTGGGATACATCCCGTGTTGAAAATATATCGTTTATGTTTGATGCTAGCAAAATAAAAAATACTAAAGGAATAGAAAAGTGGGATACTTCAGCAGTAAAGAGTATGGCATATGCTTTTGCAGATTGTCATAATTTAAAAGAGATTAATTTATCGAATTGGGATGTTTCAAATGTAGATCATATGAGTAGTTTGTTTAATGATTCTCGAATCAAGAATGTTAATTCTTTAAAAGACTGGGATGTTTCAAATGTTACTGATATGTCAGGTTTGTTTGCAAATGCTAGAGAGTTAGAAGATATAAGTGGTCTACAAGATTGGGATGTGTCCCGTGTAACAAATTTTGAAAACTTATTTACATTTACACATATAAAGGAAACTAATTCTTTAAGCAAGTGGGATGTTAGTAGTAATACATCTTTAAAAAATACTTTTAGTTATACTAAATTAGCTAATTTAGATGGTCTTAAGAATTGGGATACATCTAATGTCAGTGATTTTACACAAACATTTTTGAATGTAGAAGGTTTAAAATCAGCTCAAGGTATTAATAGTTGGAATACCAGTAAAAGTACTAAGTTTGATTATATTTTTTATAAAACAAATACTAAGCCTGATTGGAATGGTACATGGAATAATGATAATACTTTTGTAAAAAAATAGTAAAAAAAGTAAATTTTATAAAAAAAAGTAAAAAAATATGATATAGTTATAGTAGATAAATAGTAAAGAGAGGTAATAATATGAATTGTAAAAATTGTGGAGCAGTTTTAACAGGAACAGAAGCAGTTTGTCCTAATTGTGGTAATCCTGTAGAACAAGTACCAACACAAGCTCCAGTAGTTAATCCGGCTGTTGTAGAATCGGCAACTACACCAGCAGTAGATCCAATGGCAGCAGCTCAACCTGTAGCAACACCAATGCCTGAAGCTACACCAGTAACAGCTGATCCAATGATGGCTCAGCCTGCAGTAGCTACACCAGTAACAGCTGATCCAATGATGGCTCAACCTGCAGTAGCTACACCAGTACAGGATCCAATGATGGCTCAACCTGTACCAACAGAGGTACCTTCAGCACAACCTGCTCCAGTAGAACAACCTGCAGGTACAGAGAAAAAGAAAGATAAAACAACAATTATCTTAATTGCCGTTTTAGTGGGAGTAGTAGTAATTGCTGCAGTATTATACTTTACAGTATTTAAAAAGGAGTCACCTGCTACAACACCTGCAACAAATAACAATACAAACGGAACAGAAGTAAGTACAAATCAAGCAAATGTAGAAAGTTATGGTGGCTATGATTTTACTATTCCAGATGGATTTACAGCAGATATAGATTCTGAGTTTGGATTAGTAGTTAATGATGATAAAATTGCATATACTATTGGTTTAGACTATACAAATACATATGATGATTATAGAGCTGATTTCCAAAAAACATATCCAAATCAAATGTCTGAAGCTGAAGTAACAGTAGCTGGTAGAAAGTATTTAGCTTTAAGAATATATGATGAAACTACTAAAGCTTTTAAATTTACTATGTATATTACAAATGCTGATAATGCTGCATTTATTGGTGTAAGTTTTAAGAGAGATAAGACTGAACCTACACAAAGTGACTTTACTACTTTAACAACTATCTTAGATAGTGCTAAGAAAGGTAGTGCAAACTTTGCTGCAGGATCTGATGAAGATATGGGTAAAGATGGTATTAAAAAGTTTAATGGTACATTAGATGTATTTAAATAATAAAGCTTGAAGAATTTCTTCAAGTTTTTTTGTTTATAAATAAAATAATGTGATATTCTTTATGAAAGAGGTGAAATGGTGGAAGAGATAAGGAAATATTTATTTAAATTACAAGATAAAAAATATCGGGATTTTCAAATTAAATTAATTCCAAATATAAATTCGGATACTATAATAGGTGTAAGGACACCAGAACTTAGAAATTATGCTAAAAAACTAGTTAAAGAAGATAATTATTTGTTATTTTTAAAAGAATTACCTCATCAATACTTTGATGAGAATCAACTTCATGCTTTTATTATTTCTGAGCTTAAATCATATGATGAATGCTTAAAATATGTAAATGAATTCTTACCATATATTAATAATTGGGCAACATGTGATCAGCTATCACCAAAGATATTTAAAAAACACCTAGATGAATTATTATTACAGATTAAGCTTTGGATTAAAGGGAAAGATACTTATACAATTCGTTTTGGTATAGGCATGCTTATGAAGTATTACTTAGATGAATACTTTAAACCAGAATATTTGGACTTAGTCGCAAAAATAAAATCAAAAGAATATTATGTAAATATGATGATTGCTTGGTTCTTCGCAACTGCTTTAAGTAAGCAATATAAGGATACATTACCTTTTTTAGAAGACAATAGGGTAGATACATGGGTTCATAATAAAACTATTCAAAAAGCAGTAGAGAGTTATCGTATTACTGAAGAACAAAAGAATTATTTAAAGAGTTTAAAAAAGAATTAGGATAAATTATTAAAAAAATATAATTATGTGCTATAATAATTTTGTAATTATTATATATTAGTAACAAGATAGGTGATTTTATGAAGACAGAAAAAAATATATTGATTGCTTTTTTATTAAATATTTCTTTTTCAATAATTGAATTAATTGGAGGTTTTTTTACTAATTCAATCGCAATAATCTCTGATTCGATTCATGACTTTGGAGATGCTTTGTCAATAGGAATATCATATTTTCTAGAAAAGAAAAGTAAAAAGCATGCGGATAAAAAGTATACGTATGGCTATGCCAGGTATTCAGTTTTAGGTGGGGTAATTACTACTGTAATATTATTAGTGGGATCAATACTTGTTATAATTAGTTCTATTAAAAGATTAGCTAGTCCAGTAGAAATTAACTATAATGGGATGATTATCTTCGCAATATTTGGAGTATTATTAAACTTTATTGCTGCCTATGTTACTAGAGACGGTGATTCTATTAATCAAAAAGCTGTTAACTTGCATATGCTAGAAGATGTTTTAGGTTGGATTGTAGTCTTAATTGGAGCTATTATTATGAATTTTACTGATATCAGAATTTTAGATTCAATTATGAGTATTGGAGTAGCTATTTTTATTTTAATTAATTCAATTAGTAACTTAAAAGAAATATTAGGCTTATTTTTAGAAAAAACCCCTCATGGTATTGATATTGATGTATTAAAAAAACATTTATTAAAAATTGAAGGTGTTGATGATATTCATCATATCCATGTATGGAGTATGGATGGTACTAATAACTATGCGACTATGCATATTGTTTCTAAGGCCAAAGATATTTCAAAGATAAAAAAAGAAATTAGGGAAGAATTGATGGAATTTAATATTGGTCATGCAATATTGGAGACAGAAACGGAAGTTTGTGATGATACTGAATGTCATGTAGAAGTACATATGGAACACCACCACCATCATCATCACTAATTGAAAGGATTTTATTATGAAATATAATAATGATAGAAAAGAACTAATTGAGTTTTTAAAGGAAATAAATATCAATAAAAAAACAATAGTTGCTTTAGAAGTTTTCTTAAAGGAACATAAAATAAGTTATAGTGATTATCTCGTTGAATTAAAGGAACATCGACCAGAAGAATTAACAAATGGTAATTTGATGGATATAGCTATCTCTTTTTATGAAGGAAATTTGTTTGAAAAAGAAGAACAAAGATTAGCTATAAATATGTATGAAAAAGAATTAGAAATTAGAGATAGATATAAGGATAGTACAGATAATTCTTCTGAAGATGAAGAATTAGAAGAAAATAAGCAGTTTTATGCTGAAGCATTACAAAACTTACGTAAAAAATATCAAAAGAATAATGATTCTAACAAAGAAGTATAATATATTGAGGTGAATTATGAAAAAGAAAAATTTATTAATTTTAATGATTATATCTATTATAATTGCTGTTATTTATACTGTCTTAGTAAAAGTAGTAGATGTATCTTCTATTGGACCTTATAATAGTAAAGTTGGTTTTTCAAGTTTAAATGGTTTTGTAAGAGACTTAGTTGGTTATAATAAAACTTGGTATACTATTACAAAATATTTAGGTATATTACTATTTTTATTAGTGGGATTTTTTGGTTTAATAGGAATAAAACAATTATATGAGAGAAGAAATATATTGGCAGTAGATAAAAGGATTTTACTACTTGGCTGTTTTTATATTCTTTTAGGAATTGTTTATATCTTCTTTGAAAAGGTAATTATTAATTACCGACCTTTCCTACAAGAGGGAGTATTAGAAGCATCTTATCCATCTTCACATACTATGTTAGCTGTATGTATTTGTCTTACATCGATATATGTTTCAAATTTTTATATTAAGAATAAAAGTTTATTAAAAATATTTGATATCTGTGTATCTATTCTAATGATTTTATTAGTTGTTGGTAGAACTCTATCAGGTGTTCATTGGATAAGTGATATATTAGGTGGTATTATAATTTCAATTGCTTTAGTATTGATTTATCTTTATACCTTAAAATGCTTTAGTCATGATAAAAAGAGAATCTAGTATTCTTTTTTTATAATTTTAATGAGGATAGATAATATGTTACAAGATATTGAATTTAAATTAGATGAATTAGATGAATTGAATGATGGATCAAAATACAAAGTATCAATTAAAGTACCTTTAAAATTAGGTTGGATTGAGAAAATGAATTTTATTGTTGAAGATGGTAATTCAAGAGATAATTATCAACTTAAACATTTATATAATGATGATAAATATGCTTATTTTGAAGATTATATTACTCTAGGTACTAAAGCTTTATATCATTATTATTTTTCGTTTGAAACTAATAATAAATTTATGTATTTTAAAAAGCAAAATAATGATAAAGTAAATCATATTAATAAAGAAGATATGTGGAAGTTAAGTGTTAATTTTGAAGTTCCTGATTGGGCTAAAGGTAAGATAATGTACCATATCTTTGTAGATAGATTTAATAAGAGTAATGAAGATAATTTAAAACCAATGATTAATCGCACTAGTCATGATTCTTGGGATGAAGACGTTGTAATTGGTCCTAATAAAGATGGTATTTGGAATGCTGATTTTTATGGTGGTGACTTACAAGGTATAATTAATAAGTTAGATTATATAAAAAGTTTAGGAGTATCTATTATTTATTTAAGTCCAATTGTTTGGTCACAATCTAATCATCGTTATGATACAGCTGATTATGAATCTGTTGATCCATATCTTGGTACTAATAAGGATTTAAAAGAATTATGTGATAAAGCTCATGATTTAGGAATGAAAATAGTTTTAGATGCTGTATTTAATCATACCGGTAATGATAGTAAATATTTTAATCAATATAATCATTTTGCTACTGTTGGAGCCTATCAAAGTAAAGAATCAGAGTACTATGATTTTTATCGTAAATATATTGATAATAATAAAGTGTTTTTTGATTATTGGTGGGGTATGAAAAACTTACCTGTCTGTGATGGTAACTCTAAGCATTGGCAAGATTATATTTATGGTGATGGTGGAGTAATTGATCTATGGTTTGATTTAGGAATAGATGGCTTACGACTAGATGTAGCAGATGAATTAAGTGATGAGTTTATTGAAGGAATTAGGACTGCAGTTAAAAGAAATAAACCTGGTGGATTTATTTTGGGAGAAGTTTGGAAGAATCCTATGCGTATGAATAGAGGTTATATTTCTTCTGGTAAAGGAATGGATACTGTGATGAACTATTCATTAGTAGATGCCTTAATTAGATATATTAAATATCGTGATTCTTATAAATTAAGAGATGTTTTAAAGCAAATAAAAATTGAATATCCTGATGATACTATTTATAGTTTAATGAATTTTACCTCTACTCATGACATTAGTAGAGCTATAAATATTTTTGGTAGTAGAGAGTTTCAATATAATGGAGAATGGGCTTGGAATCCTAATAATAGTGATATATATTATCAAAAAGATTATCAATTATCTTCAGAACAATATAATCTAGGTAAAGATATTTATAAGTCATACTTATACACTTTAGCTTATCTTCCTGGTATATTATCAATATTTTATGGTGATGAAGTTGGATTACAAGGATTAGGAAATTTAGCTAATAGAAGACCTTTTCCTTGGGAAAATATTGATGATGATTTATTAGATTTTGTTAGAGAAATTGGAAAAATTAGAAATACTGAAAAATATTTAGAAACTGCTGATTTTAATGTTATAGATATTAATGATAAATACTTTATGTTTGAAAGAATTAAGGAAGATGATAAAGTCTTATTTACTATGAACCGTTCTAGTAGTAAAAGTGGTTTAATTCTACCAAATGACTACCGAGACTCTAATATTATTCATAGTTATAAAGATTCTAATAAAGAAGAAATTGCTAGTCATGGTGTCTTAGTACTTAAAAAATGATATAATATTTAATATTCATTTAATATTAATTATTTATAATGAATTGGGTGATGGAAATGCGTATATTAGTTATTGAAGATGAATATAGTTTAGCTGATTTAATCGCAGATAGACTTAAGAAAGAGAAATATCAGGTAGATATTGAAAATGATGGAGAAGAGGGCTTATATAGTGCTTTAAATGGTGTTTATAGCTTAATTATCCTAGATGTAATGTTACCTAATATGAATGGCTTTGAAATACTAAAAGAAATAAGAGAAAATGATTCTGAGGTAAAAGTGCTAATGTTAACTGCTAAAGCTGAATTAGATGATAAATTAACTGGTTTTTCAGAAGGGGCAGATGATTATTTAACTAAACCATTTCATATGGAAGAATTAGTTGCTAGAGTAAATACACAATTAAGAAAAAATAGTAATAAAGTAACTGATTATTTAGAAGTAGGTAATCTACGTCTTAATATGAAGAATTCTACTATTACTTGTCTTGATACGGAAGAATCTTTAGAAATAGGTAAAAAAGAATTTGAATTACTGGAATACTTAATGCAAAATAAAAATCAAATTATATCTAAAGATCAAATATATACTAAAATATGGGGAATTGATAATGAGATAGAATCTAATAATTTAGAAGCTTATTTATCTTTTATTCGTAAGAAATTAAAAGTAATTGGTTCTAATGTCATAATTAAAGCAAATAGAGGATTAGGATATAAATTAGAGGTGGATAATGAAAAAGTTAAAGAATAAAATACTAATAACTATATTTTTAATATTTTCTATCTCTATGATTATTATCTTAATTACTTATAATTCTAGCGAATATATTAGGGAAAAGAATAATATTAGTGAAAATCTATCTAGAATGAATAAGGAGAATCATGAGAATATTAAACCTCCTAAAGAATATGATGCGTTAGAACCTCCTGAAAGTGATACTAATCAAAAGAAGCGTTTTATGGATGTTTCTATATATACTTTTGTTTTAGATGAAAATAATACTATTTCAACAGTAATTAGTCATACAGATGAAGATGAAATTCCAAAAGATGCAGTAAATGAAGCCAATAAATTATTAAATTCTTCTAAACTAACTGATAAACATATTGGTAATTTATACTTTAATAAATATGCTTATAAATATTCAGAAAATAAAAAATTAATATTAATTGATATTTCAGAAACAAATAAAAAATTAAGAGTAGATTTATTAATTTCAATTATTATCTTTATTATTTTTGAAACAATAGCTTATTTAATAAGTAAGGTTATTTCTTTATGGATAATTAAACCAGTAGAAGCTAGCTTTAACAATCAAAAGCAATTTATTGCGGATGCTTCTCATGAATTAAAAACCCCTTTATCAGTAATAATAGCTAGTGCTGAAGCTTTAGAAAATGATAAAAATAATAAGAAATGGTTAAATAATATAAAAAATGAATCTGATCGAATGAATAATTTAATAAAAGATTTATTGGATTTAGCTAAATTAGAAAATGATGAGATTAAAAGAGTTTATGAAAATAATAATTTATCTAAACTGGTAGAAATGTCTATTTTACCTTTCGAAAGTTTAATCTATGAAAAAAATATTAAATTAGACTATAATCTAGAAGATAATATTTATTTAAAATCAGATAGTAATGAGATTAAACAATTAGTGGCTATCTTAATGGATAATGCGATTAAACATAGTAAGAGTGATGGTAAGATAAATGTAAAATTAAAAAAAGAAAAGGATTTTATTACATTAAGTGTTAAGAATAAAGGAGAACCAATTCCTAAGGGAGAAGAAGAAAAAATATTTGAAAGATTTTACCGGGTAGATAAAGCTCGTAATAGAAAAGATAATCGTTATGGTTTAGGCTTAGCTATTGCTAAAAGTATTGTTGAAAGACATAATGGTACGATAAAGGCTTCTTCTACTGAAGAATATACAACTTTTGAAATTATTTTTAAGAAGTAAATATTACTTCTTTTTTAATGTTCATTTAATATTTAAGGTTTAAATTATAAATGTAAGGAGATGATATATGAATAAATTAATTATTAATAAACAAAAAAGATAATTATTACTAATGGTAACTAATATAAATAATTTGATTGTAACCAAATCAATGTATTGAAGTAGTCTCTCTACTCTTATCCTTACTTTGATATTTACTCTACATTTTCTATTGTGACTTGCCGGTCACTACTGCTTTAAAATGTTTTGGTTAACAATAAATAAAGGTATAGCTAAATATACCTTTTTTTGTTATACTTATTTTAGGAGGGATAATATGAAGTCAAAAGTTTATTTTTGTAGAGAGGTAACTCCCGAAAAATTAGTAGAAATGTATAAAACTCTTGGTAAAGAATTATCTGGTAATGTTGCGATTAAAGTACATTCTGGTGAAGAGGGTAATCAAAACTATTTAAAACCAGAGTTTATGAAGCCAATGATTGATTATTTAAAAGGAACAGTTGTTGAATGTAATACAGCGTATGCTGGTGAAAGGAATACAACAGAGAAACATTTAAAGACTATTGAGAATCATGGTTGGAGTAAATTATTTAAATTTGATTTAATGGATGAAGAAGGTCCAGATATAAGTATTCCTGTTAAGAATGGCACACATTTAAAAGAAGATTTTTTAGGAAAGAATATTGAAAAATATGATTCAATGTTAGTATTATCACACTTTAAGGGTCATCCTATGGGTGGTTATGGTGGAGCTTTAAAACAATTGTCTATTGGTTGTGCTTCAAGTGTTGGTAAAAGTTGGATTCATTCAGCTGGTACTAATAAAGATCAATATACTGTTTGGGATAATTTACCAGCTCAAGATGATTTCTTAGAAAGTATGGCTGAGGCTGCTTCTGCTGTAGTTGACTATTTTAAAGGAAATATGGTGTTTATTAATGTCATGGCTAATATGAGTGTTGATTGTGACTGTTGTGCTGTAGCAGAAGATCCATGTATGAAAGATATAGGTATCTTAATATCACTAGATCCTGTTGCTATTGATCAAGCATGTATTGATCTTGTTGAAAACAGCGATGATCCAGGTAAAGAACATTTTATGGAAAGAGTTAATTCAAGACATGGAATTCATACGATAGAAAAAGCTGCAAAGCTAGGTGTTGGTTCTAGAGAATATGACCTTATAGAGGTATAATATGAATAGTGATGTTATAGTTAATACTAGTAATTTACGTGAAGCTACAAGCAGTATTATTACTAAAAAAGATGAAATTATGGATATCTATAATAATTCAATAAAGAAGTTATTAGTTGATAGTGAGACTAAATTAATTAATAAAGAACAAGAAATTATTGATATAGAAGAGAGCTTAAAGAAACTTTTTGTGCAATTTGACACCAGTGTTACTGAATTAACAAATTTACTTATAAATAAAATTATCCCTAACTATGATAATTTATCAGTTGATGTTAAATCCCTATTTAATGATAATTTTGCTAATAAATTAAATGATTTATTAAAAACTGATAGTAAGTAGGTGTTTTATGGAAGAAAAAGAAGTAAAGATTGCGGAAATAGATAAACTATCTGAAAAAATTCACGAAATGTGGGGTAATATAAGTATGCTCGATATGGAAAAAATGGAGGATACTTGGAAAGATAACGTTTGTGTTGAGTTTATAAAAAAATTAAAAAATGTTGATACTACTATAGTTAAAATTATTGAAGAATTAGATAACTTAAAAGATTGTTGGCAGACTAGTCAAGAATTAGAAACTAGTCAGGAGGAATAAGATGTTAGAAGAAGATAAAGAAGAATTAATTCATGATGTTAATGAATTTAGTAATTTACAAGATCAAATAAAATCGTTAAAAAAAGAAATTAAAAAAGATGAATTAGATGAAGAACAAATACTTTCTGGTAAAAACAAAGAAGATTTTGTTGGAGCTTTGGAAAATGCATCTAGTTTTGTAGAAGGAATTTCAGACTATTTTGAGTCACTAAAGAGACAACAATTATATTTTTCTAAGCATGATATAGATGACTTAGAAGATAAAGATACAAAGAAGGTTATAAGGGCTAAGAAAAAAGATTTAGATCAAACAGCTAGAGATGTTAAAGAATTAATTAAAAAACCTATTTTATCAAACTTATTCCTTGAAGTTACATTACGTTGTAATGCTAAGTGTGAACATTGTGGTAGTAGTTGTGGTTATAAGATTCCAAAAGATGAAGTTAGTGCCGAAGATTTAAAGAAAACTTTACGTGAAATTAATGATTGTTATGGTGCAAGTAATGTATTTCTTACTGTAACTGGAGGAGAACCATTAATGCGTAGAGATTTATTTGATATTATGGAATATGCTGTAGGACTTGGCTTTCATTGGGGTATGACTACTAATGGAATGCTTATAAATGAAAAGACTATTGAAAACTATCGTAGGACAAATATGGAAAGTATTTCAATTAGTTTAGATGGTTTAAAAGAAACTCATGAAAGTTTTAGAAAAGTTCCTGGTTCCTTTGATAAGATAATGAAAGCTATTGATTTATTAAAAGACTTAGAGACATTAAAGTCATTACAAATTACTACAGTAGCAAATAAAAAGAATTTACATGAATTAGAAGATATATATCAATTACTTTTAGATAAAGGTATCAAAGAATGGCGTGTAATGTGTGTAGATCCAATTGGAAGAGCTTATGACAACGATGGAATTTTACTTGACAAAGAAGGACTTATTTATATGTTTAAGTTTATTCATGAGAAACGTCTTGAAGGTAAAATGGTAGTTGATTATGATTGTAGTCATTATCTTGGTTTAAAATATGAACATATACTTAGAGATCACAGTTTCATTTGTGGGGCTGGAATATTTATTGGAAGTATCCTTGCGAATGGTGATATTTGTGTTTGCCCTAATGTTAGAGATGCTTCATTAGTTCAAGGTAATATTAAAACTGATAGTTTTGTTGATGTATGGGAAAATAAATTTGACATTTTTAGAAAGAAACGACTTACAAAGAATGATAAGTGTAAAAACTGTAAAAGTTTTAAATATTGCCGTGGTGATTCATTTCATACTTGGGATTATACAAACAATAAGCCAAATATGTGTATGAAAGAAATTTTATGTGAAGAATTTGTTGAATAATAAAATTATATATGATATGATGGGATAGAGTAGGAGGTCTTTAAATGGCAACGGCTAAAGTTAGTTATAATAATATAAAAGTTTTATCTCAAGTACAAACAAAATATGGAGTGGTTGTTGCTCCAGTACATGCACAACCAAAATATGGAGTTGTTGTTAAGCCACCAAGTTTACAACCTGCATATGGTGTCCAAATAGTTCCGGTAGCAGGTCCAGATATTAGTATTACTTTTGATCAATTAGAAGAAAATATTGCAATATTAAAGAAGTCAATCGCAACATTAAAAAATTCTTGGAATAATGAGACTAAAAAGAATATTAATACTCTTAATAATTCATGGGTTGGAGCAGACTGTGCTAGTTATACATCAAAGTTAACTAATATGGATTCTAAGGTTCAAAATACTATCGCAGCTTTAGAATTACTATGCAGTACATATGAACAAGCAAGAGATATGGTAAAGGACAATCAATCTAAGACTTTATCAGAAATAAATGCATTGAATTAGGGGTGATAAAATGGCAAATGTTAATGGATCAGCTATTACAACTCAAGAATTAAGAAGAGTAGTAAATTCGTTAAGAACACAACAAGAGACTATTCGTAATGAATATCAAAATAAAATTAAGGGCGTTCTTGATTCTAGTTCATCATGTTTCACAGTTGCTGGATTAAATTATTCAACAATAATTGATACATTTGATGGTACCTTTGAAACGTTAGATAAAAACTTTGAGAATTTAATCTATATTCTTGAAAATAAAGTTATTAAGAATTATGCTGAATTAATCGAAGCAATTAGACAAATGTTTGGCAAGACCTTTGCAGATAAATTAACTCAACTTTTAGGTATATAAATAAATTAATTAAAGAAGTAGAAATACTTCTTTTATTTTGACATTCTAAGGTTTGTCAATATTAAATTTTTATGATATATTAATACACACTGA
>ERZ842401.2930-NODE-2930-length-21900-cov-12.506981_pt1 | contig 21900 bp, 24 predicted proteins | sample MGYA00521270_ERZ842401 | MGnify/ENA primary metagenome ERZ842401 (study PRJEB31892, sample SAMEA3878208) | bioreactor metagenome | biome: Moose rumen | place: Sweden | collected 2011-10 | study: EMG produced TPA metagenomics assembly of the PRJEB12797 data set...
TCAAGGATGACGACTGATCACTAACTGCGTTAAGTATAGCGCAACCCCCGAGACATGCTGTTACCGGCAGACATGCTCGGGGGTTTTGCTTTGTGATAACGATGAAGTTTAGTTTTGCAAGTTCGTGTATGCACATTATATCAGCCGAAAAAACTTTTTGGCAAGAAATTTTTCTCCATGAACGACACGGCTTTATTTTTTTGAAATTCTTTGATAAAATTCGTCTGTCGTTATCCGACCCCGATTGTATGAGAAAAAGGGGGTGACGACGTTGGACGAAATACGTGAGCTTATAAAAAAAATCGTAGTGAACGTTAGCGGACGTATCATCTACGAAATACTCAAACATCTTTTCAAGGATGACGACTGATCACTAACTGCGTTAAGTATAGCGCAACCCCCGAGACACGCTGTTACCGGCAGACATGCTCGGGGGTTTTGCTTTGTGACAACGTTGGACGAATTATCTTGTTGAAATCTTTGTGTTTTGGGCATTATATCAGCCGAAAAAACTTTTGGCAAGAAATTTTTTCTCCGGCAACGACAAAACCCCCAAATATCTTTCGATATAAGGAGGTTTTGCCGTGCTATTCTAACAAACTGTCAAATCAAGAAAGGATAAGCAGATTATATCAGCCGCGAAAAATTTTTCAAGCGTCAAAGTCAATTTCGGGCAAATTTTTTACGATGTCCAATGTTTTCAGGCTCACGGTGATTGAACTCAGGATTAAATTTAAAATGTAGCGCGGCTCGGAGTGTTCGGTCGCCCAATCGTTCGGATTGTTGGTTATTCCGCTCGCCTTGTCGGTTTTTATCTGATAGCGGTCGATTATCCATTCCAACGGACTCCGTCCGTTCACGACGTATTCAAAACTCCGCGCAGGGATATTTTTTATCGTAATATCCTCGTTGTAAATCAAAGTCGTCTTGTCGGGGCTGAGTTTCATTTTCTTGACGACAAAATTATTTTTCTCCGCGCCCAAAATTTCAACCTGCGCGGGCTCTTGTGATTCGTAATTCAAATGAATCGCCGCAAGCTTCCGCCCCGCACGGCTTATCGCCCAAAATTTCTCCGCATCCTCTGCCAAAATGATTTTCGGCAGAGATTTTTTTAACTCGGCAGAAAATTTTTCCCGATAACTCGGCAAATGTAAAAAGCCATACACATAATAGAAAATGTCTTCCTTGACAACCGCGCCATATAAATTTTTCGCCCGATTCAATATCCAATCAGAAATTCCGTCCCGCCGCGCCATGTTCTCGCCGAATAAAGAGCCCTGCGCCGTTTCTTCGTAATAATACAAAGGATAACATTGTCCGTTGAATTGAAATTGCACGTCGGTAATATTTTTCGTGATGAAAACGGAAAAATCTCTGTCGCCATAAACTACACAGATTAAAAGATTTTCTTCGCGCCCCGTCGGGAAAAATTTTTGCATTTGACCCGGATAATTAACCAAATACTCGTCGAAGTAAAGATTTGTCTTGCAGAACGGGCGATACATTGCCTCAACAACCTGCGCGGCGTCAAATTCGAGTTCAACGCCACGATTTTTATCATTTTTAAGTTCTCGCGTCCAAGAAATTTTTTTCGTGTCAATTTCCGTCGGCGAATGCGTGTTGTAGTAGTCAATCGTCGTTTGAATGTTCGTTTCGAGTTTTGAACGCGAAAAATTGTAAATCCAGGCGTCCCGACCCGATTCCAGCCCTCTTGAACGTGTCATGAACCAAATCCCATATTTGGGATTTGAACTTTCGTGCAACGGAATGAACGTTTCAAAGAGATTTCCGCGCTGATTTATCCAATCGCCGCGCTCGTTCGGCGTCAATGGCTTGAATTCTTCGCTTAAAACGCTCGGAAGATTTTTAATTCGCAAAAGTTTTTCCTCGCGAGTGAGATAATCGCCAATATCTTTGTAAAAAATCCTCGCAGAGCCTTCGTGAGCACCTTTTACAAGGATTGTTATCGCTATCGGGGCGCGTGAACCACTTCCAAACACTTTTCCACCCTCTCGACGCGACATTTCGCCTTGCGTACGCTGATTTCCGCGCAAATTGAACACATATATCTCGCTGAACTCGTTTTCAAAGCATTTTCGCAAGCCGGTCATCGCCGCGCCGTCTATCCAGCCCGCATTCGTCACGAAACCGATAATTCCTTCGGAAATTCTGTCGCTCGCCCAACGAAAAGCCTTTATGTAACTGTCATAAAGAGAATTTTTATTGGTCGCGTCGGTTTTTGCGGCGTAAGTCGCTGAAATTCGGTTTTCAAGGCGCGGATAAAACTCATTTTGATTGTTATCATTGGCTGAACGCTGTCCGACCGAATAAGGCGGGTTGCCAACGATAATTTCAATGCGAGTATCCTGCTGTTTCTTGACGCGGGCAGAATTTATTTCAATCGGGTCGCGAAAATCTTTAAAATTCATCTGTCCTTCGGCGTTTTCGTCCTGTTCGGCGGCTTGAAATGTGTCCGTGAAACAAATTCCCTCAAAAAATTTGTAATCGTCAATCTTCGCGGCGTCGTGAAAGGAATTTTCGATATTAATCGCCGCAATGTAGTATGCAAGCAAAACAATTTCATTTGCATGAAGTTCGCTCTGATATTTTCGGCGCAAATCCTTTTTCTGAATCAAATTCGATTGAATAAGGCGCGTGAGGAAAGTTCCTGTGCCCGTGAACGGGTCAAGGACGTGAATATTTTTATCGGAGAGCGTTTTACCGAAATTTTTCTTCAAAACGTCGTTGACGGAGCGCAAAATAAAATCGACGACTTCAACGGGCGTATAAACAATGCCGAGTTTGTCGACAGTCTTTGGCATTGCGATTTTGAAAAACTTTTCGTAAAGCTCAATGATAATTTTCTGCTTATCTTCGGCAGTCTCGGCGATTGCGCAACGTTCACGAACCGAATCATAAAATTTTTGGAGCTGCGCGGAGTCTTCATCGGTGTCTTGGGTATCGAAGACGGCTAAAATCTTTTCAAGCGACTGCGAAACGGGATTATTTTTAACGAAGGAATAATTTTCAAAGAGAGCCTCGAAAACCGGGCGCGCAATTAAATGTTGAGCCAACAACTCGACGGCTTTTTCCGTTGAAATGGCGGCGTTGAGGTTTTGTTGAAGGTTGTAAATGAAAATATTGAACTCTTTTTGGGGCTTGCCGGGCACGGAGATAAGATTTTTGATGCGTTGAGTGTGACGATCTGCAATTTCGGCAATATCTTTAGCCCATTGCTCCCAATAACGGCGATTTCCGACGCGCTCGACCATTCTGGCATAAAGAAAATCCTGCCACATTTCAAATTCAAGCGTGAATTGGAAAGTATCATCGCCGCCGCCGATAATAACATGCCCGCCGCCGAGATTTCCGCCGCCTTTTTTGTGTTTCAACTTAATTTCTTCGATAAAAATATCAATTCGCTTGTCATGAGCGCGCAGGGCGTTCAAAACGTCCCAAATAACGTTGTAAGTTGCGCTTGAGGCGAGAACGTCTTCAGGATTTTTTTCAAGCGGCACAACGACGGGGATAATTATGTAACCGTACTTTTTTCCGTGAGCTTTTCGCATGACGCGCCCGACTGCTTGAACAATTTCGACTTTTGACTTGCGCGAAGACAAAAATAAAACGGCGTCAAGCGCGGGCACATCGACACCTTCCGATAAACAGCGGACGTTCGTCAAAATTCTGCAATTATTTCCTTCGGACGGAGTATTTTTCAGCCAGCGAAGATTTTTATCGCGTTCGGAGCTTTTTTGGGTGCCGTCAACGTGTTTTGACTCGACATTGAGGAGATTTTTTTTATTTTCGGCGAGCGCGTTGAAAGTTTTGGAGATAATTTTGGAGTCTGTGATTTTTGGGCAAAAAGCAACGGCGGTATGCATGGGCGCGGGGTCAACTTCGGCTAATTCTTCGGAAATGTTAATCATTTTTTTGGAAAGAGCGTTGATACAGCCGTTAATCTTCGCCGTGTCGTCCGCAGATTTTTTATCGTCGGAAAATTTTTCGTTGACGGCGAGAACGATAACTTTATAATCGGAAAGGAGATTTTTTTCGACAGCGTCGCCGAAATTCAGGCGGTAAAATTCTTCGCCGTAAAATTTTTTATCATCCATGCTCCAAACGGTAATATCATCGCTTGCGGCTCTTTTTTTGGCGTCGGAAGTATAAAGGCGCGGCGTAGCGGTCATGTAAAGGCGTTTTTTTCCGCGAATGAAGTTTTGATCATGAACGGCGGTAAATTGCGTTGCAAAATCTTTAGAAGAACCTGTTGTTCGGTGTGCTTCGTCGCAAATAATCAAATCAAATTCGGTTTTTGTATCGGCAACTTTGTCGAGCGATTGATAAGTGGAGAAAATGACGGTCATTGCGTCGTTAAAAGACTTTAAGCGGCGAGAAATTTTAATTGTGTCGGTTGTGGCGGGCAAAGGAAGGTTGACGCTCCTAATTTCGTCGTCGGTTTTGTTTGAAACGGTTTTATCGGAGCAAACGCAAATGTAATTGAAAGGATTTTCGGCGAAGGTCGCCCATTCGTGAAGAATTTGACTTAAAAGCGAGATTGAAGGCACCAAAAATAAAATTTTGCCTGTCGGAAAAAGTTTTTCGGCGATTTTAAGGGAAGTGTAGGTTTTTCCCGTCCCGCAAGCCATGATTAACTTGCCGCGATTATGATTTTGGAAATAAAGTTGCGCGGAGTTGATGGCGTCAAGCTGGTGCGGAAGAGGTTCGCGGAAATTATTGACGGCTTGCCTGCCGAAAGTGCCGTTGTCGAGTTTTTCCCAATCGACGGCGGCATTTCTCAATTCTTCCATACCGATTCTTAAGACTTCCGGCGATTGATTCTGCAAAGTAATTTCTGCGTTGTCGTTTAAGTTGTCGGAAGTGGAAATCCAGAGCCGCGCTGAAAATTTTTGTCCGTTGAAAGTCTTTGAACTGGTTGCAAGAAAGGTATCGACGGCGGGTTTATCGATTTGCGTTGATTCGGCGTAAAATTTGCATTGCACCGCCCAAAATTCGCCGTCAACAGTTTTGGCGACAATATCAATGCCCAAATCTTTATTGCCGAGTTCGTCACGGAAAGGAAATTCATTCCACAGCCACACTTCGGAAAATTTTCCTTGATAAACGGGATAAGTCAGCAGGAAATATTTCATCAGCCGTTCAAATTTTTCTCCGCGTTCGTGTTCGGAAATATTTTCGTCTCGATATTTGATTAAAAGTTCATCAATCGTCATTGGCAACGCCTCCGAATTTAAAATTTCCGTAAGTCAACCGAAAAGCCCGCCACAACATTTCAAAACGCGGATATTGTTTGGTCTTCGGAGCCTTATCGCCTGCGCGGAGCCAACCGCGCCGCCCTAAAAGGTCAACATCAATGTTAAGCGAGCCGATAAAAAAATTTCTTGAATCGGTATCAAAAATTCCGTCGTTCAGATATTCAAACGGCTCGTCATAAGTTTTTTCTTCGTCACTGTCCTCTATCACACAGGCGATTAAATCATGTGCCATATAAATTGCCTCCGCCAAAGTACTTCCGGAAGTCATATGACAACCTTGCGCAGTGACGGCGTAATAAGCAACTTTCCAACCGCTTGATGACTTCCATGCTTCTTTGAAAAACCAAACTTTCATTTCAGTGCACTCCCTAAAAATTTTTGTCGATTATATCACACTCAAACGGAAAAAGCCCCGCCGTTTGACGAGGCTTTATTAATTTGCGACAAGTCAGCAAGAAAATTTTATCAGCCGTTCAAATTTTTCGCCGCGTTCGTGTTCGGAAATATTTCTAAAAAAAAATGCCGCTGTCGTCTGATTTTGAATAAGGAAATCTTCAGCAAATTCATATTCAAAAATTTTTTCAGCCCATGATTTTCTTCAGCAAGTCCATATTCAAACTTTCGCGAACGATTCGGGCGAGTCGTTCGTAATTTTTTTGTTTCTCTGCGCGGACGTTGCGCGTCGATTCAAGCGGCGGGAGATTTTTTTTCAGGCGGACGGCGTTGAGAAATTTTCTGCGGAAATCGTCGTTGTCAAAAATCCCGTGAACATATGTCCCGAAAATATTTTTGTCGGAAATGATTTTTTGCCCGTGCAGATTCGATTCGCCGCTGTGAATTTCATAGCCGTCAAGATTTTTTCCGACAATCCTACTGCCCAAGAAATTAAAATCAACTTCGGCAAGCGTCACCTGTCGAGTAAATTTTTCGGCGGTAAAAGTCGTCTCAATCGGCAAAAGTTTCAAGCCGTCAAGTTCGGAGTAATTCGATTCGGTGTGAAGCGGATCAAAAATTTTTTCGCCGAGCATCTGAAAACCGCCGCATATTCCGACAATCGCCGCGCCTTCGCCTGCCCGTTGCAAAATTTTTTCCGCAAAATTATTCTCGCGCAGAAAAATTAAATCCTCCGAAGTATTTTTACTGCCCGGCAAAATTATTACGTCCGCCGCGTCGAGTTCGGCGGGTTGAGCGGCATAAAAAAGATTAACATCTTTTTCTCCCGCCAAGCTGTCAAAATCTGTGAAGTTGGAAAGTTTGCCGAGCCGCACAACCGCAATTCTAATTTCGCCGCCCGCCGAAGAAATTTTGTCGTCGAGTGAAACGGAATCTTCGTCATCAATGCCGAGCTTTTCAATGTAGGGAACAATTCCGAGCACGGGCTTTTGAGTTTTTTTCTCCAGAAAATCGACGGCGGGCAAAAGTAAATTCACGTCGCCGCGAAATTTATTTATTACAAGCCCTTTGACCAAATCGCGTTCATCTTCGTCCAAAAGTTCCAACGTCCCGACCAACGACGCCAATGCGCCGCCGCGATCAATATCGGCAACCAAAATCACCGGCGCATTTAAAAATTTCGCAACGCGCATGTTCACAATGTCATTTGCCTTTAAATTCACTTCGGCAGGCGAGCCCGCGCCTTCGATTATGATCGTGTCAAACTCGGCTGATAATTTTTTCAGAGCCGCTTTGACCGCCTCAAAAGCTTTAAGCGAATAACCTTGATGATATTCTTTTGCGCTCATGACGCCGACCGCTCGCCCGTTGATTATGACTTGCGAAGTTGCGTTGCCCGTCGGCTTGAGTAAAACGGGATTCATTTCGACTCGCGGAAGTAAATTCGCCGCTTCCGCCTGCGCGACTTGTGCCCGCCCCATTTCCAAGCCGTCTGCCGTCACGAAGGAGTTCAACGCCATGTTTTGCGCTTTGAACGGAGCCACGCGCCGCCCTTCCCGATAAAAAATTCTGCAAAGCGCGGTTGTCAAAATGCTTTTGCCGACATGCGAACTCGTTCCTTGAAACATTAAATATCTTGTCATTGCCTCATAACCTTCTCGAAACGGAAAAAATAATCGCCGCCTGGAAAATCTTCTTCGGGCGGTTGCTCTTCAAAGCGCGGGTCTTTATGTTTCGGATTAAAAAATTCTACCGCGTGAAAGCCGCACTTGTTGATATAAAAATGCAAATTTCTTTTCTCAAAATACGGCGTTACGGTCTCCCAAATTTTTGTTTCGGAATGAAGTTTTTCAATCGCCTGCCACGCCGCCGAGCCTATGCCTTTACTGTGACAATCGACGTTGACGAATAAAAGCAAAAGTTCGTTGCGATTTGTCTCGTGATTGATTTTCAAAACCGCACCACCGACAATTTTTCCGTCGCTGACAATGTTTAAAATTTCCGCGCCCGTCTCGGCAAAAGATTTTTCAACGTCTTCACGCGGAATAACTTCCTTGCCGTCGTCGCCGTATTCTTCGACAACAGCTTTTTTGAACGCCGATTGAATATTTTTGATAAAAATTTCGCGCTCGTCGTCACGCGTCGGAATCAATTCAATCATAAAATCTCCTCCAATTTTTTTATGTCAATCGCAATGCCCGCAACCGTCAAGAAAACTTTTTCAGCCTGCGCGGCGAGCATTTGATTTGCAAGCCCCGCCAAGTCTCTGAAGCGGCGCGCCAATTTATTTTCGGGAACAATGCCGCCGCCGACTTCGTTTGTTACAAAAATTGTTGTCGCGTCGGAATTTTTTGCGGCGTCAATTAATTTTTGAATCAGCCCGCGCAGTTTTTCACATAAAATTTTTTCCTCGTCCAGATTTTCTTTCAGAATGAAATTGCTGACATAAATTGTTACGCAGTCAAAAAGTATCGCGTTAAAACTTTCAGCCGCCGCAAAAATTTTTTCTTCCGCCGAAAACGGAGCCTCAAAAGTTTTCCAATTATCTCCGCGCCGCGATTGATGAAGTTTAACGCGGAAATTCATTTCGTCATCAAAAATCTGCGCGGTTGCAATGTAAGCCGCCTGCCCGCCGCCGATTTTCAGCGCGAGTTTTTCGGCGAAAGAACTTTTTCCGCTCCGAGCTCCTCCGGTCACCAAAATTATTTTCCCCAAGAATTTTTCCGCCTCCGACTTTGATTATAAAAAATTTTTTATTCTACCTGCCCGCCGATAATCCCTACTTAACCGCCGAAAAAATTTGACTTAAAAAAGGGTGTGAAGTATAATCAGCGCGTAAAAATTGGAGGGCGTGAAATGAAATCGAACGTTGAAAATACATTTGAACCCGAAATCGCCGACGAATACGCAAAATATGAGAACTTGACCGATGAGGAACTTATCGTTGAGATAAAAGAAAAAGACAACTCTTCCGCAATGGATTATCTGATTCACCGCTACAGAAGTTTTGTTCGAGCCAAAGCGCGTTCATATTTTCTAATCGGCGCGGATCGCGAAGATATAATTCAAGAAGGCATGATTGGATTTTTTAAGGCGGTGCGCGACTTCAAAAGCGATAAGTTGTCGAGTTTTCATGCCTTCGCGGAACTTTGCGTCACGCGGCAAATTATCACGGCGATAAAAACTGCGACGCGCCAAAAACATATTCCGCTAAATTCTTATGTTTCGTTGAACAAACCGATTTATGACGAAGACTCCGACAGAACTTTGCTCGACGTGATAAGCGGCGTGAAAGTTTCTGACCCCGAAGAATTGATAATCAGCCGCGAAGAATTTTTGGCGATTGAAAAGAAAATGTCCGAGATTCTCAGCGAGCTTGAATGGCAAGTTTTAATGGCGTATCTGGACGGGAAATCTTATCAGGAAATTGCGTTGAGTTTGGATCGTCATGTGAAATCAATCGACAACGCGCTCCAGCGAGTCAAAAGAAAATTGGAACGCTACGTTGCCAGTCGCGGCGAGTCAATCGATATTGGAACCGTTTATCGCGGCTTGTCGACTCTTGACCGCCACATGAAACCTACCGGAGCTTTGAAAGCGCACAGCTAGGCGTCCTTTACGGACGTTTTTTTTAATTAGCAATGAGGAATTGGTAATGAGGAATGGAAAGCTCAACGTCGAAAAAATTTTAAGCAACGGCTTTGAACTTGACGGAGAAAATTTTGTTCGCCGCCAAAAAATTTTAAATCGAATGACCTTGACAATCATAATCGACAAGCGCGGAAATGTCACGACAAAAATTTTTGACGCGGACGGCGAGCTTTATACTTTGCATTTGGTCGAAGGCGCAAGCGGAAGTTTTGTCGGCGCAGTCAAAGATTCTTACGAAAAAATTTTAAATGACGTTGCCGAGCAATGCTTTGACGAACAAAATTTTAAATCCGCGCAGGCTTTGAAAGTTGTTGAATATATTCGCGAAAAATTTTCCGACGCGCCCGAATTTCTCTGGGAAAAATTTCCGAACTACGCGGTTTTTCGGCGCAAGAACAATCGCAAATGGTACGCCGTGATTATGAACGTGCCGAAAAATAAATTGCGACTTGACGGCGCGGAGGAGATTGAAATTTTAAATCTGCGCGTCGAGCCCGAAGAGCTTGATAAAATTTTTGACGGCGAGAAATATTTTCGCGGCTGGCACATGAACAAAAAATCTTGGCTGACATTGCGCCTTGACGAAACTTTGACGGACGAAGAAATATCTGCACGGCTGGAAAAAAGTTATCGGCTTGCGGCTAAAAAATGATTGGAGATTTTATCATGGGCGTCATTTATCAACTTCGTTGTGAGAAATGCGATTATAAATTTGAAATTTTCGCAGGATATGTAGGCTTTCAACGTTGGGTAATTACGAACAACAACAAAGACAACTACCTTGACAAAGATTTTTATGAAGACCTTAAAATTTTTTTCTCCAAGCATCCGACCGGAGAGATAAGACATTGGATAAATTATCTGGCGCGTTGCGTCGATTGTGGCGAGTATGAAACTGTTAAAGGTTGGTCAATGCGTTTTGACGAGAAAAGAATTCCTATTCTCTTTAAAGACAGCTGTCATAATTGCGGCGGCATGTTGGAACTTTTTTATGAGGACGAAATCACTTCTAAAGTGTTTTATTGTCCTAATTGCAATGCCGAATTGAAAGTAGAACTCGCCGGCATTTGGGATTGAAAAAAATTTTTACGCCGCGAAAATTTCTGCTATAATCGGCATGAGGTGAATTGAAATGAAATTAATCGTGACGGTCGTCGGGCGAGATCGTGTCGGGATAATCGCCGCCGTAACAAAAATTCTCGCAGAAAACAACGTCAACATTCTCAGCATCAATCAAAATATTTTGGATGGCTTTTTTAACATGATTCTCTTCGCCGAAGCAAACGAAAGCAAAATTCGGCTCGTCGATCTTCAACAAAAACTCCGCGAACAGGGCGAAGCTATCGGCGTTGAAATAAAAACTCAACACCAAGACATTTTCGACGTGATGCACAAGATTTAAGGGATAAGGGAAATGGGAAAAGGGAGAAGAGATTTTTGATAACGATTGAAGACATTCTCGAAACAAATCGCATGATAACGGAGAACAAACTCGACGTGCGGACAATAACGATGGGAATTTCTTTGCGGGATTGTGCCCATCCGAATCTGCGCGATTTTTGCCGCAATGTTTACGACAAAATTACTCGCTCCGCCGAATTTTTGGTTAAGACGGGCGAGGAAATTGAATCGGAATACGGCGTCCCGATTATCAACAAAAGAATTTCCGTCACGCCGATAGCGATTGTCGCGGAAAGTTGCAAGGCTGAAAGTTACGTGCCGATAGCCGAAACTCTCGACCGCGCCGCAAAAGAAGTCGGCGTTAATTTTATCGGCGGCTTCAGTGCGCTTGTCGAAAAAGGTTACACACAAGGCGACAGAATTTTGATTGAATCGATTCCGCAAGCTTTGGCGTCAACCGATTTGGTTTGCAGTTCAATCAATCTGGCGTCGACAAAAGCGGGAATAAATATGGATTGCGTCCGCGAAGTCGGAGAAGTCATCAAGCGGACGGCTGAACTTACTCGCGACAAACAAGCTATAGGCTGTGCGAAGTTGGTAATTTTTGCCAATGCGCCGGAAGACAATCCGTTTATGGCGGGAGCATTTCACGGCGTCAGCGAGCCCGATAAAGTTATCAATGTCGGAGTTTCTGGACCCGGCGTCGTGAAACATGCTTTGGAAGATTTAAAGGGCGCGAATTTCACGGAGATAGCCGAGACGATTAAAAAAACGGCGTTCAAAATAACTCGCGTCGGACAGCTTGTGGCTCAAGAGGCGTCGCGCAGATTGGGCGTGCCTTTCGGGATAATCGATTTGTCATTGGCTCCCACGCCCGCCGTCGGAGATTCTGTCGCAAGGATTTTAGAAGAAATGGGGCTTGAAGTTTGCGGCGCGCCCGGAACAACTGCGGCACTTGCTTTGCTTAATGACGCGGTTAAAAAAGGCGGGCTTATGGCGAGTTCGCATGTCGGAGGATTGAGCGGAGCATTTATTCCCGTCAGCGAAGATGAAGGCATGATTCACGCAGTCAAGACGGGGGCTTTGTCGATTGAAAAATTGGAAGCCATGACTTGTGTTTGTTCAGTCGGTTTGGACATGATAGCGGTTGCGGGCGACGTAAGCGCGGCGACTCTCAGCGGAATTATCGCGGACGAAGCGGCTATAGGTGTCGTCAACAACAAAACTACCGCCGTTCGATTAATCCCCGTGCCCGGCGCGAAGGTCGGCGACGTTGTCGAATACGGCGGCTTGCTCGGCTATTGCCCGATTGTTCCCGTCAAAAATCAATGGAGCTCGGAGGCATTCATAGCTCGCGGCGGCAGAATCCCGGCTCCCGTCAGGAGTTTGACAAATTAAAACGCGGTGATTGATTTAAAAAATTTTTTACATTCGAGCGCGTCAGCTGGATGCAACGTCACGTTGCCCGGCTCCCGTCAGGAGTTTGACGAATTAACATGAACATTACGATTAGAAAAATGCAACATGACGACAGCAAAATTGTTATCGACATGATGAGAAAATTTTACACTTCTTCAGCAGTCATAACCAACGGCTCCGAAAAAATTTTCGCGGCTAACGTTGAAAATATTTTAAGCGGCTCGACCTGCGCGGAAGGTTTTGTTTTCATTTCAGAAGAAAAAATTATCGGCTACGGAATTACGGCGCGAAGTTATTCCACAGAATTTGGCGGCGAATGCATTTGGATTGAAGATATTTTTATCGAAGAAAATTATCGCGGGCGCGGCGTTGGAACAAAATTTATTCGTTACGTTAAAGAAATTTATCCCGAAAAAATTTTGCGCCTTGAAACCGAACACGACAACGCAACGGCTTTGAAAATTTATAAGCGGCTCGGCTTTAAAGAGTTGCCTTATCTGGAATTGGTTTGTGATTGACATGAACTCAAGAGACTATCCACTTATTCTTCTCGAAATTCTTGTTATCGTTTTGGTATTTAGTTTGTTTTTTGTGATAATCAAAGACCAAAAAGGATTGAACGGCGAGCTCTCACGTCAAAAAAAATATACGATTTATCTGGGCACAAATGACAAAGATACACTCAAGCAAGAAATTCCTACCGAGACGATTCGCGAGCAAATGCACGAAATTTGCATGAAATACGTTGACGGCTACACGGTTTCGGTTGCGGACGGTTTTTATCGCGACAGCGACGGCAACTTGACGCACGAAGTTTCGCTGGTTTACGTTTTCATTGACGCGCCGATTGATTCGATTCAAAAAATCATGGACGAGGCGTTGATAAAATTTAATCAGAGCAGTATTTTGGTGGAAATGAACAGGGAACGGAGCACTCTTTACAGTGGAAAAAAACGAACAAATTAAATTGGAAGAACTGAAAATTTTGGAGGAGACTTATCGCGGCGCGGTTCCGCAACTGAAATTTGATTCGGTTTTTGAACTTTTGGTCGCCGTGATTTTATCCGCGCAATGCACAGATAAGCGCGTCAACGAAGTTACAAAAATTTTATTTCCGCTAGCCGATACGCCCGAAAAAATTTTGCTACTCGGACAATCGAAGTTGGAAGAAATTATCAAGCCGTGCGGTTATTTCCGAGCGAAGGCGAAATATATTTTCGAGTCCGCGCAGATTTTGATTGACAATTACGGCGGTGAAGTTCCTTCCGATTTTGACGAGCTGATAAAATTACCGGGCGTCGGCAGGAAGACTGCAAATGTTGTGACGAGCGTCGCCTTTAAAACGCCTGCCATTGCCGTTGATACTCATGTTTTTCGTTTGGCGAACCGCATGAAACTTGCCGAAGGCTCAACGCCGCTTGAAGTCGAATTGGGCTTGCAAAAAATTATTCCGCGAGAAAAATGGTCGGACGCCCATCACTGGCTGATTTGGCACGGCAGAGAAATTTGTAAGGCGCGCAACCCGAAATGCAAAGATTGTCCGTTGTCAAAAATTTGTCCGTCCTCAACCATATGAAAAATTACGCGTAGCAAATTGAAAAAAAGTTACGAGGCTAGCAATGCTCAAGCGTTGCGTACAACCGCGGTTAATTACTCCGAAATTTTTTAACACTGGAGCGCGACCGCTGTTTGTCAACTTTTTAAAAGTTGCCCTTGTCAAAAATTTGTCCGTCCTCAACGACATAAAAAAATACCTCTCAAACTTCGAGAGGTTTTTTAATTCCTAATTTCCGTCTAACATGTTGAGTAAAAATCTTGCGGGAACTCCGATTATCGGCTTTTCGGGCAAAAGAGAATCGGGCGAGCCGTCTTTTGCTTTTTGAACAACTTCAGCCATCTCAAGTTCATAGGTCTTTTGCAAAGGCATTTCGTGTTCAAAAAGTTCCTGCTCCGCCTTAAGTCGAGCCTTCAATCTTTTAAGTCGCCGCTCCCAATAAGTTTCTTCTTCGTCAAGGTTTCGCGAATCATTTTTATGAATTCTTTGCAATTCACCTTCGATATAAGTTTTGTATTCGTCAAGCGACATTTCCCGCGAAGAAATTTTTTTCAGCCCTTCGCGAGCCTCCGATAAAATTTCGCCGTAAGTTTTTTGTTTGTGAAATTTTGCAACGCGCTTTTCCAAATCTTCCAACTTGGTTATCGCGCCGCCGATATTAAATTTGTCCAAATGAATCTCGTTGCCCGCCATAAAATCTCCCTCCTTGAAAACTTTATCGGCAGGCAAAAATTTTTCTTAATCAATCGCGCTCTTTACGATTAAAAATTTCTTCGTCGGTAAGATAACAAGAAGGATCAGACTCCCAAAAATCGCCCGTGACGGCTTCGGCTCGTGTTCTGAAATTGCCGTTGCAGTTGTCCAAAAATTTGCAACGGGCACAACGCCCTTTCAACAACGGCTTGCGATTTTTTAAGCCCGCAAGAATAGAATTGCTTAAATCTGTCCAGATGTCGCCGAATTTTTTTTCGCGAACATTGCCGAATGTGTGGTGTTGAGTAAATTGATCGGGATGAACGTAGCCGAGCGGATCCACTTCGCCAAAAGCAATGCCCGACCTGTTGCCGCCGTTCATCGAAATAAATTTTTTAATCTGCGCGGCGGTTTTATCGTCGCCTTCGGCAAGAGCTTTCAGATACATGTAAACGCCGTCGCAGTGATTGTCGACAGTCAAAATTTCTTTTTTCAGCCCGCGAGCCGCAAAATCTTTCGTGCGCCGAATAATCGTATCCATCGCCTGCCGAGATTCTTCGGGCGTAACGTCTTCGTCAAGCATTTGACTGCCGCGCCCCGAATAAACCAAGTGATAAAAACATACGCGATTAATTTTCTCTGCCTCAATGAAGTCAAAAATTTTATCGAGCTCTTCAAAGTTATGATGATTAATCGTGAAACGAAGTCCGACGCGTTGTCCGACCGCCACGCAATTTTCTATGCCGCGCATGGCTTTTTGAAAAGCTCCTTCGACGCCGCGAAATTTATCGTTGACATTTTCCAAGCCGTCAAGCGAAATGCCGACATAACCCACGCCGATATTTTTAATTTCTTGAGCGACTTCGCGGGTTATCAAAGTGCCGTTCGTCGAGAGAGTCGGGCGGACATTTTTTTCTGCGGCATAAGCGGCAAGTTCAAAAAAATCGGGACGAATCAGCGGCTCGCCGCCCGAAAATAAAAGCACGGGAACTTTGAACTCGGCAAGATCATCGATAAATTTTTTTGCCTCGTCGGTTGAAAGTTCGTTTTGATATTTCCGAGAATCTGAATCCATGTAACAATGGCGGCATTTCAGATTGCAAGTGCGCGTTGAATTCCATACGACAACCGGACCGAGCCCTGCCGCCGCGCCGTGTTTCATTTTGTGCGCGTCCTTTGTGTAGCGTAAAGTGTCGCCGAAATAATCTTCGCCGAAAAGTAACTTCGTCACGCTTATCATAAATTTTTTACCTCACCTTTTTATCCCGTCCAAAAGAATTTTTACCTTGAGCCGAATATTTTCTTGAAACGAAATTTCCAATTTGCTGAACGCCGTCGTCTGATAAATCGAGTGAATCATTTCCGAAATTATATTTTTAGGCACGTCGTCCCGAAATTCGCCGCGCTCCTGCCCGCGCAGAATTATTTTTTCAAACAAATCTCTGAAGCCCGGCGAAAGACTTTCCGAAATTTGTTCGGGCTTATCGGAATGATCGCTCGCGCAGATAAAAAGCGGCAGAATAAATCTGTTCTCGTCGATTAATTTTGCCGTGCTTATGCAACACTGCTCCAAAAGTTCCGTCGAAGACAGATTGCTTTTTTCTGTAGACAAAATATTTTTTTCCACGCCCTCGCACAAATTTTTTGCCAGCGTCAACAAGACATCTTCTTTCGACCGAAAATAATTGTAAAAAGTTCCCACGCCGAGATTTGCCGTCTGCATGATGTCCGCTATCGACGTGTTCGCGAAACCTTTGAATTTAAATTGTTGAGCGGCGGCGAGTAAAATTTTTTGCCGCGCCTGAAATTTTTTTTTCTTCCTCAAGCCGATATTTTCTGCCATTGCCGCGCCCCCCAAAACAATTAGGAATTATGAATTAGGAATTATGAATGAAGAGAAGGTTTTTAATTATTAATTCCTCATTCCTAATTCCTAATTATACAAACTGCGCGGGATTTTGGCAAAAAAAAATCTCCCGATGATGAATCGAGAGTTTTTTGTTTGAAAAAATTTTTACTGAACATTCATTGACAGTTCAATAAATTTGTTCGAGAGTCTGGCGCGTTGAAGAACTTCTTCCGTGACTTCCGCGCCCGCTTCGACGACCAATGTTCCGCTTTCTGCCGTAATGGTTTTGGTTGCGTGCTTGCCGAGCAAAACTCTGCGACGGCGTTCGTCAACCGCTTTTTCAACCTGTTTTTTCTGCGAAGGTTGCGGAGCAGAAGTTTCCGCTTGCTGACTTGCCTTTGCCTTTTGAAGTGCCGCTTTCAAGTCTTCCGCCTGACGAGTCATCGCCGCAATTTTTTGTTCTTCGACAGCGGGCTGTTCTTCAACAACAGGTTGCTCTTCTTCGACAGCAGGCTGTTCTTCTTCGACAACGGGTTGCTCTTCTTCGACAGCGGGCTGTTCTTCGACAGCGGGTTGTTCTTCTTCGACAGCGGGCTGTTCTTCTTCGACAACGGGTTGTTCCTCGACAACGGGTTGTTCTTCAACAACGGGCTGTTCTTCTTCGACAACGGGTTGTTCCTCGACAACGGGCTGTTCTTCTTCAACAGCGGGTTGCTCTTCTTCAACGGCGGACTGTTCTTCAAAAGCGGGAGTAAACGGCTCGGAAGAAATTTCTACGATGGGTTCGGGCGTCATGACTTCTTCAAGAGCTTCTTGACTTTCCGGCGACGTTTCAAAAGTTTCTTCGGGAACATAAAGAGTACTTGCAGATACTTCTTCAACGGGCGGAGTCCAAATTTCCTGCGCGGTTTCTTCCTTGAAAGTTTCAACCGCCGGTTCAAAGGCGGGAGCTTCCTTCAAAGATTTATTTTTTTTTTCCGCGTCGATGTCCACAACAGTAACTTGTTTGCCGAATATGGAAATTTGATCTGAAGAAACTTCGTTAATCGAGCCGTCGGGCGCAGTGATCTCGCATTTTTCAATCTTGCCGCCTTCGCCGATAACCACTTCCGTAACTCTGCCTTGAATTCTTCCCGTTTTGGTAATTGCTTTGGTACCGATGACGCGGATATTTTCAATCAGCAACTGCTCATAATCGCCCGCCTCGTCCAAGCTTAAAATATTTTCGCTGTGAGTGATTGTCACGGCGTCTTCGCCGATTGCAATAACCGATTCGTAGGGAATGAGTTTGACGCCGCGATACCAATCTTCATCTTCTATCGTTATCGCCGCAACTTTTCCGTTTTGGGCATCGATTAAAAGCGTTTTACTCATGCCCAATTCGCGTCCTTCGGTTATGCTGATAATCGGCAAACCCAATATCTCTGCACTTTTTTTCATGCTGATTCCTCCAAAATTTTTTGTTGAAATTTATTTGTACTGCGCGGAGTGAATTTGAGTTTTTTGAAACTCGGCGTCAATCTCCTGCAGAATTTCTTTCGGGATTTTTGCAAAAGGCGTCGTCAATGTCCGATGTTTAAAAAGAACGTCGCGGACGACGCGCAGATAATCCAGATTTTTTGTGAACTCCTTTTTAATCGCCGCATTGCGTTTGACAGCCGGCAGAGTCAAAGCTTCCTCAAAAGTTTTTATCGCCTTTGAGTAAAGCGCATTTTCCTTGTAAATGTTGCCCAAATCTATCGCAACGAAAGGCGCGTATTCGTCTGTGCGATAACGTTCGAGAGCTTTTCTGTATTGCTCAATCGCCTGCCAGATATGTCCCTTCCCGCGAGCCTCGTAAGCTTTATCCAAAATATCATCGAGAGTTTCAACTTTTTCTGAAGATTTTTCAATCAGCGCGGGTTTTTCAATCGGTTCCGAAATTTTTTCTACGCGCTGAACTTTTTCAATCGGCGCGGGTTTTTCAATCGGCTTGGAAATTTTTTCCACACGCTGAACTTCTTCAATCGGCACGGGTTTTTCTGTCGGTTCCGAAATTTTTTCCACGCGCTGAACTTCTTCAATCGGCGCGGGTTTTTCTGTCGGTTCCGAAATTTTTTCCACGCGCTGAACTTCTTCAATCGGCACAGGCTTTTCAATCGGCGCAGGCTTTTCAATCGGCGCAGGCTTTTCAACCAGTTCCGAAATTTTTTCTGTAACGGTGTGCTTATACGCCGGCACTTCTTCGGATAAATCGTTGACAGGTTCCAAAATGTTTTCTTTTGAAATGAATTCTTCAGGCACCTCCAAAGGTTTTGTTTCCGATTGAATTTTTTTCAACATTTCGGGATTGACTTTTTCAAGCGGCTTAAAAGTTTCTTGCAACGGGAAATTTTCTTCGGGCTTGGGCTCGTCAAAAGTTGCGGACGATTTATCTTCGGGAATTTTTTCTGTTGCAACAGGTTTAGTCTCCGTCAACGGCTTGAAAACTTCTTGCAACGGGAAATTTTCTTCGGATTTAGATTTTTCAAGGGGCGCGGCGTTTTCGGCTTGGAGAGTTTTTGCGACTTCCTGCGCCTTAGCTTCGTCCAATGGCTCGAAAACTTTTTCAAGCGGGAAATTTTCAAGCGGCTTGGAATTTTCGACGGACTCGACAACTTTTTCCGCGCCTTCAACCGTTGAATCTTCTTTGACAGATTCTTCAGACGGCGGAATTTTTTCTTCGGGATGGAAATTTTCGGCGTTCCATTCAAATTTATCTATCGGCGAAACAATTTCTTCGACAGCGGGCTTTTCGGAATCTTTTTTTATCTCCGCCGCATAAGCCGCCTTGACTTCTTCGGTAAAATTTTTTTCCTCGATTCGTTGTCGCTTTATCAAAAAACTGTTCGCCAATGTGAGTAAAAAGGACGTTGCCAAAACCAAGCCGCCCAAATATGCAAGAAATTTTTTATCGGGAACAGGTGACAGGATAACTGCCGCGAAAATAATCATGATTGATACAATGGCGGTCGCCGTGAGTGTGCTGTAAAAAATTTTCAGCCCCAATCGTTTTGCAAGCGCGTGTACCAGCAAAATGCCGACGATCATGACGCTCGGCACTATCAAAAAAAATGCCAACCTCATCCCTCCACAAAAAATTTTGAGTTTCCTGCCCGCTTGCCGCCTTTGACTTCGACGTACCGTTTAAAATTCCTTTAAAAATTTTTCGCCGCCTGTTATAATTTAGGGAAAAGGGAAATGGGAGAAGGGAGAAGAGAGACGGTTTGCACCAATTTTTATTTTTCATTGGAGATTTTCCGATTCGTTCTTACGGAGTAATTTTGTCGCTGTCAATTTTTTTGGCGACGGGCGTCGGCTATTTTATGGCGAAAGTTGACGGGCGCGGCTACGAAAAATTTATAATCGACATCGGCTTGGTCGGAGGATTTTTCGGCTTGCTCGGCGCGAGGCTCTGGGACGTGTTCTTTTTCGATTGGGATTATTATCAAAATCATCTCAACGAAATTTTGAACGTCTGGCAGGGCGGCATGGCTGTTCAAGGCGGAATAATTTTGGGCGTGACGGCGGGCGCGATTTATGCGAAAACAAAAAATCTCGACGTGATTCATCTTGCCGACTTGACGGCTCCCGCGATTGTTTTGGGTCAAGCGTTGGGACGATGCGCAAATCTTTTGAACGGCGACGCTTTCGGAGCTCCGACGGGCGGCAACTTCGGAATAATTTATCCCGAAACAACTTTGGCTTATCGAACTTACGGAGCGCAACCGCTTTTCCCTGCCGAAGTTTGGGAATGTCAGCTGGACGTTGTGATTTTCGCCCTGCTTTTGATTTTCCGTTGCACGAATTATGTTAAGGGACAATGTTTCGCGCTTTATGTCATGCTTTATGCGGCGGCGAGATTTTTTTTGGAATTTCTGCGCGGCGATTACACAAATTTATTTTTCGGCTTGCTTAAATCCGCGCAGGTTACGAGCGTCGTTGCCTTTACGATTGCGGCAGGAATTTTTATTTATTTAAGATTGAGGAGGACGGGAAATGGCAAATAATTCAAAGGAAGACATCTTAAGAATGGTGGAGAGTTACAAAAAGCCGCCGAACAAATTGCGTTCGATGCAGGAGATAAGTGCCCGCTATATGCAAATGCTGGACGCTTACAAGAAAATTTGTTTCAAGTCCGGCGACGAATTTCGCGAACAGAAAGTTGCGGTTCATGCGGAGATAAAAACTCTCGGCTGGGTTTTGGGCAAGCCCGATAAGGACATCATCAAAGACATAACCGATAATTCCAATCGAGTTATTTTTCCGGGACAATTCATGAAATGAACGAGCTTAGAGAACTGCAAAAAATTATTGACGCGGAGAAATCGGAGTTCAGAAAGTTCTCGCGGAAATTTTATTTCGTGGCGGTTGCAATTTTTATGTCGCTGGCATTTGCGATTGTACTTTTTCCGAAGTCCGCGACGCCGCCGAGTTGGCACGAAGAAATTTTTCCCTCGAATGCGCTGAGCTACATAAAAGACGGAGAACTTGTCGAATTGCCCGACGAAGATTATCCGTTGGCAATGCCGCCCGAAGGAACTTTTGTCGAAGGAATTGCGCCGATGTTGCTTGTCCAAGTTCAAGGAACTTATTATCCGCTGAACATTGTTGACGATTCGATTATCCCGCGTCACGGAAAAACTTTGCCGCTGAAAATTTTATTCGGGTTCACTTCGGCGCACGCGGAAAATACTCTCAAGTACGCAGAAAAAAACGGCAACGATCCTGTTGCCGATTATCGGAAAAAAGCGGTTTATTATCTGCGCGTTGAAAAAGGTTTCGGTCGCGTTCAGAGAAAATTTGAAATTAAAGACGTGACTGTCAAAGGTTTCAAAGATTAGAGGTTGTTGGTAAAATCAAAATCGGGATGTGACGAGGAATTTTTTCGGCTGACGAGGCGTAAGCGCGACGGCGTACTTAGGTACGTCTAGCGCGCAATAACGAAGTCAGGCGGAAAAATAACCGTCACCTGTAAATTTTACCATCAGCCCCTAATTCGCCGCTTTTGGAGCCGGAGCTTTTTTTGGCGGTTGTGCAGGTTTTGGTTTCGGCGCGTGCTTAGATTTTTTGTCTCGCGGCGGCGGTTCCGGCGGCTCTTCAATTTCTTTGGGCGGATTATTATTTTGCGGTTCATTCGGGTCTGGCATAACCGCATCTCGGAATTTCGACCAAAAATCCAAACATTGTATCGAACCTTTGTAAGGACAAATTTTTTCTTGATTAATTGCTTCGACATGCGAGGGGTCAACGAGAAATATTGCGCTGACTGCTGCCGTCGCCAATATTAAATTTTTCGCTAACCTTCTCATTGGTGGTTCATTCCTTGTAAATTATTTGAATGGAGCTTGAGGCGGAGAAAAATTTCTTCGTCCGCCGCCGCGATTGTCGCGGGAAGGCTTAGATTTTCTTGGTATGTAACGCGGAGTCGGGCGAACGGACTGACGCGGTGTATAAAATTTTCGCGGAGTTTTTTCATCTCGACGCGGAATTTTTATCGGCGGAACAAATCTTTTTTGCTCGACGAAAATTTTTCCCGAATCGATTTCAAAATCCGCCGCTTCGACTTCGCCCGCGATTAAAATTAAAATTGCGATTGTCGCCGAAATTATGGCGGCATTTTTCATTTTCAATCCTCCAAAACA
>ERZ842401.2931-NODE-2931-length-21898-cov-4.171909_pt1 | contig 21898 bp, 17 predicted proteins | sample MGYA00521270_ERZ842401 | MGnify/ENA primary metagenome ERZ842401 (study PRJEB31892, sample SAMEA3878208) | bioreactor metagenome | biome: Moose rumen | place: Sweden | collected 2011-10 | study: EMG produced TPA metagenomics assembly of the PRJEB12797 data set...
CGCAGCCAAGGTCGTGATATTCAAAGTAATCATCTTCCTGAGCCATTGTCCAGGTGAGGACTGCATCCGGCGGACTTACTGTGTACATCACTTTCTTCGAATGGAATGGCTGAACCTTCTTGCTTGAAGTCTCAAATGCAAGACTCTTTCCGGCTTCTACTACAACCGTACATTTTGCAACTTTCTGAGAATCAGGAAGCTGTGCCATGACAGTTGTCTCTCCAGTATTCATTGGATAGATTGTTACTGTCTGACCAGTACCCATGATGCGGACAATTTCCGAACCGTTTACAGTTTCTGCTGACCAGATAAGGTCGTAATAGTCACTTGAGCTTTCAGCATTCTCAATGTTTGCCTTGAGCGTTGTACCAGAACTTCCCTTTGTCAAAGTGAGGTAGGTCTTGTTCAAAGTAACAAGCTTTTCAGCGCTTCCAGGAACTACAACGTAGAACTGAAGGTCGCTTGCAGCTTTTTCATGTGAACAGGTAATCAAGGCCTCTCCTGGTTTAATTGCTGTAATGTAAATTGACTGTCCGCTAACAGTTCCGTTACTTGAAATACCAGTTACCTGAACAATGTCGGAATCACTAGTCTTCCATTTGAGGTTGTACTGGTCACTGTTTGTAATTCCGTTTCCTGTAAGGGTTGCGCTCAATGTCTGGCTCTTTCCCTTGTTTACAGTGAAGATGGTATTACTTGAAGTGATATAAACCGTGTTTACGGCTGCTTCTTTTACATAAACAAGCATTTCACTTTCAGCCTGAACGACACCAGTGCTTGAAGCAACGAGTTTAGCTCTTACCGTTGTTGAACCTGCAGAAACACCTGTAACCTGAGCAACTGCCTTTGTTCCGCTTATCGAACAGATTTTTTCGTTATCAACCGAGTATTCTACGTGAGTTGTAACGCTTGTTGTCGGCACCTGCATTGTCAGGAAACTTACCGTTCCCTGGGTAATCGTAGAAGATACCTGTGGGAAAGCAAAGTTTGAGTACTCCTGAACGTTTACAATAATCTGCTGGTCATACGCTGCCTTTGGATGACTGATTGTGATTGTTGCAGAACCAGTCTGTTTTGGTGTTATCGTACATACGTTTGCAGAATACTGGAAATCAATTACATCGTAGACATCAAGACTCCAGCTGAAGTTGTATTTATCTGTGCTTGTTCCGTTTACCAGTGTTGCCGTTATCGATTGCGATGCGGCGTTTGGTTTTACTGTGAGAATTGAAGAAGGAACACTGATATAGCATTCGCTTTCTTTGATCTCATCACAAACAACAAGAATCTGAGCTGTGTATGCAGATTTAGGATGGCTTACTGTTACGTAAGTTTGTCCGGCCTTAAGTGCACGGATTTTTCCGACTTCATTCTGACCATATACTGCACAGATTGAAGAATCATTTACTCCCCATACAAAGCCTGAATAATCATCACTGCTTCCGCCGATTAAGTCCGCTGTAATTGAAGTAAATGTTGAACTTACATTCAATGTGAGGACTGATGAAGAAAGCTGGATATACGGATTTGCGGCTGCTGCAATCGGATCAACACACTGAGCGATAATCGTAAGTGAATACTGACATGCGGTATTTGTAACTGTGATTAATGCTGTACCAATGCTGTTTCCTGTAAGAACTGCGGTAGCACCAGCTCCTTTTACGTCAACTACGGCAGGATTACTTGAAAGCCAGGTGTATCCGTCCACAACTGCGGATGGTGCATTTTTGACGCTGACTGAAACAGACTTTGTGTTTCCTTCGCCGACTGCAACTACGTTTGTAGAAGTTGTAAGGTAAACATAGCCTGCAAGTTCTTCTGCGCTGTTTCCAACTACAATCAGAACTTTCTTACTGATATCAGTCTCAGTATGAGTAATCGTTACCTGTGCCTGGCCCGATCCTACCGGTTTGATGTAAGCAATTCCTGTTGGTGTCTGAGCTGTGATTTCCGCAACCGAAGTATCATCAATATTAAAGCTGAACCCGCCTGTTACTGTACCTTCATAGTTTACAAGAACAGCCTGTAAGCTCTGAGTTGCGCCCCCTTTCAAGAAGGTCATTACATCGCTTGCAGAAATATAAACTACTGGATCGGTTTCAGGGATAATGTATTCAGAACCGACGCGGACATAGATTTTGAGCGTATTTTGGCTGTCATTGTGGTAAACGCTGATTACGCTTTCACCTTCTGCTACTGCGGTAATAGTAGCACTGGTTCCGTTTCCGATTACAGTAGCTACTGAGGTGTCTGAACTTGTCCAGGTAATATTTGAGTATTCTGAACTCTTAAGGTTTACTGCCGTAATGTTGAGCTGCTTTGTCTGACCGGAGGTTCCCAAAGTTACAACGTTCTGGTTTGTTGTAAAATAGATTTCCGGTTCGAGATTCACTGCGCCTTTAGGGTAAACCGTAATATTGAATGTACAGCTTACATCATCGATTGAAGCGGTGAGGGTAGTGGAGCCGCTTTTAAGAGCTGTCATCTTACATGAAAGCGGATTGAATGAAGACTTTTCTACCGAAATGATGCTTGAATCTTTTACAGTCCAGCTCAGTTTTGAGAAGTCATAATCCTCTTCAAATCCTGCAGTGCTTACATAGCATGAAGCGGTTGTTCCGTTTTCGATGTTGTAGTAAGTCTTATCAGAATACAAAGCCTTCATTGCATTCAATGTATCGATATCATCTGCGGTCATTACCAGAAGCGTTTTGTTTGCGTCTGCTTTTGGATGGCTGATTGTTATATACGAAATAGTTGAACCTGTTTCAAGCGGAGGGGCAGAAATATTTGCAACGTTTCCGCTTGTAGCGAGTGTAAGATGATTTGTATCACATTCCCACTGAATATTATTCTCATCGCCGTTTACCTTTGAATTGCCCTTGAGTTCTACAGTATATTCCTGACTGTCTCCGTTCAAGAGTTTCAAAAGTCCGCTTCCTGAGAAGTACAATGGTTCTTCAAGTACGGCATCCTTGCTTAATACTTTTACGAGAATTTCAGTAGGGTAGACAATCTTTGGATGTGTGATTGTGATTACTGCAGTTCCTTCGCAAAGAGGTGTCATGAATGCTGAACCGTATGAATAGGTTGCAGCTGCGGCACGGGCTGCTGTGTGGAAAACACTTCCTGTAGCTGTCTCAAGGTCGATTACTTTTGCAGAGCTTCCGTCTGCAGCAGAGCTTTTTACGCTCCATTGGAAGTTTGCTTCGTCTCCGTCTTCTCCGCCTTTTAAGCTGATGTTGATGGTCTGACCATCTGCTCCCACTTTTGTGCGGATATAGTTCTGACTGGTTGTAACATAGCATGAGGCATCTACAGCGTCTTTGAGCTGGCCGTTTACGATCAAGAGAACTTCGCGTGCGTAGGCTGTTCTTTCGTGAGAAATTAAAAGCTTACATGAACCGTTAGCAAGACCGCGTAATGTAACCTGGTTTCCAACCGAGTTCACAATTTCTGCAACATTATAATCATCGAGCGCGTACTTAAAGCCGTCTATGTCATATGCACTTCGGTCCAGATTTACGAGCTCACTTGTTACGGTCTGCTCTGTACTTCCTGTCAAAGTTACGACTGTTGTGTCCGGCTGAATGTAAACGTTCTTTACGATACTGATTACACGGCAGAGAATATCCAGAGGATAAACTGCATCCGGATGAGTTACGCGCAAAGTGCATGAGCCTGACTGTTTAGGAGAAATTACTGCATTGTTTCCGTTTGCACTTAAGCCGATCGGAGTTTCAGAACCTTCATCGTTTATGATTTCCCATTTGAACTGACTGTCGAGAGAAGAGTCTTTTCCGTTTACGAGTGAAACAGAAATTGATTTGTCACCGTCATCCATGTTCATGGTAACGATGTTGTTTGAGGTTGTGATATATCCAACGTTTGTCGCATCCGCAAAAACATAAACACCGATGTAGTAAGGGTAGGTTGCCTTATTGTGAGTAATCTTGATTCGTGCATAGCCGGAATCTTTTGCACTGATAATACAGTACTGACCGGTCGGCTGAATCGAAGCTACTGAAGAATTGTCGATTGTCCAGCTGTAGCCGTCAATGTCCGAAGCATCTCCTCCGTAAAGCGAAACAAATACCTTTTCACTTACTCCAGGTGTTGTCTGTAGAATTGAATAATTTGAATAGATGTATGGCTCTGTTACGTTCTCATAGTTTTCTGTGTAACCGTTTACCGTAACCATACAAGAAGCATCGTATCCGCCGTATGAACAGCGTAACGTTGTCTGACCTTCTGCAAGTCCCTTGATTGTGACTCCCCAGTTTGAGCTGGTATCGCACTGTATAATAGAAGAATCATAACTCCATTTCAGATTTACATCTTTCTGAACTGAAGAAGGTTTTACAGAAATAGAAATGTATTCCATGGAGCCTACCTGCGTTGAAAGTGTAGTCTTTGCCATGGAAATTGAATTAATTGAAATACCGCTGTTTCCATTATCTTCGAGGCTTGTAAAAAAGCTGCACGAAGACAACAAAAGCGCAAGTATCGCTGAGCCAAATATGTGTTTTTTCATGTTGTACTCCTATCGCGTTCTCACATATTTTTGTGTTGCCTGATTGACTTCTACAGGCGGAAGTTCCATCGGAATATTGGTAATCAGTTTGATTTCTGTTCCTTCTTTTATTTTGATTGTTGGCTTGATGTCCAAAGCCCGGTCTACCATCTTGTTTCCGAGTTTGCTGCTTTCGGCATAGACATCAGTCATTGCGTTCTTCAGATATTCATTGTTCTGACTGTTGATGTCATTAGTCATCTCAGTCTGGAGAATACTGTAGACTGCAACCATTCCAAGAGCCTTGAGGGTTTCAAACGGATGATTTGAAACTGAGCCCTTGTAGCCGCTTGCACCCTGGGCATTTACACCGTTCATGTTTCCAAGCTGAACTCGGTAATTGTCCGGGCGAATCAAAAGGTTCCATGCAACCTGAACTTTATTCTGACCATAACTTACAGAAGAGTTGTAAGTTGCCATAAGGAGCGAACCTTCCGGAATCAGAAGATACGAATGGTCCTGGCTTGAATAAACATTCTCTGTAACGCGGGCAATTACTACACCCGGATTATCAGTGTTGATAGCAGTAACAAGTGCGCCGGAAATGATTGTTCCATCCCACAATGCTGCCTTACTCAAATACGTTCCGTTTCCAGTATTTCCACTGGACGCATTAAAGAAATTTTCCTTTTCAGAACCGGAGTTGTAAGTTCCGTTTGTGCCACCGAGCATGTTAGAACCGTACAGCTGATCCTGAAGATTCTGTGTCTGGGCCATCTGTTGAGCGATGAATTCTTCCTTTGTCATTTTCTGTCCATAGGCATTTGTTCCATAGTTACCGCTCATAATCTGGCTTACAAGATTTTGTCCCTGCGTCTGATTTGAATAATCAAGGGCTGCAAGCCCTTCAATCTTTCTTGGGCTTTTGGAATTACGGGTATCAGGTCTGTCTGATTTATAAGAGCCTCCCGTACTGCCAACTGATGAAACCGGAGCCTTTCCTGTTTCTCCCTGGATCGGAAGTTGGAATTCAGGCGGAAGCGTATCGATGACTTCCTTCATTTCATCCTCAGATTTTTCTACCACAGGATTGTCTTCATCAATGCTAGATGAATAAAAATCAACCGGGGTCTTATCCTTGAATTCAATGACTGTCTTTGTTCCAGCCTTATCTAGTTCTTCAGGCGACTTATCTTTTTTCTTTCCGCTGCCTACGTTTAATGCAACAAATACAATCAGAAAAATTACAAGACATACAATTAAGATTGCCCCAAGGATATTCGGAACATTTAATTCACGGGCATCGTTTTCATCCTCTGGAGGAGGAAGTGCGTCATCGCCATCAGTGTTCTGGTCGATGAGTTCTTCTTTATCACTCACTGGCTTCCTCCTGAAGTTCTTTAGCTTTTGTGACTCTCTTTTCAATCTGGACTTTTTCCTTTCCGAGACGGAGAGTTACTTTGTTGATAAGGCGAGGAATTACAAACACATTCTGATGAACGCTGTAATTTACGATTTCATTCTTTTCATTGAAAACTACAGGCAGCTTCTTCTGAAGAACGATGTCCTGAACTTGAATGTAGGTACACTGGCCGTCATCATAAATGCGGGTAGGGAGGAACTCAGGTTTTTTGAATCTTGAATATTTGATTGTGTAGTCAAAACTCAAAAGTTCCGGATTAGATGTGCGAAGGAAATCATTTTCAATTTTTCTACCGCTTTCGGCTTCTGTTTTTTTTGCCCATACATTTCTTTCAAGAGGGTAGGTGAACTTTACCATTGCCATGTGAGTGTCAGCAAAGGAACGAAGGCGGAAATGATAGACTCTTCGATCTGTAATTATGATCAGGGTGGAATCTTGTTTTGAGTATGCGGGTTTTACAAAGAGGTGCTGAATGTCCTGATTCGTTCCAGGCTCTTTTGCAACTCCTGCAGTGAGTTCCCAGACTGAATCATCTTCAGATAAAAGAGGTGTTCCGATTACCACTTCCCCAGGCTGGAGCTGAATGTCTGTCAGATGATATGGCTGAGCGTAAATCTCATAGACAAAGTTTTCATTAAACTGATAGAAGAAGGTTCCGCTCTTGTAGTTTTCAGGTTTCTGTGTGGCGCGTTTCTGGCTGTCAGTTACGGCCTCAATTCCAGAAAGCCTTTTGTAATCGTTGTCAGATTTTTTTGATTCCGGAACATATACCGGGCGGTCAACATAAACGACAGTGTTTTCAACATCCTGAACTTTTACTTCTTCCTGAATCAGATAATTATTTTCATCTGTTTCATTGAGCTGTTCCTCTTCTTCAAGGCTTGCTGCAGTAGATTCCGGCTTGAATTCATTCGGGCTTCCAAGATTTTGTGTAGTTGAACAGGCAGCAAAAAGCATTGCGGCCATTGGGATAAAGCAAAGTGTTTTTTTCATTTACGTGTTACTCCTGATGCTATTTTGTGTTGATTGCTTTAGTGTCGATTGGCTTCATGTCAAAAGCAGTGATATAGATTCCAAGCGGATTGTCTTTAATATCTTCTTCTGAAGGCTGAAGCATTTTTACTGTGATGACAGCTCTATAAGATTCATTACTCATAAGCTGTCCCGAAAGTTGGCGGGTTACAATCTGATAATCTACCTGATACGTATCTCCTGAAACTTTTAGCGGTTCTGTCTGGAAAAGAACTTCCTTAGTTCTTGAACCAAAATCTTTGAACGGATTATCTTCTTTTACCAGAGTTGAATACTTGGAAGCTGTTGTAGAGGTGAGAAGATGATAGGTTTTGTTCACGGATTTTTTCATTACGGTTTTGTCGGTAGAAAGGGTATTCGTTAGATTAACGAACTCTTTTACCTGGGCTTGAACCGCAACTTCTGGAACGCTGAAGTTCTGATAGTTCTTTCTTGATACAGGACCGATGTACTGTGTTTCTCCAAAATCATTCATTGTCACAAGGACAGGAATTGAATCTGGTTGAGCGACAGCATAGATACAGATGCCGAATGAAAGAAAAAAAGAAAGCACAGCTGCTACGACAACGAATTTTAATATGCGGTTTTCATTGATAATCTGGCCGCAGATAAAATCAAAGTGCTGGAGCTGTGGATTAAAAGGTGTGTCGTTGGTTCCTTTGGGATAATAATTCTTGGAACTCAATTTTGCGTACTCCCCGGGCAGGCAAGTACTGTATACAGAATACCGCCAATCGGCGGATTAAGTCAATAAGTTTCTAATTGTACATCGAAAAATAATATAGTGTAAATAAAAAAAACGGCGACTGAAAACAATCAGTCACCGTTTCCAAACTAAACATTGTCTATACAAACGATAGACAAAGAGTTATCTTTCAAAAGAAATATCCTTGCTTTTATTATCGATGATTTTAATATCTTTATTAGAGATATTTCTGTTTGTACCGCCAGCCGCATGTTCAATACGAACAGTTTTGCCTTCCAGATGTTCTTTATGAAGTTGAAATACCGGTATGTAGATACGTTCATTGTCTTTTCGGATAATGATTGCATCGTTCCAGCTTTCGTCCTTATCAAAGGAAACAACCTTATCGACAACTCCAGTTATGCTTCCGCCTTCAAACAGTCTGAGTGGAAGGTCAGACTTCAGGTATTCTTCGAGGTAAAGATTATAGCGGCCGGTGGCTTTTAATACTTCTTCGAAGTCGGGCTTAAGCGAATAGAACATTCCATCTTTATTAGCAAGCTTGATTGAAGACAAGAACTGAAGACGACTTATAAGGCAGGAGTTTAGATTATTAATAAAAATCTTGTCCGGCATTTCTTTCAGCTGCTCATCAAAAGTTGTCCATCTTTTTGCCTGGGTAAGTTTCTTTTTTGATTCTTCAATTTCTTCTTTTGTCCGTTCACCAATCATGTTAGTGGCAATGTTTGAAAGAAATTCACGCATAGTGTTTTTTATCATGTCTTTTGGAAAGCGAACCTTTTTACCATTTTTATCCTTTCCGTTGATTGCCAAATGAGCATGATGATGTTCCGTGTCAGTATGGATTGTTCCAAGCCAATAAAAATCATAACCGGTTATTTTCTCAAGATGACGGATGAATGCTTCACTTAAGAGTTTAAGGTCGATTTTCTGACTTTCTGGGGAGATTATGAATTTCAGATGATATGGAGTCATATGTTTCTGGTAGACATCTAAATCTGTTCCGAAAATTTCTTTCGGAATCTCGACACCATCTTTTCCGATTTGTGGCATATAGAGCTTAATGTATTTTTTGTGTTTGTCTAATGAATTTCCATAAGACATTTTGAACATTACCCTTTGCTTCAAATTGTTTGGATTTCCATATGGGCTTGCTTTATCAGATGATAATCTGTCGATGGTTCCTCGACGGTGGCGGGTTTTCAAAAGCTTATTCAAGCAAGCTGCATCATTCTTCCCGTGAAAAGGACGTTTCCAGTCATAGAGATGCGGGTCCTTCTCTGGATTAGATTTTTTAGGATGATTGAAAATTGAACTTAAATTTTTCATGTGTTTATTCCTGTTTAGGGCAGGCAGAAATAGACATTGAAACTATAGCTAGACGAATTCAAAAATGCAATAACAAGTATTTGCGCCGGCCGGCGGATTGGAAAATAGAGAAAAAGTATCCAAAATACGCTTTGTATACAACCACCCCCTGTGAATACAGCTAAATGATGGCCACAAAACAATTTAACAGGGGTTGTATACAAACCTTTATCTTGCGACGATAGGCCAGTCTTGGAAGGCCATCTTTTTCTCTTTGCGCCGGCCGGCGGATTTATATTTTTCTTGAGTTTTCCTTCTGAATCCAATACCTTTATGACATAGACTTCTGCCTGCCCGTAGGAGTCATATGCTTATTCTTACAGAAAAGCCGAGCGTTGCTAAGGACTTTGCAAAGGCGCTTGGCTGTAATTTTTCCTCAGCCGAAAAATGTTTTAAATCTGCTGACGGATCAATCTTAATTACCAACTGTGTTGGTCATTTGTTTCAGCTGAATGAACCGGCTGCATATAATCCCGAGTTCAAGAGCTGGAAAAAACTTCCCGTCATTCCTGAACAATTTCATTATCATGTTTCACCTGAATTAAAAGATGCAGCAAAGATTGTTGTCGGCCTTTTAAAGAATCATAAAAATGATGAAATACTGATTGCGACCGATGCCGACAGGGAAGGGGAAATAATCGCCAGGGAATGTCTTAAAGCAGCCGGGATTTCAGATACTTCAAGAATCAAAAGATTCTGGGTTTCGCAGGCTCTGACACCGGCTGTAATAAAAGATGGAATATCAGAAGCTAAAGCTTTAGGTAATTACGACCTGCTTTCTGAACAGGGCTTCGCCCGTCAGCATTCCGACTGGCTTGTCGGAATCAACGGAACCAGATTTATTACAAATAAGTCAGGAACATTATTTCCGGTAGGACGGGTACAGACAGCTGTTCTTTCTGCCATCTCGTCTCGTTGCAACAAAATTAAGAACTTTGTTCCAGAACAGTATTATGAGATTATAGGGGAGTTTAATCCGCCGGCCGGCGCAAAAATCAGGGGAGTATATATTGATTCGGCTGGTAATTCAAAGCTGAAAGATTCTGAAGTTGTTTCAGAATTAAACAGATATATTAATTCTCCTGCAAAATGTCTTGAAGTAAAGGCTGAAAAGAAGGAAATACTTCCCCCTCAGCTTTACAGTCTCAATGATTTACAGAAGGATGCCTTCCGATATTTCGATTATTCAGCAGAAAAGACATTAAAACTGGTCCAGAAACTCTACGAAGATTACAAGTGCGTTTCTTACCCGAGAACGCCTTCTAAGGTTATGGGAAGTCAGAACGTGCAGCTCTGTAGTGATTTATACCAGAAATTACTGACTCAATACCTGGAATACTTTGTTCTTCATCCGTTTTATAAGATTGATGCCGGAAACAAACGGATTTTTAATGATGCGAAACTTGAAGCCCACCATGCAATTATTCCGCTTGAAAAGCTTCCTGTAGGGGCTTCTGGAGATGAGGAAAACATCTACAATCTGATTCTTGAACGCTTTATGCTCGCTTTTGCACCAGTACATGTGTATGAAAAGCAGTCAGTAAAGCTCGGTGTCGGGAATTATCAGTTCAAAGTGGAAGGTCGTAAGCTTTTAGATGAAGGCTGGCATAAATTCCGTAGATTCACCCGTCTTCTTAAGGATAAAAATGAAGATAAGGAAGAAGTCCAGATTCTGGATTTCATCGACTGGAATAACCTGACGTTAGGTTCTGTAAAGCCTGTTCAAAAAACTACAAAGCCTCCGAAGCATTTTAATGAAGCTTCTATTCTTGCTTTTATGGAAAATCCTAAAGGGGAGAGTGAAGATAAAAAACTTGTGGGAATCGGGACTCCGGCTACACGTCATACCTTCATTCCAAAGCTTTTGCGTTCAAAGTACATCGAGATTCAGAATAACAATCTCGTGATGACCAAAACCGGCGAAAAATTGCTGAATCTGGTACGAGAAACTCCGTTAGCAACCCTTGCGGATGTGGGGGAAACTACCCGCTGGGAAGAAAAACTCGCTCAGAATCCGGCTGCTTTTGAATCTGAAATCAAGGATTTTATCCGTTCTTCAGTCAAAGGAGGCCAGAATGTATAATCTGACTTTCCTTTATGAAGAAAACGGCTATAAGATAAGTAAACTGGAAGTATTAGGTTCACATTACTTTGTTGTTCAGTACACTGCAACAGGCAGACGTTTTATTCGTAAAACTCTGACTGCTGTAGATGCTATAGTCCGTCAGAAGCTGTTTATGAAGTAGTGGAATCTCTATATTTCAAGAGCAGCCCGTAATTTCTTGCCAAAATCAGAGTCTGACCAGGTACGTTTCCCACTTTCTATAAAGTTATAATACCTGCGAAGACTTTTTTGCGGGGTGTCATTGTCTGCAAATAAAGGAATTACTCTTGAAAACTGTACTTTAATACCTGAATATTTTTCTTCCCCAAAGCAAAGCTTCATGAGGTTGCATAAATAAACAACGGTATCGATATCGCGTTCATTTTCTTCTGGAGTCATGGGTTCAACATTGCTTAAATCCCATGGATCTTTATGGAATTTAAGTTTGTTGACGATTAAATCTGGCCGTATATCGAATAAGAGGACTGTAAGTTTTTCACGGAAAAGCTCATTCTTCTTTACAAGGTTTTTGAGACATTTAATGTTGCTTTCTGCAGAACATTTTGCGTACTTCTTAATATACGTATCAAAAATTGTTTCAAGTTCCTGTGCATCATTTAATTCGTAGAGTTCATTCTTCTGTTCCTGCAATTTATCATGCAAACAATTCATTGCATTCAGGGATTCTTTGAAAAATTTTGAGAAATTAGCGACCGTCTTTTCCATATTGTTCTGAACTTCAAGGAAAGTAACTTCCTCTCGTGTCAGCCCGCTTCTGAGAAAATTGAATTTTGTGTAGGTACTGAGTGGTATTACAAAATAAGCCTGTTTATTCGGATTATTCAGGAAGTTCCTTGGGGTGATATAAGGATAGAATTCTTCCAGCAGTTCCATCATGAAAACTTTGATTGCAGCAGAGTAGAGGCGGGTAGAAAAGTCGATAAAGCGTGTTTCCGCTGTAAGTCTGGAAACTCCTTCAGCTTTTGCATTGGAGAACTTGTGGAGAGGGTAGTTTTCGTAGAGCATGTTGAAGTTTACGGCAAGTTCATCCGGTACATAGCTGGTTTCCAGCATAGTTTTTACCTGAGTATCCAGGTTTGCAAAGGAGCGGTCGATATAATGATTATACTTGGAGTTCTGTAAATCAACGATTCTTGCCTTTATTTCAACGAGAATATCGATGTAGGTAGCAACAGAACTCATGGCAATCGCAAAGTTCTTCTGTTCTGGTGAGATTGCAGCATTAGATTTTATGGCCTTAGTGCTTTTGATTATGTCCTTTAACTGATGGTTTACATCGCTTGCGAGTTCCATAACTGAGGTTAAATAAGTAGCAACATCGAGCAGTTTCTCAGTATGGTTATAGGCTATATTTCTTGTATGAATGCGGTGAGGAAGCTCTTCAACGTTAAAGCTTTGAATCTGATACTGTTTACGCAGTTCAAGATTGTACTTTTCGGCAGAATTTGGCTTAAATTCTTCGCCTGCATAGGAAAAACTGTCACTTTCTCCATTACGTTCCTCCGGTTCTATATCCCGAAGAACATTTTTGTAGCTGATCTGTGTGCTGGACAAGCCAAGTCCAAGAATTGTAATACAATTTTCTTTGCTCATATTTCCCCTCAATGCCATTCTTTTAGATGCAGAATATCAGTTCTGAATTGAACCTGGTCCCACCCCTGAACAAGTCCGAACTACTATTATACATTATGTCGGTGACAAATAACGTCACCGTGTTAATTTTTTGCGAAAAAATGCCGATATATAGTAATCATACGATTGTTTCATGTCGTTTCATTTTTGCGCGTAAAAGTAATTATACAATTACTTTGTAATTTACAAAAGAGAAAAAGTGTGTTATTTTAAATTTATTAAGGATAAGGATAACAAGCATGGATGCTAAATTATTCTGGGAGAACATTAAAAAGGTGCTTTCCGAGCAAGGAAAAACCTTTGTATGGCTCTGCGAACAGGCCGGAGTGTCTGTTCAAGTTATGAAAAACCGCATCTACAAGGAAAGGATCCCTGATGTAGAAGATACATTGAAGTTAATGGCGGTTTTGGGAACAACTGTAGAAGAGTTTTTTGGGGTTGATATACAGCTTCCTCCTAAAGTGGTTGTTGAATGTGCTGCAGATACGGAGAAAATACCGGTTTTTGAGCAATTTTTCTCCTGCGGAAAAGGACAATATGTTCCAGAAACTGAATATATCAACGGATATATTGCAATTCCGGAAGATTTGAAGACTAAAAGGTTCGAAGGACACCTTGCAGCTAGTAAAATTCGCGGTGATTCCATGGAACCAACCATATTTAATGGTGACACAGTCATCTGTGATGACCTTGGATACCAGGAAGACGGCATTTATGCCATCATTTTTGAAGGACAGGGCTTTGTGAAACGGCTCCAAAGGGTCGCTGGTGGTGTCAGAATCATTTCTGATAACCAGGCATATGAAGCAATGTTCGCCAAAAACGATACAGAAGAGCTGAAAATCATTGGAAAAGTGCATTACGTACTCCATAAGGTCTGATTTAAGCTAAAAGTTCCCACGTAAAATATGACTTTTTCACAAATAATGGGCATTTCCCCACGTAAAATAGTCCTTTTTAGCAGGAATTTAGTCGAATCTCCCACGTAAAATATGACTTTTTTGATTTAGATAAAACAGCTTTTCTTCGTGTATAGTGGTTTTTAGAAGAAGTAATTAAAAGGTTACTAATATTAAATGCGAAACGGAAAAGGCTGTTATTTAGCGTATGGTAGAGTTTTTGAGGTCTGAAGAACTTAATGGTGAAGGGGAAACAGTTGCTGCTTTTTGGACGGGATACTGCGGTGTATTGTTTGGGGGTAAAAACATTCCAGAAAAGGGGTATTTTGTACTGAATATATTATGGAATTGTGCTATATTTTAGCTCACTGGTCTGAAAAGCTAGCAATATAAGAGTAGAAAAGTTGTAAAAGTGTATAAAATAGTATACAAACTTTATTAAAAATGGGAGGTTTTGGATGAAAGTAGCGATAGTTTATGCCAGTGTGCACCATAAAAATACAGAAAAAGTGGTAAAAGCAATAGCAGAAAAGCATCCCGAAGTTGAACTGATAGATGCCACAAAGACCATCTTAAAAGACCTTGCTTCCTATGATTTAATCGGTTTTGCTTCAGGTATCTTCTACGGAAAACTCCATAAAACCCTGCTCAGTTTTATTGCTGACAATCTCCCGGCTCATAAGAAAGCTTTTGTTATCTACACCTGCGGACAGGATTCCTCATCATATATAAAAACTGCTGAAGAACTGATCAAGTCTAAAGATGCTTCCTTTGCAGGCTTTTATTCCTGTCCTGGATATGATACCTGGGGACCATTCAAGCTGATTGGCGGCAAAAACAAGAATCATCCTGATGAAAATGATATTGAAAAGACTATACAATTCTATGAAAATCTGATATAGTATACCGTATATAGTGCTTATAAAAGGAAATAACTTGTAAAAAGGCGCTATATACACGGTATACATATTACTTCTTATAATGTACCTTCTGTCTACCAATGAATAAACCGCACTATATATAGCGGTATATAGAATTAATAAATTTTACACTACACTATATATAGTTCTATTATAGCATAAATCTGAAATACAATCAATTTACAGGGCAAAGAAACGCGAAATTTAAAGTAGGGTGCTGTTCTAATTTTTTTTAGTTATAAATTAAAGTTCTCTGTGATTAGTTCATTTATTGTAGCAGAACTATTATATGCAATTTCATTACCATGCAATTCGAGCTCTGATTGCACGAATTTTAATTCATATTCGAATTGATTTTGAATATTTTCTGACTTAAGAATGGTTTCTACAACTATCTTGGCTTCTTCTATAAAAGAGATTGCTAACGTTGATTTTGAATTATTTCCAAGTTTTTTATATTCATCAAAATGATAAACAACATTATAAAAGCAGATTTTTCTATTGCCTATTAATTCTTTGTTTTCAATAACATAAAATATGATTCCAAAAAGGTGTTTTATTTCCTGCGCAAAGTCAAACCACTCATTCTTATCAAGTTGCTTACCTACGTATTTTTTGCAAAATTGTACAAATAAAACTGCAATCTGCTTTTTATTATGATATCTACAGTCTATAGGAAAAGTTCTGGTTTCATATTCATTTGTTCCTTCAATTTTTGTTGTAATATGATACTCATCTTTTTCTTGCCAGTAAGCTTCTGCAAGTTTTATAACGCTATTTGGACTTTCAGTGAATTTACTTTCAATAAATGTTATTTCTTCTGTTGTTTCGAAATAGACATCCATATTTGGGACACCACTAGATTCTTTATTTGGCTTATACCAAATACCTGGTAATTTTTTTTCAAACTCAAAATCAATAAAATTATCTCTGTCAGCTCTCCATGAATACAAATCAAAGGCTAGTCTTGAAGAAGATATATATGCCCAAAATTTGCCTGTTTCTATTTCATGGCCAGAACCATGGTTAAATTGAGAATAAAATGATTTAATAATATTGTTCTTTACATAAGTTTTGTTCAAGCGAGACAGGTATTCATTTCTCTTTGTAGATGAAATTGTTCCTTTATTTGTTTTTATGAAATCCTTTTTGTTCATTTTTCTTCCCTTGAAAATATAGAAGTTTTTTCTGTTGTTGTTGCCATAAGCCATCCTATGCCAGTGCTGCAAGCTTCTTTCCGCACCAGACTCCTGCAATACATCCCACTACACTCAAAGCTATATAGAGACCGCATAATCCGTAGTTTCTGGTAGACAGAATGCTATAGGCTTCCAGGCTGAAGGTTGAGAACGTGGTAAATCCGCCGCAAACGCCGGTTTTCAGGAATAGCATGGTGTTTTTTGAAACGTTCCGGCTTTCTGCAATTCCTACAATAAAGCCGATCAGAAGTGCACCGAGAAGGTTTGTTATCAGTGTGAGAATCGGGAACTGTGATTTTACTGGAATCAGGCTGATTGCATAACGGGCACATGCTCCTACTGCACCGCCCAGGGCTACGAATATAAAGGTCATTTTGGGCTCCATTGCTCTATCAATTATATTCTCAAATTAATTAATAATTTGGATATGGTATTTGTTTATGCTCTTCAGAAGTTAGCCATATTAGGTTTTCTGGTCTGTTATCATAACCATTGTTGTTTATATGATGACGATGATACCAATTTCCTGGTTTTCCAGGATTCTTCCCCAACCAAGTATCTACAACAAGTATATATACATAATAAAGTTTATTATGATGATATTGAGGATATTTTGGACAATCTAACCATAAATAACCTCCATTTGGATGTTCATCAAAATTATCAATTTGTTTTATTATTTCATTGTTAATTCTTACACGACCATAATTTGAAACCTCAATTAATTCATCATCTGGATAGGATCTAAACTGTTCCCCTTCTAAATTTTCGTTTATCATATTCTGATAATAAAAAGTATTTGCCCCCTCAGGTACTCCAAAGGGGTGTTTATGTTGTGGTGTTTTTTTTAATTCTTCTAATGTATAAATACGATTATTGTAGCCTTTTATGTCTCTAGCTTGCATTTTAATTCTCCACTACTCTCTTAAAATACGCTCCACCGTTCTGCTTGAGCCATTTATCACACCGTTTATAATCCGGGAAAATGCGGAGCACTTCATCATAGAACTCTCGGGAATGATTCATGTGGCGGCGGTGGCAGAGTTCGTGAACTACTACACTGTCCAGGACTTCCGGCGGCATTAGCACCAGAAGACAGTTGAAGTTCAGGTTCCCGTCTACCGAGCAGCTTCCCCAACGGGACTTCTGCAGGCGGATAAAGATGCGGTTGTAGGAAATTCCTACAAGTTTTGCGTAGTGCTCTACCCTCTGCGGTATTACTTCCTTTGCCTTTTTCTTAATCTGTTTGATGTCTTCTTCGGTAAGCGGTCCCATGGAATCGGCAAGTTCGCTCTGTTTTTCAACCTTTGCCATTTGCTTCATAATCCAGTCTTTCTTTTCCATGATGAACTTTTCTGCGACAAAAGTTGGAGTTCCATGCGGCACTTTTACTATGACTTTTTTATCATCTGCCACATGGATACTCATAGAGCGTCGCCTGGATTTCTGGATTATGTAGGTCAGCTGCATGATTGTCTAGATATTTCCTAAAACTGATTCCACATTTTTATTAAACGCTTCTTGTAATTGTTCATCAGTGTCATATTTTGCCAATATTTCTTTATCTAATTCAAAAAAATCCCAACTGTCTGTGGTCTTATCTTTTCTTTTTGCTATTGAGAAATATTTTTCCTCATATGGGGAAAAACCTATAAAGAAATGTCTTTTTTCATTTTTTATCTCATCAAAATAATAACCAATACCGAATTCATCATCTTGGGTTTGTGTTTTTTTGTATAAAGATTTTCGCTCATCTAAAAAAGTATTACAAAGATTTTTTACTTTTTCTTTCATTCGATAAACAGCGATAATTGTATCCTTTGAATATAACATGGCAACCTCGTGTGGTGTTAGTAAATTTGTGTGAATATCTTCATTCATATATTCACGAAGTAAATCAAATCGTGAAAAGTCTTTTGTAGCATCTTTTTGATCTATAATTGCAAACAAATCTTCCCAATATAAGATTTTATCCTTTGATACAGGAATATCTGAAAGATAGTAATAGTTTTTTCGTATTAAATATGCATCTCTGGTAGAATCATTTCGTTCTGCTTGTGTTAGTCCTGAATCATTAATTTTGACTTCAAAACGTAATCTCTCACCTTTTTTAGTCTCTATAGTAAAATCCGGGATAGACTCTTTTAGATTGTCTTGTGTTTTAACATCTGCAATATCGGAAAATTGAAGTTTGAAGGGTTTTACTAAAAAGTTGTATAAAAGTTCTTTTTTCCATAAAGGTTCTTTATAAAAGAAACTTGTCAGAGCTTGTGTTGCTAAATTTTCGTAAATATTCAAATGATACTCCTCTTACCCCTGTACCTTATGCATTACATATCTCACCTTCCCTATTACGCGGAAGTCCTGGCTTTCGTCGCCTTCGGTCATTTCTTTGTATTTAGGATTGTCAGAAATAATGTGAACGCAGTCTTTATCACGCTGTAGGCGTTTTACGAAGGCACAGCCCCTGTAGTTTATGGCATAGATTCCGTCTGTGCCGTTGTAGCCGAAATTGTCATAAAGGATGATGTCATTGTCAAAAAGTGTCGGCTCCATGGAGTCACCGCGTACATAAGAAGCACACATGTTTTCACGGTATTTTTTCAGGTTTGCTGGAAGTGCAACATAATCAATTACGTCTGCTGTATCCGGAAGTTCTTGTCCCCTACCCGCAGAAAAAGCCTGCTCGTAAACCGGGATATTGATTACATCCTTTTGTGGAGTGTCCGGGTATGCGGTGAATTCTTCCAGCGTCATCTTGAATACTTTGAGGATTTTCATAACCTCTTCAAAGGTCGGCATGCGGCTGATACATATCTTATTTCGCAAGGTCGAAAGAGGAATCTTTGCCTGTTCACAAAGCCATTCCTGATTTCGGTCCATCCCGGTGAGAATCTGCTTTACTTTCTTCCAGAATACATCTGCTTCCATAAATCCATAATACATCGATTTTTAAAATAAATAAATACCTATATGAGTATTTTAATTGACAAATCTAAAAAGGGAGATTATAGTAGTTTTATGATTACAGGATTCCCAAGTCCCGCTCAGGGCTACGAAAGTAAAGGCATAGACTTAAATAACGTTCTCATAAAGCATCCGTCTGCCACCGTTTTTATGCAGATTGAGAGTTCCAGCTATACGCACATGGGGATTTTTAACGGCGATATCCTGATTGTTGACCGGGCAAAGAAGATTACGCCCAACAGTCTTGTTGTTTATGAATCTGAAGGACACTTCGTTCTGGGAAGAGTCTTTAACATAAAGAAAACCCTGGAAGATACCATTATCACTGGTGCAATTACACACGTTATTCATACGGTAAAGGAAACGTAAATCTATGATAATCCACGCGGACTCGAATTCATTTTACGCGTCTTGCGAACAGATTTACCGTCCGGATTTACGAGGAAAACCTGTTGCTGTTCTTTCAAATAATGACGGAGTTATAATTGCGCTCACTAAGGAAGCCAAGGCCTGCGGGATTAAACGCGGCGATCCGTATTTCAAAGTTAGGGATATCTGCAAGCATCGCGGAATTACAATCTTCTCCAGCAATTATACTCTTTATGCCGACATAAGCAGGCGGATTACCTCTATATACATGGAGTTTGCACCGGATATTGAAGAATACTCGATTGATGAATCCTTCCTCTTTTTTGATAACTGCAACTGGAGCATTAAGGATTATGAAGAAATAGGCCACGACCTGAAGAAGCGGATTTATAAGGAAGTTGGAGTCCCTATCTGCGTTGGAGCTGCTCCTACAAAAACACTTGCAAAACTCTACAACAAGAAAGCCAAGGAACACGGCGGAGTTTTCGTGTATAACCCGTGCGAAGTGGATGAGCTTTTAGAATCAACGGACTGCGGCACTATCTGGGGAATAGGACCTGCACGTGCAAAAAAGCTTCTGCTTCACGGAATCAAAAATGCACTCATGCTCAAGCACCTACCACTGATCGATGCAAAAAGGCTCCTTACAATCCAGGGATTTGCAACTGTCCAGGAGCTCAACGGAATACGTTCGATCGATAAAGTTACCCGCGAAAAGAAGGACGTAATCACTTCCAGCCGCCAGTTTTCAATCAAAGTCTATGATATGGAAACCATCGAATGCGCTATGGTGGAATATGCCGAAATTGCCGTTGAACGTCTCCGGAAGCAGAAGTCCGAATGTAAGGCCGTACAGGTGACAATCTCAACCTGCAATTATTATTCTGATGATATTGATTCACAGTATTCCAATGCAGCCATCGTCCAGCTTCCGCGTCATACTTCCTACACTCCGGATATCGTGAATGCAGCCCGGCTTGCCCTACCCCACATCTTCCGCAAAGGCTATGGCTACAAGGTTGTGATGATTACGCTGCTCGATATTATGCCGGCCCAGTATCAGGGCTGGCTCTGGATAGACCCGATCGAAGACATCAGAAAGAAGCGCCTCATGGATGCCGTGGATCAGATAACGGATGCTTACGGACGGCATACAATTACGCTTGGAAAGGCGTTTACCAAAGACGGCTGGCAGATGAAACGAGAGTTCTTGAGCCCTTGTGTTACGACGGATATTCTCGTCGTGCCAGGAGTTAAGTGAAAATTCAGGACTTTTTTAGAAAAAATCTTAAAAATTTGAAAAACGTATTTCATGGTGACGTTCTATGACACCCCCTAGTGCTATAATATCCTTCAGAATTGGAATTTTTGCAAAATTTGCAGGAATTTTTATGACTTTATCGCATGGTGATAAACTGAGTATTGTAGACTTGGTGCCGTAAGGAGCCAAATATGAAATTTGATTACAAGAAACTTTCACTTAATGAAACAGTACAAAGTGTTATACTTAGTATCATTCTTGTCTGTATTATAATGTTTATCATTGAATGTCCGTTGGAAAGACAAAAGTTTTGTACGGCTATTGTTCTTTTCTCTACAGTCTTTAATTTCCTGCCAAGAAAAGATGATTCCAAATTCCACCAGATAACAACACCGTTAATAATCACCATTGCTGTAATTGCAAACAAAGTAAAAACAGCACTGGACTTTATTGTAAGATCTAAAACCGTTGAAACATATAATCTAGAAAACATTCCTTTCGAGAACTCATTACTGGCGATGAGTTTTTGCGGTATAGCATTTCTCTTTGTTTTGGGCATGTGTATATGGGCATTCTTTAATTTGAATTATGTAAATAAGAATGTTTGCAAACTGGAAAGTTTCAAAACTTCAGAAGATACCATACTTGCTTTTTCTAAAACTGTTATTGCTCTGACTAAGATTATTGTAGTAGTAACTCTTGTTTTCGGAGTTATTCAAACAATTGCAAGACCTGTTTACAGCTGGATTGTTTCTGGAGAAATTGATTATATCTCTTTCCAGAAGTATTTCCTTGCATCAAGTCTGGATTTAATACTTCATCTTACAGCTATTATAATACTTTATCTGTCTGTACAAATTTTTGATTTCTCTTTCACTTCAGAACAGGGCGGATTTCTGATTACAGATGACAACAGGATTATTAAGTATAAGGGGAAAGATAAGACCATCTTCGTTCCTCAGAATTTTAAGATTTTCATGACAGATACATTTGAAGATTGTGATTCTTCATACGTAATTCATTTTGAAGAAGGAACAAAAGAGATTCCGCCTTTGAAGTTCAAAAAGACTATCCCAAATATTCAGTATCCTTCTTCTCTTACGGATATAAGAGAATATTCATTATTCGTAAAGAATCAGAATCCTTATGATAATTCTAATACCGTAAACATGCTGCTCAAAAATCCTGTATTCAAGATTATTGATGGCTGTGTGGTGAATACAAAGAACAATACCCTACTCTTCAAAATTGAGCATAACTCAACAGAGTTCAAGGTTCCTGATGGTATTGAGAAAATCGGTAAATATGCTTTTGATGATTTACTTCTGGGGAAAACCTATGCAACTGATGATTCCTTGAAATCAGAGATAGAGGCAAGAGTAAAGAAATATATCAATTTCACAAATAACGGCGACAAAGAATTTGAGTCATTTGCCTTTGATGCTGTCAAAAACAGAACGCAGCTCAATAAGGTGTCATTCAAT
>ERZ842401.2932-NODE-2932-length-21892-cov-6.682008_pt1 | contig 21892 bp, 22 predicted proteins | sample MGYA00521270_ERZ842401 | MGnify/ENA primary metagenome ERZ842401 (study PRJEB31892, sample SAMEA3878208) | bioreactor metagenome | biome: Moose rumen | place: Sweden | collected 2011-10 | study: EMG produced TPA metagenomics assembly of the PRJEB12797 data set...
TGCTGTCCCCCAGGGAGCGCAGGGTGTTGGCGAAATAATTGTAAAGCATGGAGCCTGTGATACCCAGGAAGATAGCCGGAAGCGAAGGATATGGAGCTTGCGACGACGAGCGCAAGGGGCGCTGGTCTCCGGTGGAGACCGTTCAGCGCTGACCGAACCGGCAGGTGAGAGAAGCCCTTGGACGGAGCGCAGCGACGAAAGGCGGCGGGACATTCGGATGTCATCACCGCCAGCCTCGCAGAGCGCACATACGGGCCAGCCGAAGCTGACCCGTATATCAGTGCGCCATTCGGACTCTCGTCCCTCTGGCTGTTCCGTTTATTTTGCTACGTTCTCACAAAACCGCTGGAGCATAGTCGCGGCCTCAGCGCGGCTGGCGTCGCCCTTGGGAACCAGCTTGCCGTCCTTACCGTTGATGATGCCTGCGCCAACGGTCCACTGCATGGCGGCGTTGGCCCAATCGCTGACCTCCAGGGCGTCCGGGAAGCTTAGAATGTTCGTATCCTCGCCTACGCTCACATCAAAGCCCTTGAACTGAGCATAGCGATAGAGGATCGTCGCAAGCTGCTCGCGGGTGATACTGTCATTGGGGCCGAACTTGCCTCCGCCATAGCCCACCATAACGTTGTTTGCGGTAGCCCAACGCACAGCATCCGTATACCACTTGTTGTTCCCCACATCCGTGAAGGACAACGCATAATTCACGGTCGGCTTGCCCTCCATTCTGTAAAGGATCTGAGCGATCATGGCGCGGCTGGTTGTGCCGTTGGGATCAAACTTATTGTTGCCAACACCGTTCATCAGGCCGTTCTTCAGGCAATACTCGATGCCGTCATGATACCATCTGGCCGGGTCCAGATCGGTGAAGGCGGTCAAGGGGCAGGTTTCATCTTTCGGACAGCTCACAGTGAAGGTCACCGGCACTTCAATAGTATCAAAGCGACTGTAAAAGTCCTCTATCCTGACAGTCGCCGTATATGTGCCCTGGGTCAGCCCTTCCTTGGGATAGACGGTTGCGGTCATACCACCTACGATTAGACCGAACTGCTCATACATAGACGACTCTGTAAAGCCCGCCAAAATGAACTTCACCTTACCATTGCCGGTATTCGACGCTGTAATCTCACGATGCAGGGCGGAGTCCTCCTCGGAGTAACCCGTGTATGCGGAAAAGCGCAATTCGGCGGGCGATACGCTGACGCCGTATTCGACCTCCTCCAGCGGACCGAAGGAGTCAAAATACGGCGTGACCATAAAGGTCTCCTCGCCGTTGAGGGTGTAGACCGGTTCCTTCTCATACTCGATTGGCAGCACATAGCCGGGCTTGGTCAAAGCGATCAGCGGCGCGCCCGCGTTTTTCTCGTTTGGAGCTTCCACGGTGTAATGCTTGCCCGCCTCAAAGAGCTTGGAGGTCATCGGAACAAAATGAAGGCTATCATCCGCCTCAAGCCACACGGCTTCATATTCCGTGATAGACAGCGCACCCTCCGGCACGGCGGCGACTTGCACCGTCTCTGTCGGCTCCGCGCCGGCAACGGGCTCCTCTACCGTAAAGGCAACCTCGGTGATGGGAGTTTTTTCTCCGGCGGCGGTCTTTGTCTTAAACCACTTGTAGGTATCGTTGGAGGCTTCGGAATATTCCGCCGGGCTGCTGCCGTCAGTGCTTGTGCTGCCGCTGGCCGTGACGTCGGCGCCCAGGATGGGAGCCCTGCTGATGGCGGTATTGCCGGCAGCCGTCGTCACGCCGCCGGTTATCACGATCACTTTTCCGTCGGTCGCCGGGTCGCAGAACACGCCGCAGCTTCCGCCCGTCGCCGAAACCTCGCCCCCGGTGACGGTGAGAGTCGTGCCTTTGGAGGTTCCGTCACTGTATTGACGCGTCGCCAGATAGATGCCGCAGCTCTCCTCCGAGCCGCTGCCGCCGACGGCAGTCACCGTGCCGCCGTTCAGCTCGATATAATCGCGATTGTAAATGCCGTGACTGCGTTTGCCCTCACCGCCGGTGGCCGTAAATGTGCCTGCATCGACGAGCAAAGCCATTTTATCGTAATAACCACAGCTGTACGCCGCATTGCCGCCGGTGGCCGCAATCTCTCCGCCTCTGATATAGCTTCCGAAGCAGCTGATGCCGAAGCTTTCTCCGTTCTCTCCGGTGACAGTGCCGCCCAGGCAGCGAACCGAGGCCCCCTCCTCAAAGTAGATCGGACCGACGGCGGAATAAAGCCCGATGCTTTTTCCGCTGGAGCCGGTAACGCTGCCGCCCTTGGCGATAAGAGTCCCCTTCTCAACGTTTATGCTGTGCATACTGTTACTGATTCCGCAGCTTCTGCCGCCCTCGCCCGTAACCGCACCGCCTTCAGCGGTTACCGTGCCGCCGCTGACATCGACACCGCCCCAGTCGCTGTAGATTCCGCAGCTCTCCTTCGCGGCGCTGCCGCCGACAGCGTTCAGAGTGCCGCCGGAAACGACGATGTCGCACCTTGTTTCACGAATACCGCGAATACCGTAGCTGCTATTGGCTGCGCTGCCGCCAGTGGCGGTCAGGGTTCCGCCCGTAACGGAAATATCCCTCCAGCAATAGATGCCGAAGCTGAATATTCCTGCCTCGCCGCCGGTGACCTGAACCTCGCCGCCGGTGACCTCGACCCTGCCGCAGTACATTCCGTAGCTGCCGCCCGTAGATGTGCCGCCGGTCATCGTGACAGTGCCGCCGCTGAAAGCGACTGCCGTCTCTTTCCCGAAGTATGCTCCGTAGCTGCTCTCGCCGCTGCCGGCGGTGAAGGTCACAGCGCCGCTGCCCGTAAAGGCTGCGTTTTCTCCGATTGCACACAGGCCGTAGCTGCCTACGTTGCTGTCCTCGCTGGTGTCACTAGCATTGCCGCCGGTGGCGTTCAGAGAGCCGGTACTGGTGAACTCGACGTCCCCCTTGGAGAAAAAGGCAGCGTTGTCAAGCTTATCCTCCGAAAACTCCGGCATGGTCAGGACGTTATCTCCCACCAGCGCGACGGTGAGCTTCTCCGCCCCGGCGTAATAGACGCCGGCGGCGATCCGGTAGTCAGCTTCGTAAACGCCCGCTTCCTCCTCGATATAACAGCTGCCGTCGTTAGAGTAGCCCTTCAGCGTAAGGGTGTTGCTCTCGGCGTTATAGCTCACCTTGCCGTCCCCGAACACATCGGCGGCATTGGAGCTTGTCACCTGGGTTCCGCCAACGTAAAGGCGATAGGGCGAGGCTACGGTAAAGTCCGCCAACGCCGTGCCGCTCAGCCCCGGCAGGAGCCCCAGCATCAGCGCCAGCGTCAAAAGCCAGCTCAACGCTTTTGTTCCTGTTTTGTGTTTCATTGAAATACCTCCCTTGATGTATTTTATTTGGTTGAGAAAAATCCATCGGTCCCGTTCCGCTCGGCGGCGGTTTCGCCGGGTAGGATGGGTGAACCATTTTACTCTCCTCCTTCATCAGCGCGAGAGCAGTCCGCGGCTGCCGTCTTTTTGCCCAAAACAAAACGCGCCGCAGCCGACAGGGGCATCCCCGTCGGTACGACGCGCAATAGCAATATTGGAAAAAGGGCAGCGGAAAGAGGCAGACTACGTCTGCTCGCTTGCTCAGCGATTGTACGCGGCTGTCTCAAAAAATCAAGTCCTTTTTCGTGTATTTTTCTCACAATCCTTCATACAGCAGTTGATACAATATTATAGCAGAACAGCGGCTTTTTTTCAACACTTTTCCAGTGGAAGCGGTAGTATTTTCGAGGGACGGAGCAATCGGCACGTTCTGATTTTGACAGTCATTCATGACCGGCGTCTTTCATGCGGAGCGTCCCTGTCGTTCCCTCCGCCGCAATGACCTTCGCCATCTTATCGGCGGCGGTTTCGGTGGCGTCCTGCTTGAAGTAGCCGGACACGGTGAGGATGGTGTTGCCCTTCCGTACCTCCGTCACACAATCCGGGACGCGGCGAGCGGTGTCAGTCTGCCGGGGATGATTGCTCATCGGCGCTCCTTTCGCCTTTGCCAGACAATATCATAGCCCAGCGCGTCGGCCAGCTCCACGGCTTCCTGGTAGCGGAGGGAGCCCCGCCGAAGCTTTCCCGAAAGATTGGGAACGCTGGGACTCCATCCGTACTGATCGGCCATTTTCTCCACGACCTCGGTCATGGTCATGCCCTCCCGGACCATGATTGCTTTGATCTCGTTTCTTGTGTTCACAAAAATTACTCCCTTCTCTGTTCGCCGGTGGGCGTATGGCTCCCGCTGTACTGCGGGGCCTGTGTGCCGATGGGCGATGATTATTTGAATTGTGAAATTGAACAGAATCGCCGCCCACGATGCCCAGCCCGCGGGAGTGGACTTCGGTTTTCACGGTTTCACATGAGGTCATGCGGAACGATGAAAGGACACATGTCGCGGCGTATCATGTTCGTCGATTCGTGCGCCGCTGTTCCGTATGGATGGCGGCACTTTTTGTATCGGTTGTTCGCCGGTTTCACATAGACAAATTTTGAAGCCTGATTTTTGCCGTTCTCCCCGAAGTTGTTCCTGCCCCCTGGCCTTTTCAGCGGCGTTTTGCGCCCCTTGGTATAAGTCTATGCTTTATAGTAAACTGCCGGCTGTTTTATATAAAAGAGTTAACAAATTCTTCACAGAAAAATTAGCACTCCCACTTGACGAGTGCTAAAAATGGTGGTATAACATACTCGCAAGAGGGAAAGAGATCCGGAGCTTTGATCGCGGGTTTCCTCAACTCCCCTTGCGGCATATACCACAGCAACAGCCCTGAACAGCATCCAGGACCGAAAATAAAAGGAGGTTTGACTTATGTTGTACATGCCTGGTATTTTTGGTGAGGATCTGATGGATCGTTGGTTCGACGACATGGATCGTGAATTCGCCCGGATGGAGAAGCCGCTTTACGGTCACAACGCGAAGAACCTGATGAAGACGGATGTGCGGGAGCACGATGACAGCTATGAAGTGGATATCGAGCTGCCCGGCTTCCACAAAGATGAAGTTCAGCTCAGCCTGGAGAACGGGTACCTGAACATCACGGCGGCAAAAGGCCTTGACAAGGATGAGAAGGACAAAAAGTCCGGCAAGCTCATCCGTCAGGAGCGCTATGCCGGCAGCATGAGCCGCAGCTTCTATGTGGGCGAGGAGCTCACGGAAGAGGATATCAAAGCCAAACTGGAGCACGGTGTCCTGTCGCTGCAGATCCCGAAGAAGGAAGCAAAGCCGCAGCTGCCTGAAAAGAAGTACATCGCCATCGAAGGCTAATCGATCTCTTGACAGCTCCCCACCGATCCCGGTGGGGAGTTTGCTTTCAGGAAGGGAGATGTGAATCATGATGACAAGAAAAGTTATATCTGTAATCTGGAAACGCTGGGCCGAAAACACGGAATGGATGAGGCCAGAATCAAGATCTTATACTGCATGGAAAAGAGAAAGGAACCTTGCAGCATTGAGAGCCTGTGTCTGCTGACCGGTATGGGAAAACCTGCTGTGATCGTGGCAATGGCCCGACTCCTGGCGGACGGACTGGTGAGGCGCGAGGCCCCTCTCGGAGGAGAAGAACGCTTCTCTTTCCAGGCGCCGGAGCTCACAGAGGAACTGCAGCAGCTGGATTGGGATGTGGACGCAGTGTGTTTTGCCGGATTTACAGAAGAAGAGCTCCGGCAGTACCGCGAGTTGGAGGAGCGGATCGGCAACCGGATTCTCCACCATCTGCAGGCCGAGACAGCAAAAGAATCGTAAGCCTTGCTCTCAGTGAGCAGCATCTTGAAGCCCCATTCATAATATTTAGGAGGAACCCTGTATGCAGGAAGTAAAACGCCCGAAAAAACCACTTATTTATTTTTATGTGGCGATGATTCTCGCAATCCTTGTATTTAACTGTCTCGTTGCCCCATATCTTGCGAGGAAAGCCATAGAGGATGTGGACTACGGTACCTTTATGACGATGACCGAAAACGGAGAAATCGGAAAGGTTCAAATCCAGCAGAATCAAATCGTCTTCACTGACAAAGAGGAATCTGCGATTTACCGGACAGGCGTGATCGAGGATCCGGGCTTAGTAGAACGGCTCCATGCATCCGGGGCAACTTTTACAAGTGAGATCGTGGAGGAAACGTCACCCCTGGCAACTCTGCTTCTCTCCTGGCTGTTGCCGATTGTCGTTTTCGTTCTGCTCGGTCAGTTTATGTCGAAGAAACTGATGGACAAAGCCGGCGGTGGTGCCGGATCCATGATGTTCAATCTTGGCAAATCGAACGCCAAGGTCTATGTCAAATCTTCGGATGGCATTCGTTTCAGCGATGTAGAAGGTGTTGACGAGGCGGAAGAAAACCTGCAGGAGATCGTGGATTATCTGGAAAACCCAGCAAAGTATCGGGAGATCGGCGCCTCCATGCCCAAGGGTGTCCTGCTTGTCGGGCCTCCGGGCACGGGCAAGACCATGCTGGCCAAGGCTGTGGCCGGTGAGGCCAATGTTCCCTTCTTCTCCATGTCCGGCTCGGAATTTGTGGAAATGTTTGTGGGCATGGGCGCTTCCAAGGTGCGGGATCTGTTTCGTCAGGCCAAAGAGAAGGCTCCCTGCATCGTCTTCATTGACGAGATCGACGCCATCGGCCAGAAGCGAAGCGGCGGTCAGTACGGAGGCAACGATGAGCGCGAACAGACCCTCAATCAGCTCCTTACCGAGATGGACGGCTTTGACGGGAGCAATGGCGTGATCATCCTCGCTGCGACCAACCGTCCCGAGTCACTGGATCCGGCCCTTACGCGTCCTGGTCGTTTTGATCGGCGTATACCCGTAGAACTGCCCGACCTCAAAGGGCGGGAAGCCATCCTGAAGGTGCACGCGAAAAAGATCAAGGTCGCCGACGACGTGGACTTCCTGCAGGTGGCGCGTATGGCCTCCGGTGCATCCGGTGCAGAGCTTGCCAATATTGTAAACGAAGCCGCTTTGCGCGCAGTGCGTGACGGGCGCGGCTTTGCCACCCAGGCCGATCTGGAGGAGAGCATCGAAGTGGTCATTGCCGGCTACCAGAAGAAGAACGCGATCCTCACGGATCAGGAGAAAAAGATCGTCGCTTACCATGAGATCGGTCACGCCCTGGTTGCAGCGAAGCAGACGAACTCCGCTCCCGTGCAGAAAATCACCATCATCCCCCGCACCTCCGGTGCCTTGGGATACACGCTGCAGGTGGAGAATAACGACCACTATCTGATGAATAAGCAGGAGCTGGAGAATAAGATCGCAACTCTCACCGGCGGACGGGCTGCAGAAGAATTGGTGTTCGGTTCCGTTACCACGGGAGCCGCCAACGACATCGAGCAGGCTACAAAGCTTGCCCGCGCCATGATCACCCGCTACGGAATGAGCGAGGACTTTGACATGGTCGCAATGGAGACGGTAACGAATCAGTATCTTGGCGGTGATACGTCCCTGGCCTGCTCCGCTGAAACACAAAGCAAAATTGATGCACAGGTTGTCGAACTGGTACGGAAGCAGCACGAAAAAGCACTGGCCATTCTAAAGGACAATCGCGGTAAGTTGGATGAACTAGCTTCGTATCTGTATGAACATGAAACGATTACCGGTGAAGAGTTCATGCGGATCCTGAATGAAAAAGCGAGCACATAATACCACAGGCCAAAATTCCGTCAATGTCCGTCTGGACTTGTTCGGAAAATTTTCCTGATTAGAAGTAACGCGCCCCAGACTGTAGATGTAAAAGTCTCCGGTCTGGGGCTTTAATATTTGCATATCGGTTTACATAACTTTTTCTCTTTTCGCATTTTAACCCCCTTGCTCATATTTTAACCCCCCTCAGGCGCCAAAGGGCAAAATTTTAACCCCCCTTGCGGGAGGCCAGGCCAGCTCTCAAATTGTATCAGTTTGCGCGTTTGATATGAATAGCCCGGGGCGTCGTTGAAACGGTGCAACATTTAATAAAGGGATTCGGTGAGCAGATTGCGGATAATCCTTTGATTTCAACGGTTTCAGAGGATTTCATTAAATCCCTATAACCACTGGCAGATGCCTATGATTTCGGGGAATTCAAATCCCAGTTTTTAGAACGCAGTATATCATAATCCATTGCGGGCAAGGAAAGCCTGTGGCAGAGCGTCCGTCAAAACTAAGAAAGGAATGTGACGGAAAACCAATGATTCTGCTGGTAAATGGACTTGTTTTCTGATAAAAATGATATGACCGTCAGGGAGGGAGCAACCTATGTTCACCGGGTTTTCAGAAAGGACCTTTGATTTCTTCTTTGATTTACAGCTGCACAACAATAAGCCCTGGTCTCAGGAGCATAAGCAGGAATTTGAGGAGCACTTGAACCGGCCCTTCCGCATGCTGGCCAACGACACGCTGGCTCTGATGCAGGAGGCCTTCCCGGAATACAATTTCATGGCGCACGTTTCCCGCATCTACCGGGACGCCAGGCGGCTCTTTGGTCGGGGACCCTACTACGACTACATGTGGTTTTCCATCCAGCCGGGTATCGACAAATCCCGGGGGCCTCGCTTCTGGTTTGAGCTGGATCCCCAGGGCTACTCCCACGGCATGGGGTATTGGGACGGCACACCCGCCTTCGCGGAGGCTTTTCGGAAGAAGATCGCCGCTCACCCGGCCCAGTTCGAGGAGATCATTCTCAGCGTACCGGATCGGGAAAGGGGCTGGCTGCGGGGCGAGGAGTACAAGAAGCCCAAGGGCCACTTTAATGAGCGGATCGATCCCTGGTTCAACCGAAAGATGATTGAAGTGGGCTATAACGATTTCTTCGAGAAGCTCAATTTTACAGACATGCTGCCGGAGCTGCTGACAGCAAGCTACAGCCCATTGACGCCGCTGTTCGATTTTATGCTGGACGCCTACCATGTGGCGGAGAAAGCTCGGACAGAGAGCGAATGAGAAAAGGAGAAGATCACATGACAGAACTGGAAAAGCTGAACGCCGGACTGGAATACTGCTACGATGACGAGGAGGTTGACGCCATCAAGGAGCAGGCCATCCGCTGGTGCATGGAATTCAACGCCCTGGATCCACTGGACTTTGACGCCCAGCGCCGGGTGCTGAAGGAACACCTGGGCAGCATGGGGGAGAAGGTGTGGATCGCCAAGACCTTCAACTGCGACAACGGCAAGAACATCCACATCGGGAACAACTTCACCGGGAACTACAACATCACCATGCTGGACATTCGGGAGATCTTCATCGGCGACAACGTGATGATCGGCCCTAACACCCTGATTACCACAGTGGGGCATCCGCTGTCGCCCATGGGTCGGCGGCAGCATCTGGGTATCGCCAAGCCCGTGACCATTGGCAACGACGTGTGGATCGGCGGGAACGTCACCATCCTCCCCGGTGTGACCATCGGCAACAACGTGGTGGTGGCCGCCGGAGCGGTGGTCACGAAGGACGTGCCCGACAACTGCGTGGTGGGCGGCGTGCCCGCCAGAAAGATCAAGGACATTGAGAACGACGTGACCGAGTAAACCGCAGCTGCGGCCATTGACGTGACATACAATGCTTTATGAAAGGAAAAGGGACCGCCGACGCGGCCCCTTTTCTGATTTGCAAGGAGATCACATGGTACACTGGTTCCCCGCGGCTTTATAAATGTCGTACCACTCGCCGTGGGTCATGGTCACCTTTTCATACTCGCACTGCTCCTTCAGGTGTTCCACGCTTGTGGTGCCGGTGAGCACCTGTACAAACGCCGGATGACGGAGCACCCAGGCGGTTACCACCGCGGCACGGCCCACACCGTACTTGGCGCCGATCTCATCCAGCTTGGCGCTGAGCTCCGGGAAGTCGTTGAGGACGCTGCCGTTGGGGCTCCAGCTGGCCAGCAGGGACCAGGCCTGCATGCCGATGTTGTGGATGCGGCAGTATTCCAGAGTGCCCTGGGTGCGGTCCACGGAGTCCTCGGCATAGTTGTTGTTGGTCAGGCCGCTGGCGACCATGGCGGCGTGCTTGGGGTTAAAATGCACCTGATTGAACACGATATCCTCGGCCACCGCCGTCTTCAGCAGACGGATCTGGTTGGCGGTGTGATCCGACACTCCGAAGTACCGCACCTTGCCGGCCTTTTTCAGCTCGGTGAACGCCTCCGCCACCGCCTCGGGCTCCACCAGCGTATCCGGGCGGTGAAGGATGAAGAAGTCCAGATAATCCGTCTGCAGACCCTTCAAGCTGCGATCCACCCGCTGGAGGATATATTCCTTCTCATTGGACGGAGCCAGTCCGCCCTCGCCGCTCTCCGGGAAGAGAATGCCGCACTTGGAGGTGAGGAAGTAGTCCTCTCGTTTGATGCCCAGATTTTTCATGGCTTGGCCGAAGATCACCTCGTTGAGACCCAAGCCTTCCTCCGTGCTGCCGCCCCAACTGCCATAAACATCGGCGTTGTCAAAGAAATTGGTGCCAAGATCCATGGCGGCCCGGATGAGCTTTTCAGTTCCCTCTACTCCCACCGCCTCGATGCGCATGAGACCCACGGCAATCTCTGGGATCGTCAGCCCTTTTCTCAGTTCTGCGTATTTCATTTTCCTGCCCCTTTCCGCGGATTTTTGTCCCGCTGTACTTGGCTTCATTATAGAGGATCGGTATCGGCAAAACTTGCAGATTGATTGGATAATTGTGCAGTAGCTTAGATCATTTCTTCTTTCTTTTTTGCAAATCTCAAGACCGGAAATAAAACGAATCTGCAAGTTTTCCATCCCCTTGTTTGCTACCATAAATCCAATGAAAGAGAAATTGCGAGCGGATAAAGGAGAACTTTGAGGATGGAAAAGACGAGGGAGAAAATTACGGATATGACCCGGGGCAGCGCGGTGAAGCTGATCTTGACCTTTGCGATCCCCCTGTTCATCGGAGGCGTCTTTCAACAGGTTTACTCCATCGTGGACACCATGGTGGCCGGTTACTGCCTGGGAGATCAAGCTATTGCGGCCATTGGCGCGACGTCCTCGCTCTACGGGCTGGTCATTGATTTTGCCTGGGGCCTGAACAGCGGCTTTGCCGTGATCGTCACCCAGGCCTTCGGCAGTCATGATATAGGGAAGCTGCGCCGCTCTATCGGCGGGATGATCGTGCTGGACATGGGGATCACCGCTCTGCTGACCGTTTTAGCGCTGGCGGTGCTGGCTCCGCTGATGCGTTTGATGAACACCCCGGAGAGCATTTTTGGCGAGGCCTACCGGTATATGGCTGTGATCTTCGCCGGGATGCTGGCGACCATCGGCTACAATATGTTCGCCGGGATCCTTCGGGCCTTTGGCAACAGTAAGACGCCGCTCTACTTTCTGATCTTCTCCAGCCTGCTGAACGTCGCGCTGGATCTGTTGTTTGTGGCGGTGTTCCGTTGGGGTGTAGGCGGAACGGCCCTGGCCACCGTGGTCTCCGAGGGGCTTTCCGCCGTGCTGACCGGGCTCTATGTCTGGCGGCATTACCGGGCGTATCTGCCCCGTCTGGCCGACTTCAAACTGGACTGGCCGCTGGCGAAGGAGCTGCTCTCCATGGGAAGTGCCATGGGCTTTATGTACAGCGTTGTCTCTTTGGGATCTGTCGTATTTCAGGGGGCGGCAAACGCCTTGGGAGAGACCATCATCGCCGCCCACACCGCGTCCCGACGGATCATCAACATTCTCATGTCCCCCATGAGCACCATCACAGACGCTGCCGTGACCTTTGTGGCACAGAACTGGGGCGCGAGAAAGAAGCGGCGTATCCGGGAAGCCATGCGGAAGGTATTGGCCATGGAGATGGGCTGGGGGCTGTTTGCGTGTGCCCTGGTGTATCTGGCGGGAGAGTGGATCATCCGTCTTACCACCGGTACGCAAAGTCCTCAGATCCTGGACAACGCGGTGCTGAGCATGCGGATCCATTTTCCGTTTTTCCCGGTGCTGGGGGTCCTGCTGTGCCTGCGGGAGTGTATGGAGAGCATGGGGCAGAAGATCGCCCCCGTGGTGGCCAGCATCATCGAATTGGGCATGAAGGCCCTCTCAGCGGTTTGGCTGATCCCTCATTTCGGCTATCTGGGGGTCTGTATCACCGAGCCCGTGACCTGGGCGATCATGACGGCCTTTCTGCTGGTTGTTTACGGCTTGCGGACAAAAAAGATGCTGGAGGAAAAAGCCCCTCTGCCTGCGTCTGCGATGGATGCTGTTGGCAGGTAGGCGCCTGCGCGTAGATGCGCGGCAAGGAATAACATACAGTGAACTGGACATTGGCTGATTTCTCTGATAACATGAGAGCGGACGTTGATTATTGGTTTGTCGGAGGATACCGACATACTCTCAAATCAGTAAAGGAAGAAAATCCATGAATTTCACCATTCGCACCAAGCAGGACTTGATCGACGCGGTGGGCCGCTTCGGCTTTCTCCCGCTGTTTGAAAACTCCATCCCCGGCTTTTCCGTGGAGGAGCACGTGGACCCCATCGCCTGGTTTTCCTCCGGGCAGGACGGAGTGTGGGAGTGGAAGGGCCCGGTGATCCGGGAGACCGGCTGCGCCTACGGCAAATTCTTTGAGCACAAGGCGGCTTTCATCAGCCGGGAGTGGTTCCCGGATTTCGCCAACTACCGCCGGGATGGCTACGATTTCGACGCCCGGTTCGACGATGGCCTGGCCTCTTACAAAGACAAGGAGCTCTACGATCTCCTGGCGGAGAACGCCCCCATCCTCACGGGCGCCCTCCGGGACAAGGGCGACTACCGCAAGGGCGGCAAAAAGGGCTTTGAGACGATCATCAACCGGCTGCAGCACCAGTGCTACGTGGTCATCAGCGACTTTGTATATCTCACCGACAAGCACGGCAAGCAGTACGGCTGGGGCGTGGCGGAATACTCCACCCCGGAAAAGGTGCTGGGGGCTGATTTTGCCGAGCACGTCTATGACCGCAGTTCGGAGGAGTCTTATCAGCGGCTGCTGACCCATTTCCGATCGTTGCTGCCGGAGACGGAGGAACCCGCGATCCAAAAGTTCCTTCATTGAGCAGAATTGCAAATATTCAGAACAATAATCAAATGAATCTGCAAGAATGGAAGTCTCAAGAGTGGTACACTGAGCTTGCAGTTGAGGGGGGCAGCCGGCTTTCCCCGAAATGGAGATTTGAAAGGAGACCAGCACCATGAAAAGAAATAACAAGAAAAATCTGTTGACGGAGATGCTTCATTTTACGGATCGTTTTTTCGCGGTCTATCAGATCGTTCTATGAATGACAACGCGTTTTTCATCACTCCCATTCAGAGAGGCGTCGCGGGTGCGGCGCCTTTCTGGAATGTGAAATTGGCGGAAAGGCTTGCGCTTCCGATAGCGAGCCCTTATCATAAAAAGAAAAATCGGGAGGAAGGACCATGAGTATCGACCTAACCAAAATGCCCAAGCTGGGGTTCGGCCTGATGCGCCTGCCCACCAAGGACGAGGCCATCGACCGGGAGGAGCTATGTCGCATGGTGGACGCCTACATGGACGCCGGGTTCAACTACTTCGACACGGCCTACGTCTACCACGGGGGCAACTCCGAGCGGGCCGCCAAGACCGCGCTGGTGGAGCACTATCCTCGGGAGAGCTTCATGCTGGCCACCAAGCTGCCCGCCTGGGAGCTCCACAAGGCCGAGGACGTGGATCGTATCTTTAACGAGCAGCTGGAGCGCTGCGGGGTAGAGTATTTCGATTTCTACCTGCTCCACTCTGTGGAGGACGGCAACGTGGACACCTATGAGAAGTACGACTGCTTCACCTGGGGTCTGCAAAAGAAGGCCGAGGGGAAGATCAAGCACTTCGGCTTCAGCTTCCACGGCAGCCCGGAACTGCTGGAAGCCTTTCTGGACAAGCACCCGGAGACTGAGTTTGTCCAGATCCAGCTCAACTATCTGGATTGGGAGAACCCGGTGGTGCAGTCCGGCAAGCTCTACGACATTCTGCATCAGCGCAACATCCCCATGATCATCATGGAGCCGGTGAAGGGCGGCACCCTGGCACAGCTCACCCCGGAACTGGAGGCCAAGTACAAGGCCGCGCGCCCTGACGATTCCATGGCCAGCTGGGCGCTGCGTTTTGTGGCCAGTCTGCCTGGCGTGATGACCATTCTTTCCGGCATGAGCACCGAAGATCAGATGGCGGACAACATCGGAACCTTCAAGAGCTTCGAGCCCCTGTCCCAGCAGGAAAAGGATCTGGTGGCGGAGGTCACCCGCACCATGATGAACGTGGAGCAGATCGGCTGCACCGCCTGCCGCTACTGCACCGACGGCTGCCCCATGGGCATCTCCATCCCGGATGTGTTCCGGGCGGTGAACACCATGAAGCTCTATAATGAAGAATTCCGCCCCAAGAATTTCTATAACGGCCTGGTCTCCGCCGGCAAGACCGCCCGGGCCGGCGAGTGCATCCAGTGCGGCCAGTGTGAAAGCGTCTGCCCCCAGCACCTGCCCATCATTGAGCTGCTGCAGGAGGCCAGCCAAAAGCTGGACGCGTAAGGACGCCAAAGAAACGACAAGCATAACGATCGGCTGAAGATGCCCCGGCCCCGGAACCTGAAATTCCGGAGCCGGGGCAGCGCTTTCTGTCCGGGAATTGATGAGACCGTTGAGCTGCTTGTCAGCACCTGTTTCTCCATGGTTTTGTCGAATGTCTTTCAAATGGATAAGAACAAGACTCAAGATGCGGTGAAGCGTATTCGAGAAGTCGCGTCTATAATGAGTTGCTTGGCATCTTGCAGGAAACCGGAAAGACGGTGACGGAGTTTGCCGACATCATGTCCAACCCGAACACCCCGCCGTTAAGGATAGCGTTGCAGTCATACTCGGCCCAGATCTCCCGATAGGGCCCGTATCCGGCGCCTGCTCCGGCGCTGAAGAAGCTGCCGCTGATCCGTCCGTCAATGGCGCTCATGACATGGCAGACCACAAAGGGGCGGTCTTCAAATGCTAGCATGAGAGGCTCCTTTTCTTACTTTAGTCGTGGATCTTCCGCCCGGTGCACATGCGGACGAACTCCGGATCAAAATGCTTGGTGCGGGTGCCGCCGGGCCCCATGTCCAACCCGGTGATCTTTTCCATTAAACCACCTCGGTTTTCTCCAATAAATAGAGGACAAGTTCAATATCCTTTGAATCCAAAGCACCTGCTTCGGCGGGTGCTTTTTTGCAGTCAAAAAGCCGAAAGAAGGGAGGATTTTGTTATCAAAATACCGCTCCCACTTTTTTCAAAGTGGGAGTGGTGATCACAATGCAAAATGGAGGTGAAATCCAGCAAAAACTGTCCGCCCATCCACCCATCGACCCAAGAAAGGAGGCTGTATGAAAGAAATCAACGGAACGAAGATCATCGGAATCGACCACGGCTATGGCAACACGAAAGCCGTCAGCCGTTGATTTCCCACCGGCACCCTGGCCTACGACAGCGAGCCGTTGTTCACCAAAGACATGCTGGAATGCATCAGTTTGCAGAAACTCCTGACAAAAAATCCCCCGCGTGATTTTGAAAAAGGTTCCGAAAATCACCTCGGTTTTCTCCAATAAATAGAGGGAAAGCTTGATCATCCTTTGAATCCAAAGCATCTGCTTCGGCGGGTGCTTTTTGCTGTCAAAAACCTAGAAGAAGGGAGGATTTTGTTATTAAGATACCGCTCCCACTTTTTGAAAGTGGGAGCAGTGATCACAATGCAAAATGGAGGTGACATCCAGCAAAAACTGTCCGCACATCCACCCATCGACCCAAGAAAGGAGACTGTATGAAAGAAATCAACGGAACGAAGATCATCGGAATCGACCACGGCTACGGCAATATCAAAACGGCAAGTCATTGCTTCCCCACCGGCATTCTGGCCTACGACAGCGAGCCGCTGTTTACCCGGGATATGCTGGAGTACGAAAGCAAGTATTACCTGATCGGTGAGGGGCACAAGGAGTTCATCGGAGAAAAGACCCAGGATGAGGATTTCTACCTGCTGACTTTGGTGGCCATTGCCATGGAGCTGCACGATGCCGGGCTTAGTGAAGCCGACGTTCTGCTGGCGGTGGGGCTCCCTCTCACCTGGACCGCCGGGCAAAAGGAGCAGTTTGCCGCCTACCTCACTCGGAAGGAGGAGGTCAGCTTCACCTGGCAACATCAGCAGTACCACATTCAAATTGTGAGAGCCAAGGTCTATCCCCAAGGCTACGCCGCCATCGCGGAGATCGCAAGCACCATGAGCGGTCTGAACCTTGTAGCCGACATCGGTAACGGCACTATGAACGTGCTGTTCATCAATGACGGACGACCGCTCTCCGGTAAGATGTTCACCGAGAAGTTCGGGACCTATCAATGCACGCTTGCCGTGCGGGAAGCATTTCTCCGAGAGAATCAGAGAGAGGTGCCTGACTCGGTCATCGAGAAGGTGCTGATCGACGGCAAGGCCAACATCGCCGCAGGAGACTTGAAGCTCATCCGCGGCGTGGCGGCGGAGTACGTGGCTGACATCTTCCGCAGGCTCCGGGAACACGGCTATGATGAGAACACCATGACGCTGTACGTCACCGGCGGAGGCGGCTGTCTGGTTCGCAACTTCGGGAAATACGCCAAAAGCCGCACTGTGTTCGTGGAGGATATCTGCGCTGCCGCCAAGGGGTACGAGTATATGGCTGCGGCGAGATTGAAAGCCGGTGATAGCCGGTGAAAGCAAACGAATACCGGCTCAACATTCGATTCGATCTCACAGACGACAACCAGCGGGCAACCGCGGACTTCCTACGGCATTTAGATACCAGGCTTCACGGTTCCATCAACCGTTTTGTGATCGGTGCGGTTGCCGAAAAAATCAGGCAGCTATCTGCGCCGATGACCAGGGATTTCACGCTGGAGGACATCCGGCAGCTTTTTCGGGAAGAAACCGCAGGGCTGACTGTTGCCGAGGCTCCCTCTCAGCCGGTTATCGTCTCTCCCGCGGAGCTGACCGAGGAACAGCGCCAGAAAAATATGGATTTTGTGCTGGATGCTCTGAAGCTTTTTGAGTGATGCCAAAGGCCCCCATTCTGGCAGTATTGGTTGAAAATCATTGCTCGTTTTACTGCCAAAGCACTGCCAAGGAAAACTGCCCGAAAGGGCCGGATGAGACAGGCCAGAATGGTGAAGTTTGCACCTTCGGTGGGCCTGTCTCATCCTTTAACAAGCAGGGAACTTGTATTGCACAAGTTCCGGCCAGCCCTGCCGGGCTTGGCCATTTAAGGGGCTACCGCCCCCTAACCCCCGCAACAAATGTAATATCAAAGATGGAAGGAGTTTGCCATGAACGATAAATCAAAAAGCATATATCTCCGTGTCACCCCGCAAGAAAAAGGAAAAATCCAACGGCTTGCCAGGAAGTGTGGCTTGTCCGTTTCGGAGTATCTTCGTCAACGCGGGCTGGGTTATGCGCCGAAGGAACTGCCCAGCGACGATCTGTTCTATCTCTGCGAGTATCTCCGGGACTGCCGGGACAGCGGCCTTTCCCACCAAAGTGATGAAGCGATTGCCTCGCTGCTTCGCACCATCAACCGAGAGTTGATTCTCCCGGAAAGGGACATCTGATGGCCGTTACCGCATTCTGGCCGGTAAAAGGCTCCCTGAAGTCGGTGATCAACTACGCTGAGAACCCGGATAAGACCACGCCGGCCAAGTATCTGGACAAAGACCTCGCTGACGTTCTCCAATATGCGGAAAACGAGAAGAAAACGGATCAAAAGATGTTCGTCACCGGCATCAACTGCGAGGGGGAAACCGCCTACGAGGAGATGATGGCCGTGAAGCGGCGTTACGGAAAGCTGGGCGGCAATGTGGCGTATCACGGGTATCAGAGCTTCAAGCCCGGCGAGGTCACGCCGGAGGAGTGCCACGCCATCGGCATTGCCACCGCCCGGCGGATGTTCGGCAGCGAGTATCAGGTGGTGGTCACCACCCATTTGAATACCACCAGCATGCACAATCATCTGGTGGTGAACTCCGTCAGCTTCCGTACCGGCAGGAAGTTTGAAAACCACATCCGGGATCACTTCCGTCTGCGGGAGATTTCCGACGCAATCTGCCGGGAGCACCGTCTTTCCGTGCTGGAGAACGCGCCATTCTATGACAGCCAGCGGAAAACCTACTGGATTCACAAAGCCGGGAGGAAAACTCACCGGGATATTCTCCGGGAAGACGTGGAGCGATGCCTGAGCCTTTCCGCCAGCAAGAAAGAATTTGTTACACGATTAACTGCTATGGGCTATCAATTCGACCCCGTGCGATTTTCGGTGAAGGCCCCAAGCTGGGAGCGGGCAATTCGCCTCGACAGGCTGGGTTACTCGGAGGAGGAAATCGAGGATCGGCTGTACCGGAATCCCTATGAAGAAGGTTTCTATGAGGAGCACATCAGCACGCCGCCGTATCGCCCCAAAAACTACCCTTTGCTCCAACTGGAACGGCAGCTTGAATTTACGGTAGAGCACACCAACAGCTTCGGCCTGGCCATGCTCGACTTGATGTTCCTGATTCTCCTACAGCTCCTCCATCTCACGGAGATCGAGGACACGGAGCGCAAGGGCGTTCGCCCCTTGTCACCGGAGTTGCGGATGGAACTGCAAAAGCTGGACGAATATTCCAAGATGAGCGAGCTTCTCGCCCGGTATGAGATTCACACCGGCGAGGAGCTTCTTCATTTTGAGGAGATCGTTACCGGCAGGCTGTCTGAGTTAGAGCGGGAACGCCAGGGCTATCGCAACCAGCTTCGTCGGTGCAAAAATCCTGTGCGTGCCGACGAACTGAAAGCCAAGGCCAGAGAGGTTTCCGGGAAGATGAAACCGCTCCGGGCACTGCTGAAAACAACCAGGAAAATCGAGGAACGCACACCGGAAATTCAGAAGCTTCTGGCACAAGAGAAACAAATGGAGATCGAAGCGCAACAGCGCAACAGACAGAAAAACCGTAATCGAAGCTACAACTATGAAAGGTAAAGGTGATGTATGAACGCTACCAATATTTCAATTTCCAAACTGCACCCCTTTGAGGGTCACCCTTACAAAGTGCTGGACAATGCCGAGATGGACGCGCTCACGGAAAGTATCCGGGAAAAGGGGATTCTATCTCCCATCCTTGTCCGACCTTTGGAGGGAACAGACGAATATGAAGTGATCTCCGGTCACCGGAGGTTACACGCTGCGCGGAGGCTGGGGCTGGAAGAAGTCCCGGTCTTTGTGCATGAAATCAGCCGGGAGGAGGCTGCCATCCTGCTGGTGGACAGCAATCTCCACCGGGAGCACATCCTCCCCAGCGAGAAGGCTTACGCCTACAAGCTGAAGATGGAGGCAATCCGGCATCAGGGAACTTCTGGCCAACTTGGCCAGAAGTGGTCCAGAGAGGAGCTGTCTGATACCGACAGCGGCAGGCAGGTGCAACGCTATATCCGTCTCACAGACCTCATTCCCGAGCTCATGCAGCTCATGGATGAGGGCAAAATTGCCCTGTCCCCGGGCGTAGAACTCTCCTATCTCAGCCCTGCATTACAGCATTGCCTCTACGACATTATACAGGCCGATGACTGCACGCCAAGCTATTCCCAAGCTGTGCGGATGCACAAGGAGTATAGCGTAAGCAACGGCTTTGGCTATTGCAGCCTGACTCCGAAACGCATTGCGGCCATCATGAGCGAGGAAAAGCCAAATCAGAAAGAGAAGATCAGCTTCATGGCCGAGGAGCTGCGTCATTTCTTCCCAGAGGATTATACCGCCGAGGAGATGTCGGACGCCATCCTGGCTTTACTGGAAAAAGAACGCAAGCGCAGGCTCAACCGACAGCACGATGCACGATAAGGAGGTTCTATGGCGAAACAAAATCTACGGCACGAGCCGTTCCCCATCTTCGGGGAAGCCGTGGCCATCTTCGACGGAAAAGATACCTTCCGAAAAAGGATCGGCCACACCACCTATGAGGTCACCACGCAGTTTGACCCGGCTGGCAGAGAAAGTGTCCTGCGCCAGTTTCAGAAAATGATCCTGGACGCAGATTTGACAGCATTCTCCGCTCAGGATAAAATAGACTTGCCTTTGCAATGCCCGGTTGTCAACGGAAAGGAGCAGTTATGACAGCAGCAGTAAAAACAGGGCAGGAAAAAAAGATCACAGCACTTTACGGCAGGCTCAGCGACGATGACGGCGTGGATATGGAGAGTAACTCCATCAGTAATCAGCGGACGATCCTCCAGGACTATGCCCGACAGCACGGATATCCAAACTGCGTTTTCTTTTATGACGACGGTGTGAGCGGCACTACCTTCAACCGTCCCGGCTTTCGGGAGATGGAGGCATTGGTGGAAGCTGGAAAGGTCAGTACTGTCATTGTGAAAGACCTCTCCCGTTTCGGCAGAAACTATCTGGAGGTGGGGCAGTATCTGGAGATCAAGTACCCCACCCTGGGCGTGAAGTTCATCGCCATTCAGGAAAATGTGGATACTATGGCCGGCACCGGCACGGAGATGATGCCGTTCCACAACATTTTCAACGAATGGTACGCCGCTCAGACCAGCAAGAAGATCCGGGCGGTGTGGGCCATGAAAGCCGCCAATGGAAAGCGTGTGGGGTCGTCCGTGCCCTACGGTTATTTGAAAGACCCGGAAGACAAGGAAAAATGGAACATTGACGAACCTGCCGCCGAAGTTGTGCGCCGCATCTATGCCATGTGTCTGGATGGGTTGGGACCCATGCAGATCGCCAATCGGCTTTCTGATGAGCGCGTCATGAATCCTACGGCACACAGGCTTTCTCAGGGAAGAAAGGGAAGCCATCTTCCCCCGGCAGACCCGTATGTGTGGAGTCCCGACACTGTTGCGCGGATTCTGGACAATCGCCAGTACACCGGCTGCACGGTGAACTTCAAGCGGACGACACCAAGCCATAAGATTCACAAGGTCATCTACAAACCGGAGGACGAGTGGCAGATCATCCCCAACACCCAGGAACCCATCATTGAGGAAAACACCTGGCTGCGGGCACACGAACTGCGGCAAAACAAACGCAGACCCACTAAGACTGGCAGAAAAAGCCTGTTTTCCGGGCTGGTCTACTGCCCGGATTGCGGAGCGAAGCTCCATTTCTGCGCTTCCAACAGTTTGCGGAGGGATCAGGAGTTTTTCCGATGCTCCAATTACAAATCCGGGCGAGGGAAATGCACCATCCACTTCATCCGGGACGTGGTGCTGGAAGAACTGGTGTTGAAAGCGATCAGCGATTTGGCCGACTTTATCAGTCAGTATGAGCCTGTATTCCTCTATCTGCTGGAAAAACGGAACACGGTTGCCCGCAAGAAGGAATTGCAGGAAATGGAAACCAAGCTGGAGTTTGCCAGAAGGCGGGTCAAGGAATTGGATCGACTGATTGCCCGGATTTATGAGGATAACGCTTTGGGGCGGCTGAGCAATGACCGGTACTCCAAAATGTTCTCCAATTATGAGGCTGAACAGAAAGAGTTGGAGCAGGAAATCGTTGATTTGGAACAGAAGCTGAAAGACGCCAACCAGGCGGCGGTGGATGTGAAGATGCTTCTACGCGGCCTCCGGGAGTTCATGGAAATCCGAGAACTGACGCCCACCATTGTCAACACGCTGATCCAGCGGATCGAAGTCCACAACAATGAGAAGAAGCACAGCCATGGCAATGTGAAAGTGGACGTCTATTTCACGGCGGCAGGCATGCTGGACATGCCTACCGAGGACGAAATGGTAAGGCTGATGGACGAGATCCGCCAGCAGCAGAGCCAGAAACTCTCTGCTTAAACAGCAAAACACGGCGCAGCTTTCGCTGCACCGTGTCTACATACCGAATTTACTTCCTTATGAGGCTCCCTCTAAGCCGGGGGTTCTTCATATGCGGGCGAAGCCCTATGTTACTAGCCACGCGCCAC